>ENA-OPSZ01000059-OPSZ01000059.1-human-gut-metagenome-genome-assembly--contig:-NODE-59-length-96297-cov-28.380780_pt1 | contig 96297 bp, 95 predicted proteins | sample MGYA00241814_ERZ501919 | MGnify/ENA primary metagenome ERZ501919 (study PRJEB25962, sample SAMEA2042440) | human gut metagenome | biome: human gut; feature: human-associated habitat; material: faeces... | reverse complement strand
GGCCGGATTTATGTGTGTAATAACCATAGATCCGACCTATTCATGTGGTTTTGATAACACAGTTTTCAGAAGGGAGTTGATACTATGGAATTGAACACCATTGTCAGTGAAGTGGGTACGCTGGTAGACATTCGGGATGTCTCTGTCAACAAAGAACTTTCTCGTGATGAACGGATTGCAGAATTTGTTCAGCAAATCAAAAATCCATACCATTTTAAGTGTGGACGTTTTACTGTACAAGCCAGTTTTTCTGCTGAAGGTGCTACCCTGGAAGAATGTATCAAGGGTATTTTGCGATAGCTGCAATTTTAAGAAAGGGGCTGACTTTTCCGTAAAAGCATGGTAGAATAAGAATCGGAAAAGGAATTGAATATGGAATAACCACACTTCTTGAATTGCGGGGATTTTTCTGTGCAACGAAAGGAGTGTTTTTTTATGCAGGTTTACAAAGCGATTAAGTACATCCGTCTTTCTTATACGGATGATAAAACAGTAGAAAGTGACAGCGTTGCTAACCAACGGCGCCTGATCGATGACTACATAGCCCGACACCCGGAAATTGAGGTTGTGGCAGAAAAAATTGACGATGGTTATAGTGGTGTTTTGTTTGATCGCCCAGCATTTCAGGAAATGATGCGGATGATCGAACAAGGCGAAGCTAACTGCGTGATTGTCAAAGACCTCTCCCGCTTAGGTCGTGAGTACATAGAAACAGGCCGTTATATGCGCAGAGTATTTCCAGCCTATGGAGTGCGTTTTATCGCAATTAACGATAATGTGGACACGGAAAATGACGCTGCCGATGATCTCACGGTTTCTGTCAAAAACATTATGAATGAGGCTTACTGTCGGGATATTTCCGTTAAGACACGGAGCGCCCTGGAAGTAAAACGACGCAGCGGGGATTTTGTAGGTGCTTTTACCATTTATGGTTATGTGAAAGTCGGTGATAAACACAAGAGCCTGGAAGTAGACGAATATGCTGCTAATGTTGTGAGGGATATTTTCAGAAAACGGCTGGAGGGATTCAGCGCTTCCCATATAGCGGATGAACTGAACCGATTAGGAATTCTTTCGCCTTTGGCGTATAAGCGCAATCACGGAATGCCTCATGCAAAAGGTGGCTATACAGACCGAAAGGATTGCAAATGGTCTGCAACTACAATCATCCGCATTTTGCAGGATGAAACTTACACCGGAACACTGGTCCAGGGCAAACAGACAACGCCCCATTTCAAATTAAAAGAGCGCGAGGACAAACCTTCTTCGGAATGGATTCGTGTGGAGGGAACCCATGAAGCGATCATACAGAAGCATGATTTTGATTTGGTGCAACGCCTCCGCAGGATTGACACAAGGACTTCTCCCAAATCGGATAAAGTTTACCTGTTTTCCGGTATTTTGATCTGCGGCTGCTGTGGCTGCCGTATGACCCGCAAGACGAACCGCTATAAAGATAAAGAGTATCACTATTATTACTGCCCGACCGGCAAAAAGAATGGCTGCACATCGTCGGTCATGCTGAAAGAGTCGGATCTGATTGAATGTGTGCAGGACAGTTTGAAAGGACATATTGAAAATGTTGCTTCTCTGGATGCCCTGCTGTCCAGTATCAGTCAGGAACGGATCAACCGGGAATTGGCGCAGGAATATGCCGCACAGATCAGAGTAAATGAAAGGCGTGTGGCACAGACCGAGGGCTTTAAGGCAAAACTCTATGAAAATCTGGTGAGTGGAATTCTGACAAAGGAAGAATTTCTCTCTTATAAGCGAAAATACAATGCAGATATTGAACTGTTCCAAAAGGCAATCGCTGAATGGAACGATAAACTTACAGATGTATTGGAAAACCGAAGCGAACGAAACCGTTGGATCAACCATTTTATGAAATTTTCTACTATGGAGGATATTGACCGCCGGGCAGTCATGCAGCTTATCCGAAGCATACGGGTAATGGGTAAAGATGAACTGCATATTGAATTTAATTACCAGGATGAATATCAGAAAGCAATCTCTTTGGCGGAACAGATTGCTACAAAAAATGAAGAAAGGATGGTGGGCTAAATGGCAAGAAAAAGCAGAAAACAGACGGCGGCACCTATGCCGGCACCATCTTTGTATGTACATGTGGCTCTGTATATCCGTCTTTCTGTGGAGGATAACAAAAAGCGGGGCTGCTCAGTAGAAAACCAAAAGCTGGTACTGAATGACTTTCTTTCAGATAAACCGGACTTCGTTGTGTATGATACCTATATCGACAACGGGGCTACAGGGACAAATTTTCACCGCCCTGGATTTCAGCAAATGCTATCTGATATTGAAGCAGGCCACATTAACTGTGTGATTGTTAAGGATCTTTCCCGATTAGGGCGAAATTCTATTGACACAGGTTATTATATCGAACAGTATTTCCATGCACATAATGTTCGCTTTATTGCTGTTACGGATCAGTTTGATACAGCGGATTCCGGAAATCTTCATGGCGGTATCATGCTGCCTTTGAAAAATATGATCAATGAAGCCTATGCTCTGGACATTGGACGAAAAATCAAAGCACAAGCGCGGCAGGCTATGAAAGATGGCGACTATATTGGTGCACGGGCACCTTACGGTTACAGGAAAGACCCTGATAATTGTCATAAACTTCTGATTGATGAAAATACTGCCCCTGTGGTAAAACAGATTTTTGAATGGGCACATGAGCATGTGTCTCTGAACCGGATTGTCCGCAATCTAAATGAGATGGGGATTCCGGCACCGAGCCATTATAAAAAGGCCACTGGCGAGATTACCAGTCCGGGCCTGATTGGAAGCGGCAAATGGCAGACCCGTACAGTGATGAAAATTTTAGAAAGCGAAGTCTATACAGGTGATCTGGTGCAAGGAAAAACAAAGATTGTAGATCATCAGCAGGTCAAGGCTGGAGAAGATAATTTGATTATTGCCAAATGCACCCATGAACCGATCATTAGCTATGAATTGTTTAATGCAGTTCAGGAATACAGAAAACAGATCTGTGAAGAAAGCAAAGCAACTCCAAAACGCCCCTACACGCCAAACATTTTCAAAGGCAAAGTGTTCTGTGCTGATTGTGGCAGAAGCCTTCACCGGCAACGTGCCGAGCGCCGGAAAGGCCCCGATACTTATTGGTTCCACTGCCTTACAAACAGCCGGGTAGAAAAAGATAGCTGCAAAGGCGCAACGATGCAGGAAAAGGAACTGATTTCTACTGTTACGGCTATTCTTGAAAAAGAGCTGACAGTTGCGCTGGGAATGTCGCTGCCACTCTTTCAGTTGGAGGCAAGACAAAAACAGGAAAAAGATAAGCTGAAAATTCAGATGTCGGCCAAACGGCAGGAAATTGAAAAAACACGCCGGCTGATCCGTGGTCTATATGAAAATTTTGTGCAGGGTATTTTGACAAATGATGAATACTTTGAATTGAAGGCGGATTATGAATATGCTATCAATGCTCTGTCTGGTGAGATTGAAGTATTTGAAAAATCTATGGACTCCCTAGACAACCAGCTTGCCCGATACCGTGCAATGGAAAAGGATGCAAAAACACTGGCACAGGATCATGTGCTGACTGCAGAACTGATTGAACGGCTCATTGAACGAATTGAGATCGACCACGAGCGGAATATTCATGTAACCTTCCGTTTCAAAAATGAATTTCAGGGAAAGGCGGTGGAACCGTGCGCAACTATGTGATTGCCCTTTATATCCGTCTTTCTGTGGAAGATTTCAAAACCGAAAGTTTGAGCATACCAAATCAAAAACTGATTCTCCGTGAAAAAGCTATGTCTCTGCCGGAATGGGATAACAGTGAGATTTTGGAATTTATTGACAACGGTCATACAGGGACAAACTTTGAGCGTCCGGCGGTGCAGGAACTTTTAACAATGGTTCAGGCCGGAAAGATCAACTGTATTATTGTAAAAGACCTTTCCCGATTTGGACGTAACAGCATTGAAACCGGCTATTTTATTGAGCGGGTCTTTCCTCTTTACCACACCCGTTTTATTTCCGTCAGTGATGATTTTGACACAGCTAATTTCAAAGGTGATACTGGAGGGATTGATATTGCTTTCAAGTATCTTATTAGCGAGTGTTATAGCCGGGATATGTCCTTGAAAACCAAAAGTGCAAAATACGCAAAGATGCGTCGTGGAGAATATCAGAGTGTCATCTGTCCTTACGGCTATCGCAAGAGTGCAGACGGACGTATGGAACCGGACGAGGATGTTGCCCCGAATGTGCAGATGATATTTCAATGGGCGTCTGAAGGCAACACCGCAGCCGAGATCACAAGAAAACTGTATGCCATGAATATCCCCACCCCTGGGGAATATCGCAAACTTAAAGGCAAGGACTATTACAATGTTTCCCGAACAAACGGCGTTTGGAGTACATCAACGGTCCTGCGTATTTTAGAAGATCAAAGATATATCGGTACCTATGTAATTGGCAAGAGAAAGGTAAAAGAGATTGGCAGCCGACATACACAGTTAAAGGATGAAAGTGAGTGGTTCAAAATACCGAACCATCATCCGGCTATTGTAAGTGTGGATCTATTTGAGAAAGCCAATGCTTCAATTAAGCGTTTCTCTCTGTCAAATAAAAAACCGCGTGATTATCTGCTCCGTGGTAAGGTGTTCTGTGGATGCTGCGATCATGCAATGTCTCTACGAAATGGTGCGTGGTTTTATTGCCGTCATTCCGAGGTGGCTGAAACGCTTCCTTGTCATGGTGTGCGCATAAAGATGGCAGATCTGGAGCAGGTTGTATTTGAAACAATTCGGGCTCAAATGTGTCCGGCATTGGGAATTGATAGCAATAAGGATAAATTGGATTTGCAGACAGTCCAGCAGGCCGAACATGAAGAAAAACTCCGTTCTATTCAAGACAGCAAGCGGCATCTTTATGAGCAGTATGCACTCGGAGAGATTGATTTGGAAACCTATCGAACACGAAAAGCGGTTTATGACACGGAGCTGGTACAAGCCAAAAATGTTCATGCTGTCATTACTGCACAGACAAAGCAGATAAAAAGTGATTATGAGATTAAGCTGAAACAACAGGAAATTGTTCAGGAAGTCGGAAACGCCAACATGCTGACAAAAGCTCTGATTGACCGGCTTATCAACAAAGTTTACGTCTTTCCAGGAGATAGGATTGAGATTGAATATGCAACACAGGATTTCTTAGAAACTAAGGAATCCGAAAAGGAGGTATAACCGTGAACACCCATTTGAAACAGCTATGGGCAGCTATGAAGCTGCCCGAAAAACTTCAAAAAAAGTTATAAATTTTTTTGTCGTGGGCTTGACATACGGGTGGCGGAGGTCGTGTATTCTAATGCGCTTGACCCCCGCCGCTTTCGCTCCCCTGTCCATCTCCCGGTGGAGGTAGGATTTTGTCACCGTGAAAATGCGGTCTGTCGGCTCCACGGCGTACAGGCTCTTGATATAGTCCTGCATTTCATCACAGAGGAAAGCGGGCATTTGAATGACCCGGTTGCTCTTGGGTGTCTTGGGGTCGGTGATAACATCTTGCCCCTTGATACGCTGGTACGATTTTGAGATAGAAACCGTCTGTTTTTCAAAATCGAAGTCGGCGGGAGTGAGGGCCAGAAGTTCACCCTCCCGCACCCCGCACCAGTAGAGCATTTCAAAGGCGTAGTAGGAGAGTGGTTTATCCATCATGGCCTCTGCAAACTTTAGGTACTCCGCTTTTGTCCAGAACAGCATTTCCCGGCCCTTGGCCTTGCCCATGTTCCCCGCTTGGGCGGCGGGGTTGGCCTTTAGGTTGTAGTGTCTCACCGCATGATTGAAAATGGCGCTCAACTGGTTATGGAGCGTTTTCAGATATACCGGGGAATAGGGCTTGCCCTTTTCGTCCCGGTAGTTAAGCATTTCGTTCTGCCATGCTATGACCTCCTTGGAGTGAATGTCGCACATCTTCCTTTTGCCGAAGTACGGCACCAACTTTTTGTAGAGGATATGCTCTTTCGTTCCCCAGGTGTTCTCCTTGATACGGCCTTTCATATCCGCCACATAGACGGCCACGAAGTTTTCAAAAGTCATTTCCAGGTCGGCGGTCTGCTGTTGCAGGAATGTCCGCTCCCATTCCAGCGCCTCCCGCTTGGTGGGAAAACCCCGTTTCATTTTCTTGACCTTTTTACCCGTCCAGTCCTCGTAGTAAAAGGACGCATACCATGTTCCCTTGGCCTTGTCTTTGTATGCTGGCATTGTCGTTCCCTCCTTACTGATTGTCCCGCAGTCCGTAGAATTTTTCCTCGAAGTAGCGCCTGCTCACCCGTCCGGGAATGGTGATGAACCCTTTCTGTTTCAGTTCCTCGTTCATCTCCCGCACCAGCTTGTAGGCGTAGGGCTTGGAGATACCCAATTCCTTGGACACCTCCTCCGCCCTTACAAACAGTTCCTTGCTCACGCTCTGTACCTCCTTATTTTGATTTCGCAAATATGTTAATGTTTACATTTTCATTATACATTAACATAGATGTTAATGTCAAGAATTTATTTCGCATTTTTGTTAATATTTATCTTGCATATTTCGCTTTTTTGCGCTATACTGTTTTCAAAGGCGGTGGGATTTATGACAGTCGGCGATAAGATAAGAAAAATTCGCACCTTTCGAGGTATGACGCAAAAGGAATTGGGGCTAGCTGTCGGCTTTGAGGAAAAGGGAGCGGACAACCGTATCGCACAGTACGAAACGAATTACCGTGTCCCAAAGCGGGAGTTGCTGGACAAGATAGCGGAGGCGTTGCGGGTAGACCGTCAGAATTTCTACACCATAGCTCCCGGTTCTGCCGAGGACTTCATGCGGACATTCTTCTGGCTCGACGAGGACAGCCCCGGCTCCATCCGTCTGTTTCAGCTTGTCCGCAACCCCGGCAAGACGGGGGCCTCCGATGATACCGCCGTCCGATACAACGACACGGACGACTGGCCCGCTCAACCTCCCGTGGGTATCTACTTCAACTATGGCCTTGTGGACGAGTTTATGAGGGAATGGCTTTTGCGCCAGCAGGAGCTACACGCCGGGGAGATTACCAGGGAAGAATACTTTGAATGGAAAATCAACTGGCCGCTTACTTGTGATGACAGCAAACGGTTTGACAATTATGTTCCTTGGAGAAAAGAAAAATAGGGCAAGCAAAACCGCCCTGCTGAATTTGTCGTTCAGCAGGGCGGTTTGCTTGCCCTTTGCAATCATTCTCTTGTGTGACCGGGTTGAAACGAATAGTATCAAACCAGTATCACAAGGCAAAGTGACAGGTCAAAAACCCTGTATTCATGCGGGTTTGCGCCGTTTTGACGCTCATTCCCACTCGACGGTGCCGGGGGGTTTGGAGGTTATATCGTAAACTACGCGGTTTACGTGTTTTACCTCGTTTGTGATACGATTTGAAACCTTGGCGAGAATATCGTACGGTATCTTCGCCCAATCGGCTGTCATAAAGTCGTCGGTTGTTACGGCGCGGATTGCCACAAGGTTATCGTATGTGCGGTGATCGCCCATAACGCCTACCGTATTGACTCCCGGAAGCACACAGAAGAACTGTGCGAGGTTTTTTTCATAACCGTTCTTCGCCATTTCATCGCGCAGCACCCAATCGGCATTTTGGAGAACTTCAATCTTTTCCTTTGTTATCTCGCCGATAATTCTGACACCGAGACCGGGGCCCGGGAACGGCTGACGCCAGACAAGCTCGTGCGGAATTCCGAGCTTTTCGCCTACCGCTCTGACCTCATCCTTAAACAGGCTTGAAAGAGGCTCAATAACGTCGATGAATTCAACGTCGTCGGGCATTTTGACCTTATTGTGATGCGTCTTGATTTTATCGGCATCGCCCTTGCCGGACTCTATGCAGTCGGGGTATATGGTGCCCTGTGCAAAAAATCCCTTCTCGGCCTGTTTTCTTATCTCATCCCAGAACACCTTGTAAAATTCCGTGCCTATGATTTTTCTCTTCTGCTCCGGGTCGGATACTCCTTTAAGAGCATTTATAAAATGGTCCTGACAGTTTACGCGCACGAAATTCATATCGAACAGCGAAGTGAATGTCTTTTCGACGAAATCGCCCTCGTTCTTACGCATAAGTCCCTGGTCAACAAAAACGCAGGTGAGCTGTTTGCCGACGGCGCGAGAGAGAAGTCCCGCCGCGACCGAGGAATCGACACCGCCCGAAAGGCCGAGAATAACCTTTTTGTCTCCGATTTTTTCGCGAAGGCTCTTTACGGTATCGTCAATAAAGCTGTCCATCTTCCAGTCGCCGTGACAGCCGCAAACATTATACAGAAAATTGTGAAGAATTTTAAATCCGAACTGTGTGTGAGTTACCTCGGGGTGGAACTGCACGCCGTATATTTTCTTTTCTTCGTTTTCATAAGCTGCTATCGGGCAGGCTTCCGTTTTTGCGGTTATTTCAAAACCTGACGGCATCACTTTAACTCTGTCCGTATGGCTCATCCAAACTACGCTCGTTTCATCAACGTCGGCAAAAATCTCCGACTGTTTTTTTGTAACCATAAGGTCGATTTTGCCGTATTCGGACTGTTCCGCAGTCTCAACATTGCCGCCGACCATCCACGAAATAAGCTGACAGCCGTAGCATATGCCGAGTACGGGTATTCCGAGCTCCAAAATCTCTTTTGTGTAGTGCGGCGAACTCATATCAAACACGGAGTTAGGTCCGCCGGTAAAAATAATACCTTTGTAATTGCCCTCTTTGATTTCGCTGAGCGGTACGGTATACGGCAGTATTTCCGCATAGACATTGTTGTCGCGTACACGCCGCGCAATCAGCTGATTATACTGACCGCCGAAATCGAGTACAAGTATTTTCTCCATAATATCCTCTTAATTATCTGTAAATTATAGCTTCTCTCTCAGGTCCGTTAGATACCATATTTATCTTGTGGCCGAGTTCCTTTTCGATGAATTCGACATATTCCTGTGCCTCACGCGGAAGCTCCGAGAAATTGCGAATACCCTTGATATTGCAATGCCAACCCTTTAATGTGGTAAATACCGGCTTTGCCTTTTTAAGAAGCGAGGTGTTCGGGAAATCCTTTGTGATGTCATCACCTATTTTATAAGCTGTGCAAACCTTGATTTCGTCAAGATACGAAAGACAGTCAAGAGCGGTCATGGCAATCTTTGTGGCGCCCTGGCACTCAACGCCGTAACGTGTCGCAACGCAGTCAAACCAACCGATTCTTCTCGGTCTGCCGGTGGTAGCGCCGAATTCGCCTTTATCGCCGCCGTGAATTCTGAGCTCCTGAGCCTCGTCCTCATCAAGAATTTCCGAAACAAATTCACCTGCACCTACCGCAGAAGAATATGCCTTGGTAACGGCTACTACTTCGCTTATGAGATACGGAGGAATTCCGGCTCCGACAGCACCGTAGCCCGCCAAGGTTGAGGACGACGTAACCATGGGATATATACCGAAATCGGGATCCTTAAGCGTGCCGAGCTGACCCTCGAGGAGGATGTTTTTGCCCTGCTTTAAGGCGTCGCGTATAAATGCGTGCGTATCGCAGATGTACGGAGCTATCTTTTTCTTGTATTCCATACAGGTGTTGTAAAGCTCGTCCTCGTCAAGCAGCGGTTTATGATAAACGTGCTCAAGAATGAGATTTTTGAGAGTCACTATATTGTGAAGCTTTGCCTTTAACATTTCGTCGTCAAACAGCTCGTTGCACTGGATGCCTATTTTTGCGTACTTGTCGCTAAAGAACGGAGCGATGCCGCTCTTTGTAGAGCCGAACGCGTTTTTGCCGAGTCTCTCCTCTTCATAGGTATCGAGAAGAATATGATACGGCATAAGTATCTGAGCACGGTCTGACACGAGAAGCTTCGGATTTACGCCTGCCTTTTTCACATCCTCAAGTTCCGAGCAGAACTTGTTTATATCAAGAGCGACGCCGTTGCCGATGACACAGGTAACATTGTCGTAGCAAATACCGCTGGGCATAAGATGCAATGCAAATCTGCCGTGTTCGTTTATAATGGTGTGCCCTGCATTTGCACCACCCTGAAAACGAACAACTATGTCTGCTTCACTCGCAAACATATCCGTAATTTTACCTTTGCCCTCGTCGCCCCAGTTGGCGCCGACAATTGCTTTTACCATTAGAGTTTCCTCCTTAAAAATTACGTACCCGAATATAAAAAACACTAAACGGGCAACTTATTAAACATACAATAGATATTATATATTACACCGCGCATTATGTCAACGAAAAGCGGAATTTTAAGTGTGTTTTCGGACACATATCAAATCGCACAAAAAGGAGCTGTAAGCACATTGCCACAGCTCCGCTTTCATCATTGTTTTTTTATTTCCTTTTGCGTTTTACCGTAATCGCAACAGCCGCCGCGGCAACGCACAAAACGGCAGCCGCCGATCCTATCGCGGCATACTTTCCCGAGGTCTTAGGAATTTTTCCGGCCTTTACCGTTTTGCCCTCCGATGAGACGGTTCCGTCGGTTGCCGCCGGCATCGGAGCTGCTTCGGATAAGTCAATCGAAGAGCTTACGGCCGACAAATCAATGTGCTGATTATTGGCATCGGTTGAGAAATCGACATTTATCGGGAAGTCGGTTTTGCCGGTCGCTCCGTCGTTCACCTTAAAGGTTATGGCGGCAACCTCGCCGCCGAGCGGCGCGGTGTTTTTCCAAACGGCGTTTATTTTAACCTCGCCTGCCGTGCTTGAATTTGTGGCACTGACGTCTCCGCTCGAATACTCGGCGGAAACATACGTGAGCAATTTTGTATCGTATTTAAGTGTAAACGAAAGCGTCCCGAGTTCCGTATTTTGCGGAAGGTAAATTTTTACGGTGACGACCGAATCCTTTGCTTCAGCCGAAGAAGTGAGCTTAAACGGATCCGCCGCAAGCACGGGAAATGCGGTAACAAGTAAAATAACAGCCGCAATCAGTACGGAAAGCACTTTTTTATTTAACGCCTTTTTCATTACAGTATACTCCCTTTCGATTCTCGCTTGCCGAAGCAGGCGAGAGCTTAGCTCTATTGTTGAATTGTACCATTTTATACGCGCTGTGTCAAATATTTTTAAGTAAAATGCGTATAAACGTACATACAAGAAGCCGTTTGAAAGGAAATTTCACGCTCGAACGAGCAGCCGCATTCTCAAAGCCTTCAGGCGTTATCACCCGTGAAATTTTCAAGTACGGTGCCGACACAGCTTTCCTCTTCGAGAGCAGCCGAATATTCGGGGCAGACATTTCCCCACTTCACGCTTGTGTTGCGAAGCGTAACGTTATCGGCAAAGCGAAGATAAAAACCGGCATTTTTATGCTTTTCGACCTCTTTATTAAGCCCCGGGCGCATATCGTAAAGACCGCAGTCCCACTTTGACGTTTTTGAGAGAGTTACGTCAACGTCCGAGAAAACTACGTTTTCAATTTTGTTTTCCGCCGTGCCGCATATCATAACTCCGTTTTCGCCGACGCAGGTTATGTTGCGGTAAGATATGTTTTTGATATGGCCTGCCCTTGTGTTTTCGTCGCGGTCAAACGCGGTTATGACTATCGGCTCGGCAGTCCCCCACCAATCGGGGCAAAAGCGGCGCGTACCTATTATAATGTCGGAATATTTGACATTTTCGACATTGCCGCCGTCGCGTATCTGAATTGAAAGGCCGCGGTTACTGCGCGAAATGACACAGTTTGAAACTATTATGTTTCTGAAATCGCCGACGCCCTCCGTGCCTATTTTTATCGCCGCCGAGGTTGAAATCAGCGTGCAGCCCGTTATCAGTATGTTTTCGCACGGTCCGTATTCGGAATTGCCTTTTGAAGTTTTAAGGCAGATGCAGTCGTCGGCGCACTCTACGTGGCAGTCGCAAATACGCACGTTGTTGCAGTGGTCGGGATCTATACCGTCCGAATTTGCAACATCGAGGTCGTTTAATATGTGAATTTTTGATATTAAAACATCGTCGCAGCCTGCCGGATGAAGCGTCCAAAACGGTGCATCGACCACAGTGAAATCCTCAAACACAATATGGTTGCAAGCCTCAAAATACATAACCGTGGGACGCGGATAAAAGTCGCCGGTGACATAGTATTTGTCTTTTCTCTTTACAAAGCTGTGACCGTTTGCGTCGATTTTTCCGCCTCCGGTTATTGCGGCATTGTCCGCCTTATACGCATATATAAAGGCAAACGACGGCTTACCCGTAACGGGATTGCCTATAAGGGTATTTGTCTCATCGTTTATAAAATCGCAGGGACGAAAGTATCCGTTTATGTCTGAGGTTGCCTTTAAAACCGAGCCTTTTTGCAAATGCAACTCAACGTTTTTCTTCATTATGACCGAGCTTGAATAATACGTTTTTCCGCTCTCAAGCACAACCGTTCCGCCGCCGTTTTTTTCGGCCTCATCAATAGCGGACTGTAAAGCGCGTGAATCGTCGTTTTTTCCGTCGCCGAGAGCACCGTAGTTTTCCGGAAAGTAAAATTTCATTTTATCACCTTTAAAAATTCCGCACACGAGCTTTGCTGTCGTATGCGGAAAAATTTTTATTTTGCATATAAGGAAAGAGCCTTTTGCATAGTCTTATTGGCAACGGGAATTGCCACAGATGAGCCTCCGCCGCCGTTTTCAACAACAACCACTATCGCAAGCGGGAGATCCTCGCGCTGTGAATATCCGACAAACCAAGCGTGAGGCTTTGCACCGCCGGTTTCCGAGCTTACTTCCGCCGTTCCGGTCTTACCGCACATTTTAAGGTTGGGAAACTTACCGTCGCTGTAATAATTCTTGACATTTGAGCGAAGCATATCGTTCATCTTTGATGCGGTATCCGAGGAAATAAGCTGAGTTGCCGTGCCGGGCTTAGCTTCATAAATCGTTTTTCCGGTCTGCGAGGTTATTTTGCCGACAAGATATGGCGGCACAGATGAGCCGCCGTTAGCCACCGCGCCTGCAATAGTTAGCATCTGGCACGGATTTATGCGAGTGGTGTACTGACCTATACCTGCCCAGCCCACGTCGAGGTCCGACGCACCGGTCACGTTGAACGAACTTTTTGCGAGCTTTATATTGCCTACATACATCTGATTGCCGAGCCCCAGCTCCTTTGCCGTGGCCATAAGCTTATCGGGTCCGAGTTCTATCGCAATCTGCGCAAATGCGCTGTTACAGGACACATTGAGAGCCTTTTCGAAATTCACGGTTCCGTGAACCCCGAGGCACTTAACCGAGCTGCCGCCGACCTTGTATTCGCCCGTGCATTTGAATTTTTGCGAATCGATATCCGGCAAATTTTCAATAGCACAAATCGAGGTTATCATTTTAAATGTCGAGCCGGGAGTATAAACGCCGGAGAAAAACCTGTTTAAATAAACACCCTCGTAGGCACCTGTCTTATCGTTATTTATGCTTGAGACGGGTTTATTTGCAATATCGTAAGACGGGCTTGATACAACGCATAAAAGCTGACCGGTTTTGTAATTATAAACGCCGACCGTGCCTTTGTTGCTTCCGAGGGCGCTGTATGCCGCCGCACAGAGCTGCGCGTTTATGGTGAGATTTACATCGTTGCCCTTACCGTATTTTTTCAGGTTGTATATACCGTCAACGAAATTATAGCCGGTTATGACGTCCTTATACGATGTCTGAACGCCCGTCGCTATATAGCCCTCAGAGTCGCCTACCGTGTGCATGGTTGCGGTTCTTACGGTTTTGTCGCTGTTATAAACGCGCTTACCGTCCTTTGTTTCCGCAAGCACCGCTCCGGTTTCATCCTTAATGCTGCCCGCAACCGACAGCGTACCTGATGAATACAGGTGCCTGTTTGCCTTTTTCATAGCCCACGAATCGGCGTTCGTATAAAATGTGTAAAACAACACAATGAGCCCTGCTAAAAATGCTGCTATAAACACATAGAGCACCCAGGCTCTTTTTGACATGGTTTTCATTGTTTCACACTCCCTTTCGGCAGATTTAATTTAAGACTTTGCCACCGCTACCTTATCGTACCGTTTGTACGTCTTGACATCAATGGCCTTTATAAATGCCACAAGTCCCCAGCAGCACATCATACTCGAGCCGCCTCGGCTGATAAACGGCAGCGTAACGCCCGTCCACGGAAGAAGATCGGTAACACCGAACACGTGCAGAGCCGCTTGGAAAAGAAGAAGACCCGACGCCGCGCACGCAGCAATAGCGTAAAAAGACGAACGAGCCGCCACAGCATAGCGTATACTGTAAACCACGAGGGCGACAAAGGTCAAAAGCACGGCAAATGCGACAATAATTCCGAATTCCTCACATACCATTCCGAACGCCAAGTCCTCTGTGGCTGCGTATACATCTCTCAGCTTGCCGTTTCCTATTCCGAGTCCGAAAAGACCGCCGCTGACGGAATATATGAGAAGTCTCGCCTGCTGATAGCCGCGATCGTTTGCATACTCCCAAACATGGCGATATGTTTCAAAGCGTTTTGCGACATACGGCTTAAACGTAAGCACAAGACCGCCGCCGCCGAGAGCTGCCGCGCATACAAGAAATATTGTCTTTATATCTCCCGAGCGCAGGAATGCCATTATTAAGAATGTAAAGAAGAATATAAGAGCCGTACCGAAATCCTTCATAAGGAACAGACAGCCTATACAGGAAAGCGCAAACACAAGATATTTTGTAAGGCTTCTCGTTGATTGCAGGTATTCGAGCGTAGCCGCACCTACAAAGACAAAGCCTATCTTCACTATTTCCGACGGCTGTATCGAAACGCCGCCTATTCTTATCCAGTTGTATGCACCGTTTATATTGTGCGCCAAAAGCCTTGTGGCAACAAGTACGATAACGGAAGCTATCGCCACCGGCATACGCAGTTTTACGACTCTTTCTATATCGCTGAGCACCCAAAGCATAACTATAAATACCGCAATACCCATAATCACCGCCGCAAGTTGAACAAACGCTTTGTCGGGATACACGCTTGTGGTGAGTGTAAGGCCTATTCCGGTAAGAAAAAACGCTATAAGCTCTATTTCAAAGCTCTTGCGGTGTAAAAATCCGCCGAAAAATATAAAATACGCCCATTCGATAGCTATATATGCACCGAATACAATATATAACGTAGTCAGCGGTATGTCGGGGCTGTTCATATTTATCTGAGCGGCGCAAACGAGCTGAAAAACAGTCATAATTATAAGCAGAATCAGCCAGTTTACAGGCTTTCTGTATTTTTTGGTTCTCGTCTTTTTTTGCTTTTTACGAGCATTTTCCTGAGCCAAAGATGCGTCCTCCGTTTCTTTGAATATGGCCTCTTCTCCGCTTTATTCGCGGAAAAGGAAGCTGTAATCGCCTATTGAAATAATGTCGCCGTCATACAGCGGGAATGCGCCGAAAACCTCTTCGCCGTTTAAAAGCGTACCGTTTTTGGAATTGAGGTCCGCAACATACCAGCCGTCCTTTGCGGGATAGACCTCGGCGTGCTCACCCGAGACGCTTTGCATCGGCAGGCATATATTACAGGTTCTGTCACGCCCTATAAGGCACGTGCCGTTTAAATAGAACGCGCTGTTGTCGGCAAGATTTACAAGCCTTGTGGCGTTTGTGAAGTCAACCTTTTTACCGTCCTCAGTCTCCTCACTCTCAACGCCGTATCCGTTTGAGGTGAACTTCATAACCGCGTTTCCGAACGAGACGGTGTCGCCGTCGATTATCTTGGCTGATTTTTTTATCTGCTCGCCGTTTACGTAAACTCCGGTTTTCGACTCGGTATCAAAGACATACCAGCCGTCTTTTCTGAGAGCCAAAACGGCGTGAAAACGCGATACCGTGCCGTACTTTCTGAGCGATATATCGCACGAGCGCGAACGGCCTATCGAGGTTTCCCAATTTCGTATCTCGATTTCGCTGTCGTCGGCAAGATTTATCAGCGTTGCCATAATCTCGCGGCGCGGTCTGAGCCTGAAAAGGGAAAAAATGCACCGGAGAAGTATTATAAGCGCAAGAAAAGCCAAAGCATATCGCGACAGGAATTCAAACTGAGTTAAAAATTGCTCCAATCGGCACACTCCCTTCAAATACATAATATATGTTAAGAATACATTTAAAACGCCGAAAAGTCAATAAAAATACTTTTGTTTTCCGGTTAGCATTATTTTCGCTCTTGCAAGTTTTTTCGTCTTTCTTGACAACGGCGCGCACGGATATTATACTTATTAAAATGCTAAAAATGGGGTGGTAGCTTTGAAAATGACCAAATCTCTCTACGGCAAAACCGCCGACGGAAAAGAAGTCTTTTCATTCACAATAAAAAACGAAAGCGGAGCCGAAATCGAACTGCTGAATTACGGCGCTACGCTCAATAAAATATCGGTTCCCGACAGAAACGGAGACTTTGCCGATGTACTTGTCGGCTTTGACACCATGGAGGGTCAGCTGAGCTGTACGGATTCGCAGGGTCGCACCGTCGGAAGAGTCGCAAACCGAATTTCCGGAAACGGTATTACCATAGACGGCAAAAATTACCCGATAACAAAAAACATCGACGGTAAATTCACCCTTCACGGTAATCACGAATACGAAAACGCCGTTTGGAATTATGAAATACTCGGCGACGACAGCGTTAAATTCTCATATTTCAGCGCCGACGGCAATGAGGGCTTCCCGTCAAACCTTCAAAATGAAGTCACCTTCACGTTTACCGACAAAAACGAGGTCAAAATTCACTATGACTGCAGACCCGACGGCAAGACTCCGATAAACGTCACAAACCACTCATACTTTAACCTCGGCGGATACGCTTCCGGCAACATCCTCTCTCACGAAATTCAGATTTTTGCAAAATACTTTACGCCGATGAACGAAGACAGCATCCCGACAGGCGAAATCAGAAGCGTTGAAAACACACCGTTTGACTTCAGAATACCGAAAAAGATAGGCAGAGACGTATCGTCTCCCGACGAGCAGCTTATAATAGGCAGGGGCTACGACCACAACTTCTGCCTCGAAAATTACACGGGTGCTCTGCGCGAATTCGCAATGGTTTACGACCCCGAAAGCGGCAGGAAAATGACGTGCTATACCGACCTTCCCGGAGTCCAGTTTTACATAGGCAACTATATGGACGGCTCGCAAATCGGTAAAGGTAAGCTGCCCCTCACTCACCGCTCCGGTTTCTGCCTTGAAACGCAGTACTACCCGAACGCTTTAAACAACCCCGATTTCATACAAAATCTGTTTGACGAAAACCATCCGTTCGTATCTGACACGGTGTATCGTTTTTCGGCAGAATAAGCCGCAAAGGAAAGGAAAACAAAAATGGCAGAAGAAAACACAACCGGCCTTGAGAGAATATTCCTCTCGGCTCTCGTATATAACCGCACGGGCGTGCTTTTGCGCGTCGCAAGTCTTTTTGCGAGACGCGGCTACAACGTAATAAGCCTTACCGTAGCCGAAACGGAAAATCCCGTATATTCAAGAATAACAATAGTATCCGACGTTGAGCCGCACAAATTTTTGCAGGTTGAGCGTCAGCTCTCAAAGCTTGAGGACGTAATAAAGGTGGTAAAGCTCAATGAATCGCGCCTTGTATCCTCCGAGCTCTTGCTCATAAAGGTCCACGCCACAAACAGCCAGCGCACAGCCGTGCTTAAAACAATCAACGGCTTCGGCGCAAAGGTAAAGGATATAGGCCACACAACAATAACTGCCGAGCTTACGGGTCTGCCGTCGCTTATCGACAAATTCATAGGCAAAATGACAAAGCACGGAATAATCGAGCTTTCACGCTCCGGTCTTACCGCGCTTGAGAGCGGCGATACAAACATAAAAGGAATCGAGGAATAACAGAATGTCAATGACAATGACCCAAAAAATACTCGCGGCGCACGCCGGCCTTCAGTCGGTTACGGCGGGTCAGCTCATAGAGGCAAAGCTCGACCTCGTGCTCGGCAACGACGTAACCTCGCCCGTTGCCATAAACGAGATGGCAAAAAAGGGCTTTAAGGACGTATTTTCAACGGACAAAATAGCACTTGTTATGGACCATTTTACCCCCAACAAGGATATTAAATCCGCCGAAAATGTCAAACAGGTTCGTCTTTTCGCAAAGGAAAAGGGAATCAAAAATTTCTTTGACGTGGGAAAAATGGGTATAGAGCACGCGCTTCTTCCGGAGAGCGGTCTCGTTATTTCCGGCGACGCCGTTATAGGTGCCGACTCACACACATGCACATACGGCGCACTCGGCGCGTTCTCTACGGGTGTGGGCTCAACCGATATGGCTGCCGGTATGATCTCCGGCAAGGCTTGGTTTAAGGTTCCGTCCGCAATTAAGGTTGTACTAAAAGGCACCTTGCCCGAATTTGTCAGCGGCAAGGACGTAATACTTCACCTTATCGGTAAAATAGGCGTTGACGGAGCGAGATACCGTTCGCTTGAATTCACGGGAGACGGTGTAGGCGCACTCTCAATGGACGACCGCTTCTGCATAGCGAATATGGCAATAGAATGCGGCGCCAAAAACGGAATTTTCCCGGTAGACAACAAAACTCTCGAATACATAAGCGGCAGGACCGACAGACAGCCTCGTATATTCGAGGCAGACGAGGACGCCGAGTATGACGAGACAATAGAAATCGACTTAAATAATCTGAAACCCACGGTTGCTTTTCCGCATCTTCCCGAAAACACTCACACCGTTGACGAAATTGAAAAAATCGACATAGATCAGGTAGTTATAGGCTCCTGCACAAACGGAAGAATAGAGGATATGCGCGCTGCCGCCTCCGTCTTAAAGGGCAGAAAGGTAAAGGACGGCGTTCGCGTTATAGTAATTCCGGCAACACAAAAGGTTTACCTGCAATGCATTAAAGAGGGCCTTACCGAAATATTTGTAGAAGCGGGCGCGGTTGTATCAACCCCGACATGCGGACCGTGTCTCGGCGGTCATATGGGCATACTCGCAAAGGGTGAAAGAGCCGTTTCCACCACAAACCGCAACTTTGTAGGCCGAATGGGACACCCGGAGAGCGAGGTTTATCTCGCGAGCCCCTTTGTAGCGGCGGCAAGTGCCGTTACGGGCTATATATGCTCACCCTCGCAGCTCAGGTAAGAAAGGAACGATTTATATGAAGATACAGGGCAAAGTTCATAAATACGGCGACCATGTGGATACGGACGTCATAATTCCGGCAAGATACCTCAACTCCTCCGACCCTAAGGACCTTGCGGCTCATTGTATGGAGGATATAGACAAGGAATTTGTAAATAACGTAAAAGAGGGCGACATAATAGTTGCCGGCGTAAACTTCGGCTGCGGCTCCTCAAGAGAGCATGCTCCGCTTGCCATAAAGGCGGCTGGCGTTTCTTGCGTAATCGCCAAAAACTTCGCAAGAATTTTTTACAGAAATGCGCTCAACATAGGTCTGCCGATTCTCGAGTGTCCGGAGGCAGGCGACGAAATCGAGCAGGGCGACGAGGTTTCGGTGGATTTTGACAGCGGCGTAATAACCGACAACACCACGGGCAAAAGCTACCGGGCAGAGCCGTTTCCGCCGTTCATACAGGATATAATCAAAAAAGGCGGACTTCTGTCGTCGCTTAAATAATCATAAAATCGGGCTGTAAAGAAATTTGTTTTTTATAGTCCCTTTTATTTTAAATTTCTTATGAATTTGTTCACATATTATTTTTAAATGTACTTTATAATTTCTGATTATAAGAGGTTTGAAAGGGTGGTATTTTATGCCAAACGAAAAAATACTCGTCGTCGATGACGACACCAATATCTGCGAGCTTTTAAGGCTCTATCTCGAAAAAGAGGGCTACGTCGTAAAAATAGTTAACGACGGTGTGTCGGCAATAAATGCATTCAAGCAGGAAAATCCCGACCTCACACTGCTCGACATAATGATACCGAAGCTTGACGGCTGGCAGGTATGCCGTGAAATCAGAAAATTCTCGGACAAGCCGATAATTATGCTCACCGCCAAGGGCGAGACCTTTGACAAGGTTCTGGGTCTTGAGCTCGGCGCGGACGACTATGTTACAAAGCCCTTTGACACAAAAGAGGTTGTGGCAAGAATAAAAGCCGTACTTCGCCGCACCGCTCCCGCTTCCGACACAAGCGACGTCAAAGAGGTAAATTACGACAAGCTCTCGATAAACCTTACAAATTACGAGATGAAGGTCAACGGAGTATCCGTAGACACTCCTCCGAAAGAGCTCGAGCTTATATATCATCTCGCCTCAAATCCCAACCGTGTATTTACGCGCGACCAGCTTCTTGACGAGGTATGGGGGTTTGACTACTACGGCGACTCAAGAACGGTAGACGTTCACATAAAGCGTCTGCGCGAAAAGCTTGAGGGCGTTTCCGACAAATGGGAATTGAAAACCGTTTGGAGCGTAGGCTATAAATTTGAAACTAAGGACTGATAAGAATGCAGCAGAGCGTAAATGCGCGTTTTAAAACGGTATTGCACCGCACCTACCGCAAATTCAGTCATCAGTCACTGTTCACTAAATTTCTGTCGGTATTTGTGGCAATGGTACTCATATGCTTTTTGCTTTTGGGAGTAACGCTCGGCGTGTTCCTCTCGAATTACTGGTCAAGTCAAAAAGAACAGCTTCTCTCCTCTAACGCAAAAAACATAGCGAACACTACCTCATCTGTTCTCTCATCAAGAATTCAAACCGATGCCTCCGGCTCGATAGCGATGATATGCAGTAACCTCTCGATGATTTCGGACGCTATCTCGGCTGATATTTACATAACCGATACCTCGGGCAACATAATATTGTGCAAGGACGTCATAACACAGAATTACAGTATCTCAAACAACGGCAGATGCAGTCTGCACGGCGGCTACACAATACCTCAGGAGGTAATCGACGAGGCGAAAAAGGGCGACTATTTTGCAAAGACCACCTTAAACGGCGTCTATATGAAAAAGCAACTTGTCGCGGCGGAGCCGGTAAAGGTCGGCGAAGAAACCGCAGCAGTTGTTTTTGCCGTGGCGCCTATGACGGCGGGCTTCACAAACTATGCGATGAATATCCTTAAAATGTTCATTTTTGCCTGTCTTATGGCTTTCTCGGTAGGCTTTATCGCGGTATATTTTCTCACCGCTTCTCTTATAAAACCACTCCACGATATGTCGGAGGCGACAAAAGCTTACGCAGAGGGCGATTTCGGCCCGAGAGTCAAGGTAAAGGGTGACGACGAACTCGCCGAGCTTGTGCGCGCATTCAATAAGATGGCATCGGATCTGTCGCTTCTTGAAAGCTCGCGGCGAAGCTTTGTGGCAAACGTCTCGCACGAGCTTAAGACCCCTATGACAACCATAGGAGGCTTCATAGACGGAATCCTTGACGGCACCATTCCCGAAAGCCAGCAAAAACACTATTTGAGCATTGTTTCCGATGAGACCAAGCGACTGTCAAGGCTTGTTACGGCAATGCTGAATATGTCCAAAATCGAAGCGGGTGAATTAAAGCTGAACCCGAAGGCGTTTGACATAAGTGCGGAAATATTCAACGTGCTACTGTCGTTCGAGCAGATAATAGAGCGCAAGCACATTGAAATATCCGGGCTTGACAGGCTTCATTCCGTAACGGTCACCGCCGACGAGGATATGATACATCAGGTCATATACAATCTTGTGGACAACGCGGTCAAATTCACGGAAAACGGCACCATAAGCGTATTTGCAGACGATGACGAAAACGCAACGCTTATAAAGGTCGTAAACACGGGCGCGGGAATTTCCTCGGAGGAGCGCGAAAAAATATTCGAGCGCTTCTACAAGGTTGATAAATCGCGCAGCTATGACGTCAAGGGTGCGGGACTCGGTCTTTATATATGCAAAACGATAGTCGAAATGCACGGCGGTTCGATAGGCTGCAACAGTGAAGAGGGTAAATACACCGAATTTTGGTTTACTATTCCGAAATATCTTCCGCCTAAGCAGCTGTAAAAGTATTCAGATTATTTAAAACGAGTTAACAGTTTTGTAATAACCGTCGGTTATGATTATGACAACGATAAGAGAAAAGCTCTTGTCTTCATCAGATAAATCAAGGAGATCTTTTTATGGACGATTTCAATAACAACACCCCTTCGGGAAACGAGCAGCAAAACACCCCGGAAAGCACGGGTAATTTCCAAAGTGCTCCCGAAGCCGGCAATGACGCTCAAAGAGCGAACAGCGGCAGTCCTTATAACGGCGGCTATCAGCCGAATAACGGCTACCCTTACTCGAACGGCGGCGGAAACACAAATAACGGCAGTTCAAATGCAAACGGCAGCAACAACGGCTATTCAAGCGGAAACAACGGTTACTACGGCTCAAACGGCGCATACCGTCCGAGCTCGACATACAGCGGAAATAACAGCTATGTCTATTACGGAAATTCAGGCCAACCGCCGAAAAAACCGGTTGACAATAAGCCGTCAAAGCATAAAAAAGGCGGCGTTATAGCCCTCATAATCGCAGTTGTGGTTTGTGTGGCACTCGGTGTTACGGGCATTGCGGTTTCTCTCAGCAATAAGGACGGTGCCAAAAAGCAGACAAGCGAAAAGGCTTCCGCAGACAGCTCAACCGTTACGATAAACGAAACTCCCACCGCTTCCTCTACCGATAAGAGCGGCAGTCTTACCGCGGCAGGCGTTTATGATAAGATAAAGGACAGCTCCGTCGGCATACTCGTATACTCCGACAGCCGTTCCTCCTCCGCATCGGGTCAGGGCTCGGGCGTAATAGTCGGCGAGGACAGCAGTAAGCAGTACACATATATTATGACCTGCGCTCACGTAATTTCGGGCGGCGGCTCCGTCAGAGTTCAGTTATCCGACGAAACACAGTACGACGCTACCGTAGTGGGATATGACTCTAAAACCGACATCGGAGTTTTAAAAATCAAGGCTACGGGTCTTAAAGCCGCGGAATTCGGCGACAGCGACAAGCTCTCCGTAGGCGAGACGGTCTACGCAATAGGCAACCCCGGCGGAACGGCATTTGCAGGCTCGTTCACAAACGGTATTGTATCCGCGATTTCTCGCCCCGTAAACAGCCAGATAGGCTATGAGATGATTTGTATTCAGCACACGGCAGCCATAAACCCCGGCAACTCCGGCGGCGCTCTTGTCAATGAATACGGTCAGGTAATAGGCATAAACTCATCTAAAATAGCAAGCACCGATTACGAGGGAATGGCATTCTCCGTACCGAGTGTTACAGCAAAGGAAGTTTACGACGAAATAGTTGCAAACGGCTATGTTACTAACAGACCTAAGCTCGGAATAACCTATTCGCCGGCGTCTTCAAGTCAGATGTACAGTATGATCGTAAGCCTTAAGGAGCTCCCGGCAGGTTCCTTGATAGTTCAGAGTGTTCAGTCCGATTCAAGCCTTGCGTCTCAGGACGTAAAGCAGGGCGACTTAATTACCAAGGTCAACGGCAAGGACCTTGACAGCGCAGACGATCTTCCGGACCTTATCGATAAATCTGCCGTAGGCGATACGCTTACGCTTACGATTTGCAGAATAGACAGCAATTACAACATCAATGAATTTGAAGTAAAGGCAACCCTCGTTGAGGATAAGGGCGATTCCTCTTCCGTAAAGACGGAGTCCACAACACGCAGCAACTCGTACAATCCGTTCAGCGCATACGGTTACGGCAACTGATAAGCTGCCGCAGCACAAACGCTCCGGTTTAAATAAAAAAGTGAAGCCACGGTTAGCGCTAACCGTGGCTTCGTCAATTTTATCTTGCCGCGTCCGACACAGCCTCGCTTGCGGCTTCGCCCGCACCTGTCGCCGCGTCGTTTACTATGTCGCCCGCACCCGTGATAACGTCGCCTGCTATATCGGCGGCACCGGTAACAACATCACCGACAACATCTCCGGCGCCGGTGACTGCGTCACCTACGGCGTCGCCTGCGTTTGTAACCGCATTTTGCGCGGCGGAGCGAGTAGTATTTCCGTTTCCGGTAACGGCTCCGTCCTCCTTTTTACCGCAGGAAGAGAACACGGCGCAAACAAGAAGCACGGCGAGCAAAACAGCTGCAACAGCCTTTTTCATATCTATCACCACAATCTTTCTTTTGTCTCATTTCGGACAAAATTATTATTTCCGTATTTTTTCTTTTTATTATTTTGTCAGGATTCCGCCGTCGGAATACAGAAGCAGAAGTATATCGTCCTCATAGCCCGTTTTTGTATCAATATAGACGAGCACCTCATTACCGTCCTTATCGGCGCAATGAAATTCCCAGCAATCCTTTTCGCCCTTGCTCTTTGTCGGAATTACGGCTCTTTTTGAATCGAGCACCGTTAAAAGACCGCTGACGGATTTTTGAGCCTCCGCCTGTGACAAAATGTCGGAGCTTAAATTGCGCTCGGTATGATTCATAATATAGCCCTTTGCGTCAAATGACGCAATATCACCCGTTTCGAGATTTACGCCTACCTTTATGAGATCGGGATAATAAATAACACCGTCCTTTTTGTAGGCATAATTTACGGTGCAGACCCCGTCCGACGTGCTGTAATAGCTCTCCTTCATATCGGCATAGCCGTGAGACGATAAAAATTCGGAAGCCTTTTTCAGCGCATCGGCTGTCTTCAGCTTCGCTTCGCCTGCAAAGGACGAGTCGAGCATATATATAACATATCCGCCGTTTTTGGTTACGGCAACCGTCTTGTTATTATAAGAAAAACAATACGCAGGCACATTTCCCGACTCTTCGCTTAAAAACGATATTTCCTTTTTGTCGCAGCCGAGAAAGGCAGCTGCCGCATCAAGGGCGTTTTCCTTTGATATTTCTTTTGCTCCGCTCGTCATTTTCGGCTGAGCCGACATAATATGGTCGGAAAACGGGCCGTCATAAATAAGCGTGGGATAATCGCTCAGGGACTGCTGTGCGTCCTCCATATCGCCTGCAAGATATTCCGTCTTTTCACCCGTTAAGGCAAGCTCACCGCTTTTTTGTGAAAAGCTGAAGCTTCCGTCGAACATATCGGCGCGTATATTTGAAACCTCTCCCGACAGCGCATCGCAAAACGTGATAAGGGAGCGGAGATTTTCACGTTCCTCGTCGGAGATGCTTTCGCCTGAGGCAACCTTGCGGTTTAAGGTCTCGGTGAAATCGCCGACCTGCGATAAAAATTTATATGTGTTTTCGAGATTTGTATTTTCAAGCGGAAGCACAGAAAGTGAGCTTTTTGCCGCAAGAGTCTCTCTTGACAGCTCCGACGCCATACCGCTCAGCATCGGCGGAGTGCTTGAATACACCCCTTTTTTGAGGCTTGTACCTATTTCACGCAGTCTTCCGTCAAGCTCTGTAAGAGCTCGCTGCTGCGACAAAGTAATCTGTCTTTTGTATTTTGACGCGCGCACATTGCCGCATATCGACGCTGTGACAAGCACCGCCGCAAGTGCTGCGACAAAGGATACCATGCGCACATAGGAGCGTCTTTTCATCTTCTTTTCCATAATTTTCACCTCTGCGATATTTTTCGCAAAAAAAACATAAATATACTTGAAAAAAGCCGCTTATTTATTTGCCAAACCGCACCTTATAGTGTATAATAATATACTGATTAAGTTTGAATTAAAGGAGCGGTCAAAATGGAATGTTATCTTGACAACAGCGCAACCACAAAGCCCTGTAAGGCCGCTGTGGACGCAGAAATTTCCGCACTGACCGAGCTTTACGGAAATCCGTCTTCGCTTCATCAAAAAGGCGTTGACGCATATATGCTTCTCGAAAAAAGCCGCGGTACGATTGCCGCAAGCTTAAAAGCGAGCCCCGATGAAATATATTTCACCCCCTGCGGCACCGTGTCAAACAACACCGCGATATTCGGTACAGTCGGCGCAAAAAAGCGACTCGGCAAGAAAATAGTCACTACGGCTTTAGAGCATCCGAGCGTTGAAAAATGTATGGAACGCCTCGAGGAAAGCGGATTTGAGGTAGTGAGAGTACAGCCGCAAAGCGACGGCAATATAAGCTTAAAGGACTTCGAAAACGCCATAGACGAAAATACGATATTGGTATCTGTAATGGCCGTCAACAACGAAGTCGGCTCTGTGATGCCCACAGAAAATCTCAAAAAAATCATAAAGAGCAAAAATTCTCCCGCTCTTCTGCACGTTGACGATGTGCAGGGCTATATGAAAATTCCGCTCTGTCCCAAAAGCTGCGGAATAGACCTTATGAGCGTCAGCGCACACAAGGTTCACGGTCCCAAGGGCGTGGGAGCGCTTTATATAAATAAAAACGTGCGCATAAACCCGTATATTCTCGGCGGCGGTCAGGAGAACAATATGTGCTCGGGAACTCAGGGTATGCCGGCGATAGCAGGCTTTGCCGCCGCTGTTGAAAACGGCGGAAGCGTCGAAAAAAATCTTAAGTATGTAGCAAAGCTCAATCTCCGTCTGAGAGAGCGGATAAAAGAAATTCCCGGAGTACATATAAATTCCCCCGAAAACGCCCTGCCGTACATTATCAATATTTCCATAGACGAAATACCGTCTCAGGTATCGGTAAACTTCTTTTCGATGAACGGCGTATACATTTCGGCAGGCTCGGCTTGCTCCAAGGGGCACAGGAGCAATGTGCTGCAAAGCATGGGGCTTCCGCCCGACAGAATAGATTCCGCCATACGGATAAGCCTTTCAAACGACACCTCGATTGATGAAATTGACCGCTGTGCCGATGTCATAAAAATCGCTGTCGAAAAACTCAGAAAACACAAAGGATAAAGAAACAGCAATATGAAAGAAATAATACTTATAAAAAACGGAGAGCTTGCGCTTAAGGGCCTTAACCGCTCGTCATTTGAGTCAACGCTCGCAAAAAATATCAAAAGGCGTCTTCAGTCGCTCGGAAAATTCAAGGTAATCCGCTCACAGTCAACAATAACCGTAGAGCCTTTTGACGAAAGCTTTGATATGGAAGAGGCAGAGGATCAAATTTCACGCATATTCGGCATTGCAGGCTATGAGCGCGCCGCCGCAGTCGAAAAGGATATGGATGTAATCCTCAAAACGACTCCCGTGTATTTAAGCGAGGCTCTTAAAAACGCTTCAACCTTTAAGGTGGAGGCAAAACGCGCAGACAAGACCTTCCCCTTAAAATCACCGGAAATATGCTGTGATGTCGGCGAGGCGGTTTTAAACGCTTTTCCGCACATCAGAGTCGATGTTAAAAATCCCGATTTAACCATAGTAATAGAAATCCGCGAAAACGCGGCTTACATTCACGGCGACCAGAAAAAGGGCGCAGGCGGTATGCCCGTCGGCACGGGCGGCAAAGCGGCGCTTCTTATCTCGGGAGGAATCGACAGCCCCGTTGCAGGCTGGATGATGGCAAAACGCGGAGTTGTTTTAAACGCCGTACATTTCGCCTCTCCCCCGTTCACATCGCCCATGTCCGAAATGAAGGTTCACGACCTTCTCGCTAAAGTAGCAAAGTACAGCGGCACAATCAAGCTTATAACCGTGCCGTTCACCGAGATACAGGAAAACATACGCGATAAATGTCCCGAGGAGCTTTTCACCCTCATTATGAGACGTTATATGATGCGCATATCAAATATCCTTGCCGAAAAAGAGGGCTGCGAGGCTATTGTCACGGGAGAGAGCGTAGGTCAGGTGGCAAGCCAAACTCTTACGGCGATGATGTCTACCGACAGCGTTTCGCGCTTACCGGTGCTTCGCCCGCTTGTAGGTATGGATAAGAACGAAATAGTCGTTATTTCAAGAAAGATAGACACATTTGATATTTCGATAAGACCGTTTGAGGATTGCTGTACGGTATTTACACCGAAGCATCCGCGTCTTCACCCGAAGCCCGAAGAAATCGAAAAAGCCGAATTATCGCTTGACAGCGACGCGCTTATAAGCCGTGCGGTCGAGGGCGTAAAGCAGGAGCTTATCACATTTTAAAGGAAAAAATTATGAGTATTGAAAAGCAGACGGTAGAACTTCTCAAAAGTAAAAAACTTAAGCTTGCCACGGCAGAGAGCTGTACCGGCGGACTCATTTCAAAACGTATTACCGACGTATCCGGCTCCTCCGAGGTATTCGAGGGCGGCGTTGTCTGTTATTCAAACCGTTTCAAAGAAAATGTGCTCGGCGTTTCCCCGGAAACCCTGAAAAAATACGGTGCCGTAAGCCGCGAAACCGCGCGTGAAATGGTAAAGGGCGTTTTGTCTCTTACAAAGGCCGATATAGCAGTTGCCGTTACGGGTATAGCGGGACCGTCTTCGGACGATACAAATAAGCCCGTGGGCCTTGTTTATATAGCCGTTTCCGACGGTAAAAGCACAATAGTTAAAAAGCTTCTAAACAATTTTACCGGCGACGTCAGGGAGCAAAACCGTAACATCAGCGCGGATACCGCTCTCGAAATGATTATGGAGGCAATACGATGAACGACGATAATGTCATCACCGAAAACACCGTTCCGCAGAAAAAAGGCGGCAAAAAGAAACAAAAAAAGAAGCCGATGAGCAAGGGCAGCAAATTTATACTTTTTATATCAATAATTGTTTTGATAGTCTCCGGAACCTTCTGTGTGAAATACGGTGTTGATATAATAAAGAGCAAAAAAGAGGCGGCGGAAATAGCAAGCCTTGCAAATCCGCAGTTTGACGTGCCCGAGTACGATTACGGAGACACGGTTTTTCCGGACGGTATTCAGGAAAAATACAAAAAGGCGTATTCCGTAAATTCCGACCTTGTCGGCTGGATAAAAATTCCCGGTACAACTGTAAATCATCCCGTTGTGCACGGCTCCGACAACAATTACTATTTAAGGCGCAACTTCTACGGCAACTACGAGCGCCGCGGAACTCCGTTTGTCGATTACCGCAACACGATAACCGACGGCGAATTTGACACAAACACCATTATTTACGGTCACAATTACCTCGATTCCACCATGTTCTCGGATGTCGAAAAATACAAGGACATCGAAATTTGGAAAGAAAATCCCGTAATTGAGTTTAACACTATCTATCACGATTACAAATGGAAAGTCATAGCGGTCTTTTTGACAAACGCGGATGAAAAGGACGACAACGGCTATGTTTTCAATTACATATACCCGTTTATGAGCGGCGAAAACTACGCGGAGTACTTTGACGAGATTGCGTCACGCTCGCTCTATTCGACGGGAATAGACGTAAATACCGACGACAAAATCCTCACCCTCTCGACCTGCACGCGCGATATGGATATTTCAACGCGCCGCGGCGAGACAAACGCCCGTTGTGTTCTGGTTGCAAGGCTCATACGAGACGGTGAAAGCGAAGAGGTTGACACCTCGCTTGCGACGGTAAACGAAAATCCGCGCTATCCGCAGATATGGTATGACAAATATAAAAAAGCAAATCCATATAAAAACGCCGAAAGATGGTATCCGAAAGGAGTGAGAGCTTAAATGAGCAAAAGCAAGGACAAGAAAAACAACGACAACGAGCTTTTATCATTTGAAGAGCTTAAAAATAAGGTAAACCACGAAACCGCAAAGGACGAAAAACCCGACAGCGAGATAAACGATTTACTCTCTGCCCTCGGTGACGAGTCGAAGGATAAGTCACAGCCTGAGCCAAATAACGCTCAACCGGCCGAAACAGAGCAGTCTCGCACCGAAGAAGCGGAGCCGCAAAACTTAAATGCGGAGTCAAAAGACGAAAGCGAAAAGAAAAACGAGGTTATCGATAAAAACACCGACAGAATCTATAATGATATTTTGTCTGCCATAAACGACAACTCTCAAAATGAAACCGAGCAGACGTCGAGAAGAAACAAATATTCCGGCGACGATAACCACTTCATCGATATTACAAATCAATATCAGAAGCCTCGCGAGGAGGAAAAAGCTCCCGCAGAAAATATCGCAATAGTTCGCCCCTCCAAGGATAAAAAGCCGGAAGAAAAGCCGGAAGAAAAGCCCGAGGATGAGCAGAAGGAAGAAAAACCTGAAGAAGATGAGAAACCCGTCAAGACCTTCGGTGAGATGTTCAAGAGCGGTCTTGCGGCGTTCTTCCCGAATAAGCATGACAAGGTTTCCGAGATAATCAGAAAGGTAATAATGGACATCTCTGTTTTCACGCTTATCGGCTGCGCTGTTTGGTTCGGCGTGCTGATGGGTCAGAAAAACAGCGCCAACAAGCAAAACGCTAACATTAAAGGCCAGGTTATCGACGCCGATTCAAACCTTACCGACGAAGAGGCGTGGGCGGAATTTTTTGCCAAATATCCAAACGTCACTCTGCCTCAGGGTATGATGCCGAAATACGCTTATCTCTATGCCATAAACAACGACCTTGTCGGTTGGATTCGCGTTCCGAATACGGCAATCGATGTCCAGGTTGTGCAGGCTGAGGATAACGACGAGTACCTAAAGCAGGATTTCTACGGCAATTACAGCCGTTACGGCTGCCCGTTCCTTGATTTCCGCTGTGACCCGAAATATCTCAGCCAGAACACTGTAATTTACGGCCATCACATGAGCGACGGCCTTGTATTTGCCGAGCTTGACAAATACAAGAAGCCCGACGGCTTTAAGGAGTCGCCGATTATAGAATACGACACTCTGTTTAAGACCTATAAATTTAAAATCTATGCCGCCTTTATAGCAGGCAGCGCGCCCGAGCAGGATAACGGCTACCTCTTTTACTACAACACGCCCAAATTCCCGACAAAGGAAAACTTTGACGCATTTATAGCGGCAATAGACGAGAGAAAGCTTTATTCGACAGGCGTCAGCGTAGACTATACGGATAAGCTTATTACACTATCCACCTGCAGCTACGAATTTTCAAACGCAAGACTTGTGGTTGTCGGCAGACTTCTGCGCGACGGCGAAAGCGAAAATGTAGACACTTCGCTCGTCACGGTCAACGAAAATCCGCGCTATCCGCAGGTATGGTATGATAAAAAAGGTCAAAAGAACCCCTTTGCTTCGGCGGAAAAATGGCAGCCCGCCGAATAATCGGTTTTTAATACACATTTATAAACAAGGATGGACAAGGATATGAATTTGAAATTGTTTTCACTTATTTCGAGTGACGACATTCCGGCTACTAAGCTTCAAATCAAAATTTCCGGCAGTCTTAACGCCTTTACCGACGATGACGTGTCCTTCAAGAGATTTTCTTCTCTCAAGGAGATGTTCCCGTCGCTCGGCAAAGCTCTCGCGGACTCCGAGCTTATAGTTATTGCCGTTGACCCGAAGATATATGTCAGAACAAAGACGCTGCTTACAAAGGCACTCTCTCTTGACATTGAGGAAAATCCGACGGTCAAAAAAGCACTCGGACGCGCCGCGGAAATTCCCGAGTCGCAAAAGCTGCTTCAATCGCAGATGCCGAAGGGTGCCGTCCCGTTTTTAACCCGCGACGGAGTAAATTCCGGCTTTGTCATTTCTAAGGGACATCAACAGATAATGTATCTGCCTCTTGACGACGCACGCCTTGACACGGTGCTTCGCAACGGCGTTATTCCGTATCTCACGAGCGGCGAGACCATAGCTGTCCGCGAGGAGGCTTACGCCCCGAAAAACGCAACGGTAAAGCCGTCTGTTCCGCCAAAAATGCAAGAGGCACCGGCTCCCGAAAAAGCCGCGCAGACGCCTCCCGCGCTTCCCGAGAGTGTAGGGGAAGTCACTTCCAAAACCGTAAATATTCTTCGCGAGAGTGGCAGCCGTGTTGCGGTGAACGGCAATCAAAATTCCGAATATGTAAAATCCTTCGGCTCTGTTTCACCCGACTTTTTCGAGTTCTTCACATTTACACCGCATGTCGAGGACAAGGGCGACTTCAATGTCACCGATTACACCGCACAGATGGCAAAATCGGCAAAGGAGCTTGCCTCTGCGGATTTCGGCGCGTGCATTTCGGATATTTGCAATACGGACGGCTGTTCTTACATATGCATTGCCGTCGCAGGCGAGAGCTCCGCAATAGTCAGAAAGCTCTACCGCGAGCCCGATGAAAAGGATGAAAGCTTCATAAGAGACGCCGCAGAGGAGCTTATAGAGCTTATCGGCGAAAAGGCCTCCGGGGAAAGCTCCGTCGGCATAGAGATTTCCGGCGAAGCCGCAGCAGAGCCCGAAGCCGAAAAAACTCCCGGCAAAGGGAAAAAAGTCCTTGTTTCAATACTTGTAATAATTCTCGCTCTTGCCGTTGCGGCAGGCACATTTTTCCTTGTGAAATATCAAAGAGACAAAAAAGCCGCCGAGGCGCTCGCAAACACCGCGCCCGAAACGACTTCCGAGGAAACGACCGTTCCCCCGGAAATATCCAAGGACACGGTTCCGCTCTCTGTTTTTATGCGCAATGAAGCGGTTAACGGAATTGACAAGGACGACCTTGCGAGAGCGGCCGAGGACGCCGCAAGCGCCGCTTCTCAGGGTGACAATGCGGCAAACGCAAACGTAGTGCCCGAATACATCGTGCTCAACGGCGTAAAAACGGAGGCAAAAAAGGCACTCGCAAAAATTGTGGCCGCGGATGTGGACGACAGCTACAATTCCGAAGCCATTAAGGCAGATGCAGTTGCCGTTTATACATATTTGAAATACCGCAACACAAACTTTAACGTGAGCGGTCTTAATGCCGCAGAAACGGTGAGCGACAACATACTGAATGCCGTTTCGGAGGTATTCGGCGAATATGTCGTATATAACGGTCAACCGGCATTCACTCCCACATTTAAGCTGTCGGCAGGCAAAACCACCTCGGCAGACGTTGTTTTCGGTAATTCTTTCCCCTACCTTAAAACGGTAGACAGCGCATCCGATAAAAACGCAGACGGCTACAAAACGGAGATTACTCTGACATCCGGTGAATTAAAGGAGCTTGCAAATAAATTTGACAGCTCGATAAATCTCTCCGGCTCCGCCAAGGACTGGGTAAAGGTTACAAAGCACGACGGTGCCATAAGCACGGGAGTAGGATACGTCGAAACCGTAAACGTAGGCGGTAAGGAAATAAGCGGGTATAAATTTGCCTGTGAGCTTCTCGAAAACAAGATTCCGTCATACTGCTTTGCCGTATCCTACACCTCTTCCGGCGACACCTTTAAGATAACCTCATACGGCAGCGGTTTCGGTGTCGGTATGAGCCTTGCCGGTGCAAACAAAATGGCTGCCGACGGCTCGACCTACGCGCAGATACTCGCAAAATACTATCCCGGAACAAATCTTTCGTAACACTTTTTAAGCCGTCATATTTTGTATATATTATCAAGGGGGACATTTTAAATGGCAATATTAGTAACCGGCGGTGCCGGATTTATAGGCACCCATACCTGCATAGAGCTTATTAACGCAGGATATGAACCGATAGTGGTTGATAACTACTACAACGCAAGCCCCAAGGCACTCGAGCGCGTTGAGGAAATAGTCGGAAAAAAGGTTAAGTTTTATGAGTGCGACGTTCGCGACAAAAAGAAGCTTGACTCCGTCTTTAAGGAAAATAAGATAGACGCCGTCATACATTTTGCAGGCCTCAAGGCGGTAGGCGAATCCTGCCACAAGCCGCTTGAGTACTACGATAACAACATCGGCGGAACTCTTGCGCTCTGCGAGGTTATGAGAGACAACGGCTGCAAAAAGATCGTATTTTCCTCCTCAGCTACCGTCTACGGTATGAACAATGTTTCGCCGCTCACGGAGGATATGAAAACCGGCGGTACGACCAATCCCTACGGTACCACAAAGTATATGATAGAGATAATTCTCGAGGATCTCTATAAAGCAGACAACAGCTGGGATGTTACGCTGCTTCGCTACTTTAACCCGATAGGTGCTCACAAGAGCGGCCTCATAGGTGAAAACCCCAACGGAATCCCGAACAATCTTATGCCGTATATAACCCAGGTTGCAATAGGCAAGCTTGACTGCCTCTCGATTTACGGCAACGACTACCCCACCCGAGACGGAACGGGTGTTCGCGATTACATCCACGTGGTTGACCTGGCTCTCGGTCACGTAAAAGCCGTAGAGCAGCTGAAATCCTCAAACGGCGGCGTAAGGATTTATAATCTCGGCACAGGCAAGGGTTACAGCGTTTTAGATATTGTTAAAGCATTTGAAAAAGCCACAGGCGTTAAAATCAATTATAAAATCGCTCCTCGCCGTGACGGTGATATAGCTACCTGCTACTCCGACCCGTCAAAGGCTAAAAAAGAGCTCGGTTGGGAGGCAAAACGCGACCTCGAGGAAATGTGCGAGGATTCATGGCGTTGGCAAAAAAACAATCCGAACGGTTTTGACGACTGATAATTCTCCCCCCGAAAAAGGAGGTAACACCATGAAAAACAAAAAGAGTCTTACAGTAGGAATCATTGTTGCTGTTATAGTCATTGCACTTATCGGCAGCATTGCCGGCAGCTACAACAATCTTGTAAAGCTGCGTGAAAACGTGACGAGCGCGCAGTCCGTGGTTGAAACACAGCTTCAGCGCCGCGCGGACCTTATACCAAACCTTGTAAACACCGTAAAGGGCTACGCTTCTCATGAAGAGGATGTTTTTACGGCAGTTGCGGACGCTCGCACGGCACTTTCGGGTGCCAAGACGGTTGACGAGCTGAATAATGCTCAGAGTCAGCTTGACAGTGCCGTATCACGACTTTTGGCGATAGCCGAAAGCTATCCCGATCTCAAGGCAAATGAGAATTTTATAAATCTTCAGGATGAGCTTGCAGGCACCGAAAACCGTATTTCCGTTGCGCGTCAGGACTATAACGACGCCGCAAAGGAATACAATACAAAAATTCAATCGTTCCCCGCATCGATAATTGCGGGACTCTTCCATTTTGAAAAGGCGGATTATTTCACCGCAACAGCCGAAGCTGCAACTGTTCCCGCTGTGGATTTCGGTAAATAAGCCATGAAAAAGACGATAGGTGCAGGCGCACTGCTTGTTTCACTTTTGATTGTTTTGCTGACGGCTCTGCCGGCAGCCGCAATAAGCGAGCATCCGTTGCCTGCAAGCAGTTTTTTCGCCCCAAGCTTTACCGATGACAACAAAATGGCCACACAATCTAGAGACGATTACCCGTCTCCCACAAGTGACTTTTTCGTCAACGATTTTGCCTCGTGTCTCACCGATGAGGACAAAAGCACCATACAAGCTCTCGGCGAGGAGCTGTACAAAAAGACAAATGCGCAGGTGGTGGTTGTCACGGTTCAAAGCCTCGGCGGCAGAGATATTGAAAGCTATTCGATAGGACTTGCGCGTGAATGGGGCATAGGCGATAAGGACGATGATTCCGGCGTACTGCTGCTGTTGTCCACGGGCGACAGACAGGTGCGAATTGAAGTCGGAAAGGGTCTTGAGGGCTCTCTCACCGACGGTAAATCGGGACGAATTCTCGATTCCTATGCAGTTCCGTACCTCAAAAACAGCGACTATTCCACGGGTCTTCGCGAGTGCTACAAAAAGCTCGTCGAGGAGGTTTATTCCGAATACGGAGTAGAGGGCTATACGAGCATTGACGACACGGACATCGGCGATTACTCCTCATCAGGTTCCGGGGACGAAAAAATCGACCTCGCCGTTATTATTATAATAACGGTTCTGGTACTGATTACCTTGATTTTACCCGGCCGCATAATTCGCAAAGCAATTTATCACGGCGGCGGAGATCATCACGGCGGCGATTATCACGGCGGCGGCTTTTACGGAGGCGGCTTCGGCGGGCATTCATCCGGAGGGTTCTCGGGAGGCTCGTCCTCGGGAGGATTTTCGGGCGGAGGCGGCGGCTTCTCCGGCGGAGGAAGCTCACGCGGATTCTAATATTTCACACATAAAGCTGTCGGAGCAGGGTCTAATCCTTTTCGGCAGCTTTTATTTTCCCCTGCTTTTGCTTTTCTGCATTGCCGCAAGGTTTATAAGCAATTAAATTAAAAGAAAGGTCGTGGCGAAATGAGAATGTATGACATCATCGATAACAAGAAGCACGGGAAAGAGCTGTCCTTTGACGAAATCAAGTTCTTTGTCGACGGATTTACGGACGGCTCGGTACCGGACTATCAAGCTTCGGCGCTGCTTATGGCCATATGCCTTAAAGGTATGAGTGACAGCGAAATATCAAATCTCACATTATGCATGGCGCAGTCGGGCGATATGAACGATATGAGCAAAATAGACGGTGTGTCCTGCGATAAGCACTCAACCGGCGGCGTCGGTGATAAAACCTCTCTTATAGTCGCTCCCATTGCCGCAAGCTGCGGTCTGAAGGTTGCCAAAATGAGCGGCAGAGGTCTCGGCCACACGGGCGGTACGGTTGATAAGCTGGAGTCTATTCCCGGCTACAACACAGCAATGGCAAGCGACAGCTTTTTTAAACAGGTAAACAAAATCGGAATTTCTCTGATAGGTCAGACCGGAAATCTCGCACCTGCCGACAAAAAGCTTTACGCACTTCGCGATGTAACAGCCACCGTGGATGACAGGGCTCTTATCTCTGCGAGCATTATGAGCAAAAAGCTTGCGGCAGGCGACAAAAATATAGTCCTCGATGTGAAATGCGGAAGCGGCGCATTTATGAAAAATGAAAAGGACGCCGCGGCTCTCGCAAAAACAATGGTCGGCATAGGCAAAAGCTGCGGCAGAAATATCATAGCCGTTATAACAAATATGGACGAGCCGCTCGGCAGAAATGTCGGAAATGCGCTTGAGGTTATCGAGGCAGTCGACGTTTTACGCGGTAACGGTGACAAGAGCCTTCGCGAATTATCTGTTTATCTCGCCGCAAATATGCTGTCACTCTCATTCCGAAAGGACATAGACGAGTGTATTATAGAAGCGACAAATGCGCTCGACAGCGGCAGAGCCTTTGATAAATTCCGTGAGCTTGTTGAGGCTCAGGGCGGAGACGTCGATTATATAAATGATACAAGCCTCTTCAAAAAAGACAAATGCGTTCGCGACATATTATCGCCGTGCGACGGATACATCTTTTCGGCGGACACCGGAAAGATAGGCGAAGCCGCCGTGATACTCGGCGCAGGCAGAGAGAAAAAGGACGACAAAATCGATATGGCTGCGGGAATTGTACTCCGCAAAAAGACCGGCGAAAGAGTTAATAAGGGCGACGCTCTGGCAACGCTTTACACCTCCTGCGAAGCAAGAGCCGACAGTGCCGAAAAGCTGTATTTAAATGCAATTAAAATAGCCGACAATCCGCCCGAAAAGAAAAAGCTTATATACGGTACAATTAAATAATACTTTCCCCCCACGGTTTCGGATAAAACCGCAATTTCGCGGCAAACTCATTATGGCAGACGAAAACGGGGGGATTTTTATGCCGAAAAAATACAATACAATTATAATCGGCGGCGGAACGGCAGGTCTTACCGCGGCAATTTACACCGCTCGCCAAAATAAGAGTGTCGCGGTTTTTGAAAGCGGAATATTCGGCGGTCAGATAGTCGATTCGCCGAGAATAGAAAACTACCCGGGCTTTTGCGAAATCAGCGGTGACGAATTTTCTGACAGGCTGTTAAAGCAGGCGTTAAAGCTCGGCGCAGAGCTTATTAAAAAAAGAGCAGCCGCAATTAAGCTTGAGGGTAAGGACAAATATGTTATTTCTGCTGACGGCGAAAAAACTCAATGCGATAAAATTATAATTGCGGTCGGTACAAGACCGCGTCCGCTTTATCTTGAAAACGAACGTGAGCTTTTGGGCAGAGGCATTTCATACTGCGCGGTTTGCGACGGTGCATTTTTCAAAAGTAAAACGGTTGCCGCGGTCGGCGGCGGCAGCTCGGCTCTGCAAAGCGCAAGACTGCTGGCAGAGCTTTGCAAAAAGGTGTATGTGATTCACAGACGGAATGAATTTCGCGGCGAACAAAGGCTCTGTGAAGAGTTAAAGTCCTTTCATAACATCGAGTTTTTGTTAAACAGCGAAATAAAAAAGATAAACGGCAAGACGAGGCTCGAAAGCGTTTTAGTTAAAAATAATCTAAGCGGTGAAGAAACGGTTCTTCCGCTTGACGGGCTCTTTGTCGCAATAGGCAAGGAGCCGCAAAACGAAATATTTTCCGAGGTCACAGAGCTTGATGAGAACGGATACATCAAGGCGGACGAGAGCTGTAAAACAAGCACGGACGGAATTTACGCCGCAGGCGACTGCCGCACAAAGGCATTTCGTCAGCTTACGACTGCGGCGGCGGACGGAACAGTTGCGGCGTTGTCGCCGTAATTACCCTGCAGATTTTCAAATTACGAAACACAGCGTAAAAAACTAAAAATCCACACGCGTCGGCTGAGCGTTTATAAGGCAGTTTTGCTTCGCGGCTTCACAGCCGTACATTTTTATGCGAAAACCGATACTTCCTTATGAACGCTCTACCTTATTATTGATACACGGCGGTTTTTGTGTTATTATAGTCGCCGTAATTAAAATTAAGGTAAAGAGTGCCCGTCACTGCGACATTTCGTCGATTTCGGAGCGGCACGGCAACAAATAAGGTGAAAAAATGAAACTCATAGGCGCGGCAGTAAACTGCGGAGCTGTTTTTTTAGGCTCTCTTTTAGGTCTGCTGTTTAAAAAGGGTATTCCGGAACGCGTGCAAAAAAGTCTTAACTATGCGCTGTCGCTGTGCGTACTCTACATAGGAATCAAGGGTTCGCTTAAAGGAGAAAATACATTGATTGCCGCCCTGTCGCTCGCGATAGGAACAATAATAGGCGAGCTCATTGACATTGACAGGCATTTAAACAAATTCGGCGACTTTTTGCAAAAGAAGCTGAGCCGCAATACCGAAAATTCATCGTTCGGCGAGGGCTTTGTAAATGCCACGCTTTTCACCTGCGTCGGAGCTATGGCAATAGTCGGCGCGATTGAAGCCGGTATGCAGGGCAGCTTTTCAACATACTATGCAAAAGCTCTGCTCGACTGCTTTTTTGTGATGATAATGACTACCACATTCGGAATAGGCTGTTTCTTCTCCGGAATTATAGTTTTTGTCTACGAAGCGATTTTGACGCTCGGCGCCGGCTTTCTCTCGTCGTTTCTCTCCGACAGTATGATAAACGAGATGTCGTGCGTCGGCTCCGTGCTTATAATAGCCATAGCTCTCAACACAATGAAGGTCACAAAAATAAAGGTTGCAAACCTGCTGCCGTCGGCGTTTATGCCGCTCTTACTGTGCCTTTTTATTCATTGACTTTTACTTTTTTTATGCTATATTATATGTGGTTATATTTGATTTTTTTTGGGGGAATTGTAATTGAAGATTATTGTTGCAGGTGACGGTAAGGTCGGTGCCACGCTTACTCGCCAGCTGACCGCAGAGGGATATGACATTACTCTTATAGATTCAAACAAGGATGTTTTGAGCTCAAGCATGGAGCAATTCGACATAATGACCGTACACGGCAACTGTGCCACCAAAGACACGCTGCTGAAGGCGGGAATTACAGACACCGACCTCATAATAGCCGCCACAAGCGCGGACGAGGTAAATCTTTTGTGCTGCATTACCGCTCACGGACTTAACAAGAACCTGCACACAATAGCGCGAATCCGCAATCCCGAATACAGCAGTCAAATCTATGATATGCGCGATATGTATGCGCTGTCCATGACCGTAAACCCCGAAAAGCAGGCGTCAAGTGCCATAGAAAAGCTTCTCAGATACCCGGGATTTTTAAAGCATGACACCTTTGCTAAGGGGCGCGTAGATATAGTTGAGCTGCGCGTCAAAAGCGACAGCAAGCTCTGCAACATTCCTCTGAGCTCCCTGCCCGCGCAGACAAAGTGTAACGTACTTGTTTGTGCGGTACTCAGAAACGGTGAAGCACTCGCACCCAACGGCGATTTCGTCTTACAGGACGGCGACAGAATATTTGTCACGGCGTCTGTGGACAACCTCTCAATGCTTTTGAAGAGTCTCGGTATGACGCCGAAAAAAGCCAAAAACATACTTATCTGCGGCGGCGGAAAAATCAGCTATTACCTCGCAAAGCGTCTTGAAAAAAGCAGCGTTTCGGTAACTCTTATAGAGAAAGACGAAAAACGCTGTGTTGAGCTTGCCTCGCTTCTGCCGACAACGAATATAATCCACGGCGACGCGAGCGACCAAAATCTTCTCAACAGCGAGGGGCTGGCCGACTGCGAGGCGGTTGTTACCGCCACCGGGCTTGACGAAATGAATATGATAATTTCGCTCTATGCCAACAATGTGGGTGTTCCGCAGACAATAACAAAGCTCAGCCGAATAGACAGCGGCAGTATTCCTTCAAACATTCCGCTCGGTAGCATCATCTGTCCCAAGGAGCTGTGCTGCAACTCAATAATACGCTATGTCAGAGCCATACAAAATCAAAGCGGTGCGGCAATCGCCGTTCACTTTATCGCAGACGGTCAGGCGCAGGCCATAGAATTCCGAGTTGACGAGCAGACAAAGCATTGCGGAGAGGCTCTTAAGGATATAAAAATTCGCAAAAATGTCCTTGTTGTCTGCATAACGCATAACGGTAAAATCGAAATACCCAACGGTAATTCTTCGTTTAAAAAAGGTGACGGCATCATTATTGTCACAAGCAGCGGAGATGTGGTGCGACAGCTTAACGACATATTTATTTAATGGGGTAAAAGTGCTTTATGAACTATAAAATGATGGGTCGTATTTTTGCGGAAATATTGGCGCTCGAAGCGTTTTTTATGCTTCCGCCGCTGTTTATAAGCATTTATGACGGAGTCGATGGTGCGGCAAAGGCCTTTTTATATACAATAGGCATACTGATAGCGGTATCCGCATTTTTGTGGCTTATCTGCCGCAAAGCAAAGCGCGGTTTTTACGCTCAGGAGGGCATAGTTTGCGTTGGCCTCGGCTGGATTTTTTTAAGTCTTTTCGGTGCATTGCCCTTTTTTATATCGGGCGAAATACCGTTTTACATCGACGCGTTTTTTGAGATGGTTTCGGGTTTTACAACGACCGGTGCGTCAATAGTGCCCGTTGTTGAGGACTTATCACGCGGAATTTTATATTGGCGAAGCTTCAGCCATTGGCTCGGCGGAATGGGTGTGCTTGTATTTTTGCTTGCCATTGTCCCGTCAAATTCAAAATCGGGCGGCTCGCGGCTGCACCTTTTAAAGGCGGAAAGCCCGGGACCCGATGTCGGTAAGCTCGTACCCAAAATGCGCGATACCGCCATGATACTGTATGTACTGTATATAGCACTTACTCTTTTGAATATATTGTTTTTGCTCGCCGGAAAAATGCCTCTTTTTGACGCGCTGTGCACGGCATTCGGCACCGCAGGAACCGGCGGCTTCGGAATCAAAAATGACAGCATAGCTGGTTACAGCATTTATATACAGTGGGTTTGCACCGTGTTTATGATGCTCTTCGGCGTAAACTTCAACTGCTATTACTTGCTCATTATGCGCCAATTCAAGGCACTCTTTAAAAATGAGGAGGTTCGCTGTTACTTCGGAATTTCAATTATGAGTGCTGCGCTGATAGCCATTGACATCCGTAAAATATACCCGACAATTCACGAAACGATTCGCCACGCCTGCTTCCAGGTAGCAAGTATTATGACGACTACGGGCTTTGCGACTACGGATTTTGACACATGGCCGAGCTTCTCAAAAACCATTTTACTTACGCTTATGGTCATAGGCGCGTGCGCCGGCTCTACCGGCGGCGGTCTCAAGTGCGCAAGAGTTCTGTTGCTTTTCAAAAATTTACGCAGAAACATTCACAAGATACTTCACCCGAGAAGAGTTCAGGTCGTACACGTAGACGGCACACCCGTTGACGAAAAAATAATCAACGGCACAAGCGTTTATCTCGCCGCATATTTTATTTTGGTTGTTCTGAGTATACTGCTTATATCGGTTGACAATAAGCCGCTTGTAACAAATTTGTCCGCTGTGCTCTCTTGCTTCAACAACATCGGCCCCGGTCTTGAGATAGTCGGACCCACCGGAAACTTCAGCTCTTACAGCGCGTTTTCAAAGCTTGTGCTGATATTTGATATGCTCGCCGGCAGACTTGAGATATTCCCGATTTTGGCTCTTATTTCAAGGGGCGCATGGAAAAAAGCTTGACGCACCGTATACCGCACATTTATATTTTAAGCTCCCGATTTCTCTCGGGAGCTTTTTTGCGATTTGCTTCACTCTCCATCGGTGCACAGCCGATTGTCATTTAAATAAAAACGAGCGCGTAACCTTTGTCTCTTCTTTACCCTGCTTAAAGTCAAACCGGAAATGCATATATCTCGGCTTTGTAAAACCTTAAAATCAATAAAACAAGCTGCCCTCCCCGGTCGCTTCGTGCGATAAGGAGGGCAGCTTTATGCTTATTCGGTTTTATTTTGTTTGCCGATTATTATTTCTTACCTTTTTTAGCGAGCTTTTCGGCTTTTTTCTGTGCCTTGTATGCGGCGTCCTCAGCCTTAAGTCTTTCAACCTCGGCGTCTCTTGCCTTTTTAGCCTCTGCCTCACGCTCTTTTGCCTCGTCATAGAGAGCCTCTATCTCACCGAAATGCTGATAGTACTTCTCCTGATTTATAAGGCGTTCGGCGTCAAGATACGGCTTTGCGGCACGGTTAAAGTATGCGTGCCTATCCATTTCCTTCTTAGACATATCGCGCGCCTGCTTGCGCTCGCTTGCAGTCTTTTTGATATCTGCACGAAGCATCTGAACCTTTTCGCTGTTGCCTGCCTTTTTGGCGTCGCTAAGCTCGGTATAAAGCGTCTTGAGCCTGTCGTCGCAATCGTCCTCTTGGTCAAAGTACTTCTCAAGCACGGAGAAGTCAAGGCGCTCGAACTTAACGGACGGGTCACCGTAATACTTCTGTATGGCCTTATAAGCTGCCTTTTTCTTTTTGGCAACCGAAATCGCAAACTTGCGTATCTGCTTTTCTTCGCTGTCGGTCTTGGGAAGAGCCTTAGCCTCGGCAAGCTCCTTGTTTATATCGTCAAGAGTGATTTTGCGAAGGCCTTCAAGTCCGCCGTCGTAAACCTTTTTATATGTCTTGAGCTGATACTTAACAAGATTAGACGAGAACTTATCAAGCTCCTCGCATACGAATTTGGCAATCTCAATGTCCTCATTCTTCTGAACAGCTGCCTTGTAAGCCTTTTTCTGAGCCTTCTTTTCGGCTTTGTCGCTGATACCCTTGTACCACTTTTTGCTGACATCAACGGGCTTTTCGGCGGCGAGAGCTCTTGACTCTCTGATTATATCGACAGCCTCTACAAGCTCTTTATCCTCAATGGCGCCGTTGTTGTAGTCCTCAAACATAGCGCGGACCTTGAGCACCTTAACCACGGACTTCTGTTTTCTCTCGTTAAAGTCATACCAGAAATAAGGTACAACGTTGAGAAGAGCACCGAGAGCCGAGAAGAGTATGAGCACCTTCAATAAGTTTTCGAGAATATTCGGGTCGTAAAGTGCGGAATATGCGTTGCTGTAATTGTTCTGGCCGTTTGCCATCTGTTCGGAGAGTATTTCACCTACGGTTTTGCCGTCGCCGAGCATTCTGCCGAGAATGTCGGGATTTGATGTGACGGCGAGAGCGTTATCGGTTGTGATACCGCCTCTCTTGTATACTACGGGAAGAACGGCACTCGTAAGAAGTGCGATAACGGTACCGATTGTAGCAACTGCCGAGAACATACCGTCAATTCTCTCACCGCTCTTATACTGCTGATAATCACGAATGTCTGCCTGAATTGCGGGGTTTAAAATAAGCGCAAACGAACCCATAAACGCATTGAGGTAAAGGCAGCCCATAATAGCCCAAATGGTGGAGCCGTTCATCTGAGAGGTAAACGGAAGCATCATAAGAATGAATATGATATTCATAATATTCGTAACAACAAGCACGAATTTTTTGCCCCATTTTCTGATGCACATGGGAGCTAATATCATACCCCAAAGCGAAGCGTTGCCGTAAATGGTAACAACAAGTCCGTATACGTTACCGGAGCAAACTCCGCCGTAGTTATAAAGCCAATAGAGAACGTTTGCATACGATGCCTCAAGGAAGCCTATCCAGCCGGCAAAGGAGATTATCCAGAAGTACTTGTTGCCGGCAACTTCTCTGAGAGCGTCGGAGAACTTGATTTGAATTACGTGCGTTCTCGCCTGAACTATCTTTTCCTGAGTGTTCTTATAAACGAGTATGCAAAGAAGTATGCCGCCGATACCGATTATCGGATAAAGAAGTCTGTAAACACGGATGTCGGTCGAATTCGTGTGGAAAACATTCTGAGCTATAATCGGTGTAATAAGGTTTACTATGGTCGGAGCGAGTGAATAAACGCCGCTCTTTATAGCCGCAACATCGGCTCTCTCCTGTGAATTCGGCGAGAGAACGTGTATAAGATTCTCATAGCTGTCATAGAAGAAATAATAGAAGAAATGCAAGAGCAGGTTGAAAATAAGTATCAAAGTGCACTTTACAAAATATGCCCTTGTTACGCCGAAAAGCATTCCCTCACCGAACAAAGCACCGAACTTGTCGTACGGGAACCACACCATCAGCACACAGATTATTGTGGTCGGAATACCCATTGACACTATGTAGGGTCTGTACTTACCCGCTTTATTTCTTGTGTTATCAATAATATTTGCCCTGATTCCCGTAAGCGGGATATTGGCAAGGACTGCAATAACATAAAGAACATACATATCCGTCGGATTTACGCCGAGTGTACTCGAAATAAGAGTGTTACCCGTCGCAAGAAGACAAGCGGTACCGAGAGTTATGATGAAATACGCACCGATGCCGCCGACAGAATACGCAGTTACCTCTTTAAAGGGCATATATTTGCCCTCGGGCGGCCTTCTCCAGTAGGTCTTAATGTTGTCAGCCAAAGTACTGAGCTGTTCCTTTAACTTCATTCGATTTCCTCCCATATTTTTATACAACATTGTTATTCTAACACAAAACGATAGGCTTTTCAATAAGCTTTTATATCTGTATTGTCAAAAAAACTATAAAAAAATTCACAATAACACACAAAACTCACATATATCCGAAAAATACCAGTTTTTCTTGAAAAATCAGCACAAAACGGATATTATATAACTATAATAAGGTTTAAAAATTTGTTTAATTTTATTTTGCAAGGAGAGCTTTTGTATGTCGGATGTAATCATAATCGGAGCAGGCCCTGCCGGCATTTCGGCGGCGTTGTATACAATTCGCAGCGGTCTTGAAACCACAGTAATAACCGCGGGAGACAGTGCGCTCGCAAAAGCCGAAAAAATCGAAAACTATTACGGCTTTGCCGAACCGATTAGCGGGAAAGAGCTTTTGACACGCGGAATTGACGGTGCCGAAAGGCTCGGAGTGAAATTCACGAACAAGCAGGCGGTGTCGATTGATTATGAGGACGGCGGATTCTCCGTCGTCACCTCGGACGACAAAAAGCACAGGTGTAAGGCGGTACTTTTGGCGACCGGCAGCAGACGGCTCGCACCGAGCATAGAGGGCTTGACCGAATTCGAAGGCAAAGGGGTCAGCTACTGCGCGGTCTGTGACGCATTTTTTTACAGAAACAAAAACGTCGGCGTTCTCGGCTCCGGCGAATACGCTCTGCACGAGGCCAAAATTCTCGCAAAAACATCAAAAAGCGTTACCGTGTTCACAAACGGCGAAGAGCCGACGGCAGTATTTCCCTCAGAATTTACAATTGTTAAAGAACCGTTGTCGACTCTCACGGGTGAAGCAAAAATCGAAAAAGCCGTTTTGCGCGACGGTACCGAGGTCAAAATCGACGGCCTTTTCGTAGCCTACGGAGTGGCATCATCGGCAGCTCTCGCCCAAAAAGCAGGAGCGGTGACAATCGGCGGCAAAATCAGGGTCAACGATTCTATGATGACGAACGTAAACGGCCTTTTTGCGGCAGGCGACTGCACAGGCGGCCTTTTGCAGGTATCAAAAGCCGTCGGCGACGGCGCGGCGGCAGGTATGGCAATAATAAAATATGTCAAAAGGGATAAATAGAGTCGCCGAAATTATCCTATATCAAAAAACGACCCTTGGCCGTCGGTTTTAAGCCGGCTGTCAAAGGTCGTTCTTTTTTTATTTTTGATTGTTATATCGTTTCGTGGAAGGTTCTCTTTATGACCTCACTCTGCTGTTCCCTTGAGAGCTTATGGAAATTGACCGCATAGCCCGAAACACGAATGGTGAGATTGGGATATTTAGTCGGGTCGTTATAAGCCTCAACGAGCATTTCGCGGTTCATAACATTGACGTTCAGGTGATGCGCACCGTTTTTAAAATAGCCGTCAAGAATCGACACAAGATTTGCCGTTCTCTCATCTCTCGTTTTGCCGAGTGCTGCGGGAACGATTGAAAACGTATTTGAAATTCCGTCGCGGCACTGTGAATATGGCATCTTGGCAACTGAGTTGAGTGATGCGAGCGCGCCGTTCTTTTCGCGATTATGCATGGGGTTGGCACCGGGAGCAAACGGCTCGCCCTTCTTTCTCCCGTCGGGCGTGGAGCCTGTCTTTTTGCCGTACACGACATTGGAGGTTATTGTGAGTGCCGAAAGCGTATGCTCTGCGTTTCTGTAAGCCGGAGTCTTGCGAAGCTCGGCTATTGTGTCCTCAAGCAATGCTTTTGCGATATTGTCAACACGGTCGTCGTCGTTTCCGTACTTCGGGAAATCACCTGTCGTCTCAAAATCGACTATATATCCGTTCTCGTCACGTATGGGCTTAACGTTTGCGTACTTGATAGCCGAAAGAGAGTCTGCGGCAACCGAGAGTCCCGCTACGCCGAATGCCATAAAGCGGTGCACATCGGTATCGTGAAGTGCCATTTGGATTTTCTCATACGCATACTTATCGTGCATAAAATGGATTACATTCATAGTATTGACATAAAGCCTGCAAAGCCATTTAAGGTAAGTCTTGTATCTCTCAACCACCTCGTCGTAATCGAGCCTGTCGCCCTCAATCGGGTTAGTCTGCGGGCCTATTTTTTCGCAGTAAACATTGTCGTATCCGCCGTTTAATGCGAGAAGCAAAAGCTTTGCTAGGTTGCAGCGCGCACCGAAAAACTGCATCTGCTTGCCTACCTGCATAGCGGAAACGCAGCAGGCTATGGCGTAATCGTCGCCGTAAATCGGGCGCATAACGTCGTCGTTTTCATATTGTATGGAGTCGGTGTCCTCCGAAACCTCGGCGCAAAAACGTTTAAAGTTTTCGGGCAAGCCCTGCGACCAGAGAACAGTCATATTGGGCTCCGGAGCCGAGCCGAGAGTGTAAAGCGTATTGAGCATTCTGTACGAATTTTTCGTGACGAGAGTTTTACCCTCGTTTGTCATACCACCGATGCTCTCGGTTATCCACATAGGGTCGCCGCCGAACAGCTCATTGTATTCGGGAGTGCGAAGATGGCGAGCCATGCGCAGCTTCATAACAAAATCGTCTATCAGCTCCTGAGCACCGCTCTCTGTGAGTACGCCCCTATCGATGTCGCGTTCAATATAGATGTCAATGAACGTGCTTGTCCTGCCGAGCGACATAGCCGCTCCATTCTGCTCCTTGATTGCGGCAAGATATGCAAAGTAAAGCCATTGAATCGCCTCGCGCGCGTTGCTTGCCGGCGAAGATATGTCATAGCCGTACATCTGCGCCATTTGCTTGAGCATTTCCATAAAGTTAAGCTGTTTTTGCAGCTCCTCGCGCAGCCTTATGACCTCCTCTGTCATATCCTTATTTTCAAGCGCGATTTTATCTGCCTTTTTAAATTCGATAAGCGTATCCATACCGTAGAGGGCAACTCTGCGATAGTCTCCTATTATTCTGCCTCTTCCGTAGGCGTCGGGCAAACCGGTGAGCAGCGCAATATGGCGTGCCTTTCTCATCTCACTCGTATAGGCTCTGAATACTCCGTCGTTGTGAGTTGTCTTATATCTGAACTCGTCCTCGATTTTATCGGACAGCTCATAGCCGTAAGCCTTTGCCGCCTCACGTGCCATACGCATACCGCCGAAGGGATTTACACCTCGGCGCAGGGGGCTGTCGGTCTGAAGACCCACGATAAGCTCCTTTTCCTTGTCAAGATAACCGGGCGCATAGGTGACGAGAGATGAAACGGTTTCGGTATCGACCGACAAAACTCCGCCGTTTTCACGTTCCTTGTCAAGAAGCTTTGAAAACTTTTCCATAAGCTCCTTTGTACGCTCGGTGGCTCCGCTCAAAAAGGAGCTGTCGCCCGTATATTCCGTGTAATTCCTTTTGATGAAATCACTGACGTTTACTTTTTCGTTCCATTCGCCGGGATTAAAGCCTTCCCACGCTCTTGAAAACTCCATTTGCCATCTTCCTTTCACAGATGCCTCACAGCATATATACATAAATAAATTACAATATAAAAGGGCAGCCCCCGAAAAAGAGGCTGCCCAGACGGTCGGCTATTTATACGCCGCGTTCCCCGGCAGTTTAGCCTGCCTGCCCAAATGGGCTTTCCGTCAGTTGCACGGCGCCTATATATTGTGGTGCTATTATATCACCACACAATATATATGTCAACATATAAATTAAAAATGTTTATTCTGCGCTCTTCAGCGATTCAACCATATCTATCTTTTTAAGCCTGAAATACATAACGAAGTTGACTATCGCCGTAAACAGCACAGTAAGCAAAATACTTGCGAGATAGCTGAGAGCCGTCATTTCCTTACCGAACATAATATAGTCCGTCTCAATGGTGCTCATAACATACGCGTGAAGAATTATACCCAGAACTATACCGAATATCACACCGAAAATCGTCAGTACAATATTTTCGCGGTACACGTAAAAGGCAAGCTCCTTGTTGTAGAAACCGAGAACCTTGAGCGTTGCAAGCTCACGCCTGCGTTCGGTGATGTTGATGTTATTGAGGTTATAGAGAACCACAAACGCCAAAAGCCCCGCAGCAACTATCAGTATTACAACTATAAACAGTAGGCTGTTCATAACGGAGCTTATCTGTTTCTCGGTGGTGCTGTTCATGGTAACCGAATTTATCGCGCTCAAATCCATAAGCTGCTTTGACAGAGTCTCGTCGTCCACGGTACCGTCCGTTTTAATGAAGATGGTATTGAGCGAAGCCGTCTCGTTAAAAAGCTGCTTGTATACATTCGGCGTCATATAAATGTAGTGGTACATATAGTTTTCGACTATTCCGGCAACCTTTACGGGTTCGGTTGCGGTGCCTGTCTCGCTCGTCTTGAAGGTAACGGTGTCACCCACGGAAACACCCAGAGTCTTGGCGAGCTTTTCGGTTATGATAACACCGGAATCATCCATAACATAGGTATTTTTGCCGTCGCGCGACGAAAGGTTAACGTAATCCGCCATTCGTGAGGTATCCTGCGGAACTATGACATACGCGGTTTTTTCTTCACCGTTTGCGTCGGTATAGAGCATTGAGCGATATGTCTGCAAATACTCAGTAACACCGTTCATGGTATTGACCTCGGCAAGCGACTGACGTTTTTCCGCTCGTGTAGCCTCGGAATTTATACCTGCGGTACCGGCAAAATGCCACACCTTTTCAAACTGGTTGCCCGTCATTGATTTTATTGAATCGTTGAGTCCGAAGCCGACAAGCAGCAGAGCCATACAGCCCGCAACGCCGGCTATTGTCATAAACAGGCGTTTTTTATATCTGAACAGGTTTCTGCAAGCAGCCTTCTGTGCGAAGTTGAGGTGCTTCCAAATAAATCCGACTTTTTCGAGAAGTATGCGTTTGCCCGCCTTCGGTGCCTCGGGGCGCATCAGCAATGCCGGCGATGAGCTCAGCACGCGATAGCACGCAGCCAGCGTCGCTCCGGTCGTACAAATAATCGCAAGAAGCGAAGCGAGCAATGCGTCAAATACGTCCGGCTTCACCACGGTATTATGAAGCCCTATATACACAAGTTTATACGTGTTAACCGTGAGCAGGGGTATTGTGCTCTCGCCGAGAAGCACGCCGAGCACGCTGCCGATTGCGGTAGCAAGCAGAGCATAAAGCACATATTTTGCCGCTATCGCACCCTTCGTGTAGCCGAGAGCCTTTAATGTGCCTATCTGCGTTCTCTGCTCCTCGACCATTCGCGTCATGGTTGTGAGAGATACCAAAGCGGCAACAAGGAAGAATATCACGGGGAACACCGAGCCTATTGAGCCCATACCGTCCGTATCACTCTTATATGCCGTGTAAGATGGAATGGTTTCGCGGTCAAGCACATACCATGTGGGCTTTTCCACGTTTAATATCTTATCCTCGGAGTCCTCAAGCTTTTGCTGCGCCGCTTCAAGCTCGTCGGCAAGGTCCTGCTTTGCCTGCTCGTACTCCTCATTTTTGCGGTCAAGCTCGATTTGAGCGTCCTGAATTTGCTTTTCGGCCTCTTCAAGAGCCGCCGGAGCCTCGTTGACCTTTTTCTGCGCGTCCTGAAGTGCCGTTCCGCCGTTATTTACGGCGGTTTGAGCGGCAGCTACCTGCTGCTTGGCATTATCTATTGTGTTTCGCGTATTGGCAAGCTGAGTTTTGTAGAACTGAAGCGTCGCCTTTGCGGCTATGAGATTATAGCTCTTTTGGAGATACTCATCAGAGGACATGGAGCCCTTGCCGTCATCAAGTTCCTTTTGCATTCTCTCAATCTCCGCCGCGGAATCCGAGACCTGCGATTCAAGCTCCTTATACTTTTTTTCCGCATCGACAAGCGAGGCCTTTGCGCTGTCTATCTGGCTTTGACTTACAACGAGAGTATTGGCGTTTGAATTGATAAGGTCCTGCGCATTCTGTATTTCAAGCTTTTTGCTTGCAAGATCCGCCTTACCGGTTTCTATTGCCGCCTGAGCGTCCAAAAGCTGCTGATACGCGTCGCCGAGCTGACCCATTGCGGTGTCCTTTTCCTCTTCGAACTTCAGCTTTGCATCGTTTATATATGTCGCCGTTTCGTTTTTATATTCGCTGTATCTTATGTCGCAGCGTCTGTCGGCTATGCCGTTTATTCTGTCTTTTACCTTTGAAATAAGCTCGGTGTAATCGCTTGAATAGCAGCCGAGCGCCATGGCATCCTTAACGGTTATATGAACGCTTGTATAGCAGGACATCGTAAAGGCCTGCTTCGGGACTATCAAAAATCCGTTTATTCTGCCCGTGCCTATCGCCGCGGAGCCTCTGTCGCTGTCCATATACATGGACGTCGTACCGACGCCGACAATCGTAAATTCATCGGTGGCAAGATATTTGCTCACCTTTTCATCGGTGCCTGTGGTGAGCTTTACCGTGTCGCCTATTTTATATCCCGTAGCGTCAAGAAAGCTGCGGTCTGCTATACACTCGTTATAGCCCTGGGGAAAACGCCCCTCGCTGACTCTTACAAGGCTTATGACGTCGTTTAGTGACATTACCTTTGTAACGGCCTCGGAGTTGCCGGTATCGCAGAGGAAATCCTGCTCGTATGTGCCCTCCGCGTCCTGCACGCCGTCAACCTTTTTAAGCGCGTCAACATCCTTATCGGTCATACCGAGAGTCCCCGCGACTCTTATATCCATAAGGTTTTCACTGTCGTATTGCTTATCCGCCGAGGCCTGCATGGCCGGCTTTGCGGCGCGCAGTCCCGAAAAGAACGCTACGCCCAAAACAACGATAAGAGTTATAGACAGGAACCTGCTGAAATTCAGCTTTATTTCCCGCTGAAAATCTTTTCTCATTCCTTTTGTCATTTAACGTGTACCTCTCTCTGTCAAATATAATATTCGGTATTTTACCACTCGATATACTCGACGGGAGTCGGGTGCTCGTTGAGAAGAAGCTTGTCAACTCTGCCGTTTTTGACCTTAATTACCTTGTCTGCCATGGGAGCTAGTGCTGAGTTGTGGGTGATTACAATAACCGTAACTCCTTTTTCACGGCAAGTGTCCTGCAAGAGCTTCAGTATTGATTTACCGGTTATATAGTCGAGCGCACCCGTAGGCTCGTCACATAAAAGCAGCTTGGGGTTTTTTGCAAGTGCTCGCGCTATTGAGACTCTCTGCTGCTCGCCGCCGGAGAGCTGAGCCGGAAAATTATCAAGCCTGTTGCCGAGTCCGACATCCTTCAAAACATCCTTCGCGCTGAGCGGATTTTTTGATATTTGAAGCGCAAGCTCCACGTTTTCAATCGCCGTGAGGTTACCGACAAGGTTATAGAACTGAAATACAAAGCCGACGTCGTCGCGGCGGTATTTGGTAAGCTCGTTTTCGTTGAATTTGGTTATATCTACATTGTCAACGTAAATCGTGCCGGACGTAGCGGTGTCCATTCCGCCGAGAATGTTAAGTATCGTCGTTTTTCCGGCTCCGCTCGGACCTACTATTACAACAAATTCGCCCTTGTCTATGCCGAAGCCTATTTCATCGACGGCTTTTATTTCAACCTCGCCCATTTTGTAGGTCTTGGTTACGTCTCTGACCTCAATAAATGCCATATTTCAAATCCTCTTTTCCTTGTCTGTAACTTAATTATTCTATGCCCTTGAGAGCTTCTATTTCGGACTTGTCCACCTGAATTTTCGCGTCCTTTAAAAGCTTCACCTCGTGGCGGTCAACCACAAGCGGAGCGGCGTCGGGACGGCGGTCGAGCCTTATCTTCAGGATTCCCGTTATAAGGTTGTTCTCTATAACGGTTCCTCTGCCCTCTCGCGTTTCCACAAATGCTCCGACCTTGGGGGTATGCCTTAAAAGATGCTCGTAGGCGTCCTGCTCGTATTTAAGACAGCACATAAGTCTGCCGCAGGTACCGCTTATTTTTACGGGATTCAGCGACAAGCCCTGCTCCTTTGCCATTTTTATAGAAACAGGCTGAAAGTCGCCGAGAAAGGTCTTGCAGCAAAACGGTCTGCCGCAGATGCCGAAGCCGCCGAGCATTTTTGCTTCGTCTCTCACGCCTATCTGCCTTAGTTCTATTCTCGTCCTGAACACGGACGCAAGGTCCTTTACAAGCTCTCTGAAGTCCACCCTGCCGTCGGCGGTGAAATAGAACAGTATCTTGCCGCCGTCAAAGGTGTATTCAACGTTTACAAGCTTCATATCAAGCTTGTGTTTAAGTATTTTTTCTTCGCAGACGGAAAATGCCTTCTTCTCTTTTTCGGCGTTTTCCCTGACTCTTTCGAGGTCGGCCTTTGTAGCGGCTCTTATAACCGATTTGAGCGGCTTTACTATTTCGCTGTCATCGACAACGGAGTTACCCATTGTGACCTCGCCGCACTCCACGCCGCGCGCGGTTTCGACTATTGCCCTGTCGCCCTTCTCAAATGTTTTGCCGTCAGGGTCGAAGTAATATACCTTACCCACCTCTTTAAATCGTATTCCGACAACTTCTGCCATTTGTATGTCTTCCTTTCGGAGCTATTTTATATTATTTACCCACAGCCTCTCGCAGCTTATAGCAAAGCGAGGTAAGCAGCAGATTTTGATTCTGATTCATTGCCGCGCCGTCAAAAAGCTCATCGAGCACGCCACAGCATCGGTATAATTTATCGGCCGTGAGCGCCGATGACAGCTCTCCTGCCGTTTCGGAAAATTCCGGAGTCGCCGCCGCATGAAGCTTGATTTTAACGGCGTCGAGGAAAATGCTTTTGAGACAGAGAACCGTATTTTTAAATCCCGTCCTGTCCTTTTCAAGAGGGCTCACCGCAGCCAAAAGAGACGTTTCCGCGGGACTTAACAGCGCCTTAGCTATTTTTTGCGCCAAATCGGCGGTATCCTCGTCAAAAAGAGCTGAGTCATTTTCAGACCCGAGCGAAAATACCGTCGCACGCGACAGCACCGTGTCAAGCATAGCCGAGCGGCTCGGACACGTCATAATAAAATACACGTATGAGGGCGGCTCCTCAAATATTTTGAGAAGTGCGTTCTCACCGCTGTCGTTCATATTTTGAACTTCTTTTAAAATGTACACCTTTTTGTCACCGTCATTCGGCAGGACAAAGCAATCGGAGCGCACGGCGCGGCAGGCGTCAACCTTAAAAGCCGCGTCGGAGCTTATGTCTCCGTATTCACGCATATCCGGGTGCGACAAAGCCTCACATTTCACGCAGGACGGGCAAACACCGCACGGATGTGCGCCGCTGCTCACGCAAAGCAGGCTCTGCGCTATAAAACGCGCCGCCGAAAGCCGCAGCTCGGCAGAGCCGCCCTCAATAAGCATTGTATTAGGGAACGATAAGGTGTTTATATACGGCAAGACCTCTTTTTTAAAGTTCTCGCCGAATGAAGAAATGTCTGCCGTCATATCTTATAGAACTGCTCGACATCCACCACAAAGACCGTGGCTCCGCCAACCGAAACCTCAACGGGAACGGTTAGCATGGAATCGCCTATATATGTTGAATTAACGGGAGTAATCTGCTTGCGCTGACTTGAAAACTCCTCTATTACGGCAAGCGCGTCACCGACCTTTTCGTCCTCCACACCCGTGAGCATGGTGACGTTACCCGCACGGAGAAATCCGCCGGAGGTGGCAAGCTTTGTTACCATAAAGCCCGCCTTGTTAAGCTCGGAGATGACCAAGGATGCATCCTCGTTGTTGACAATAGCTATTAAAAGTTTCATAATGTCCTCCTTTCAATTTAAAACGACATATGAATTTATATTTGCGAAAGTGCTATAAACAGCGGCATTGTTATTATCGACAGAAGGCTTGCCACGGCGACGACCTGTGAGGCCGCGGCACTGTCCTTGCCGTACTTTGCCGCAAACATAACGGTATTGTTTGCACTCGGTGCCGACGCGGAAATTATAAGCGCCGTCAAAAGTGTTCCCTTTACGCCCATTAGCTTTAGCACCGCCAAAATCACAGCCGGCAAAGCTATGAGCTTTAAAAACGATACGAGATAAGTGTCCTTTTTTAAAAACATCGTTTTCAGATTTGTTTTTGAAAGATATGTGCCGAACATTATCATGGCAAGCGGCGTATTAAGACCGGCAACGTAATTCACGGGAACCGAAATAAGAGACGGAAGCCTGATATTAAAGAAAAACAGCGGCAGTCCCAAAAGCACCGACACTACTCCGGGATTGAGTATCAGCCATTTCGGATTGAAGCCGGTTTTTTTCGCGCTTTCGCCCGACATAAGATAGATGCCGTGCGTAAATGCGAATATATTAAACGGAATCAACACACCCGAGCAAAAGAACACGCCCTCGGCTCCGAGCTCTGCCTCGGCGAGCGGCAATGCCATATAGCCGACATTTCCGTATATCGCCGCATACTTATATATGCACGACAGATTTTTGTCGGTCCTGCGCCAAAACGGAATACAAATCACTATTGCAACGACGTGCAAAATCGTTCCTCCCAGAAACGACATCAGCATACCGCGAACATTTTCACCGGACATTTCGACGGACGAAAATGACTGAATTATTATGGCAGGCGTAACTATATAAAAAAGCAGGTCGTTTGTGAGCCTTGCCGCTTTTTCCGTATAGATTTTAGTCCTGTCGCATATAAAGCCGAGAAGAACCAGTACATAGAGAATAAACACCTGCTTCGCGGCTGTTGCCACGTCGGAAAGAAACATAATTATTTACACCGCCGATATGTCAGTTGATTTTGTCAGCCTTGGCTGCCGTTTCGTCCTCACTCGGCGCATTGTCCTCGGACTCCGGTCTGCCGTGCTTCATCTGATGGCGTATATATACAATCGCAAAAAACGCAAATGCCGGATCGGTTACGGAAAATCCGAGTTCGGACGGCAAGCGGTCTCTTTTTCCGCACAGCGTAATTACAAGACGGGAAACGCCTATCACCGCCGCCAGCATCGCAGCCGGCATACCGTATGAGACAAGCTTTTTAAACTCTCCCTTGTCGGCAACGTCGGAGGAAATCTTCGCAAACGACATAAAGAACAGCATCACAAGCGCAAGCTCAAGCATTTCGAGCATAAGCTCCGAAACATTTATAAAGCTGATTTTGGTCATAAACCTTGTTATCATTTTGCACATAGCCCAGAAAAGCGGAGCCAGAGCGAGCACCTTATAAGATGTAAAATCGGCCTTGTCATTAAAATACGAAAGTGCAAAAACTATAAAATAAACACAGGCGATTATTCCGAATATGCTCTCAAAAAGCGACGCAAACATCCCGTTTGAGAAAAAATATCTCATAAACGACACGTCGAGGTTACTCGAAAAATCGCTGCAGGACGCGGAGAACGACAGCATCGAATCCGCAGAATCATATGCCGTACCGACAGCCATAACAACGGCCGCCGCTCCGAGAAGCTTGTTTTTGCACATAGCGGGTCTTGAAGCTCTCGTATCATCGGAAAGCCTCGAAAACACGATAAGCAGTGCCGTAAACACAACAACTGCGACATACATAAAGTAAACGCTGAAATTGATTTTTTTGTAAAATCCCGTACTGCCCGTGTCTATTATCGCAAACAGCTGATATATACGTACCGGCAACAGCACGGCCGCTCCTGCGGCAAGCGTTATGAGAATCTGTTTAAAATTAAAGCTTTTTTCGAAGCCCGTTTTTTTCATTTATAAGAGTCCTTCCGTTTTTATCTTTCCTCGGACGGAACGCAATCCGGCACTATGTGGTCAACATTGCGTTCGGCAATCGGAACAAACGCTCTCGGAAGAGCGACGCTCTTGTATGCAGGTCGCATTATGCGGCTGCCGGAGCACAGCTCCTCAAGACGGTGAGCACACCAGCCGGAAATTCTTGCCGCCATAAACATCGGAGTGAAAAGCTCCGGCGGAATTCTGAGCATATCGTATATAAGCCCCGAATAAAGATCCACGTTTGCGCACATTTTTTTCTTTTCGCCCTTATACTTATAGAAAAGCTCGGGAGTGAGCTCTTCGACAAGAGAAATTATCTTGTAGTCATCGGCAAATCCGTATTTTTCCGCCTTTTGCGAGGCAAATTCCTTTAAGAGTACGGCGCGCGGGTCGGAAAGAGTATATACTGCGTGACCCATACCGTAGATAAGGCCTGTTCTGTCGCCCGCCTCTTTATGAATGACCTTGGTGAGATAGTCCGCCACCTGGCCCTCGTCTGTTGGGTTGCTGACGGTTTTTTTGAGGTCGGCTATCATATTGTGAACCTGAATATTCGCGCCGCCGTGCTTCGGCCCCTTGAGCGAGCCTATACCTGCGGCGATTGCGGAATAGGTATCCGTTCCCGTTGAGGTTATGCAGCGTGTTGTAAACGTGGAGTTGTTTCCGCCGCCGTGATCGGCGTGAATAATCATACACAGGTCAAGTATTTTGGCCTCTTCATCGGTAAACTTGCGGTCGCTCCTTATTGTATGGAGTATGGACTCCGCTGTGGAGAGCGCTTTATCGTTCTGGTGGATATACATACTCTTGTGGTCGTATGCTCTGCGCTTTACCTGATACGCATATGACATAATGGTGGGTATCTGCGCTATGAGCTTAATGGACTGACGCAGCACATTTTCTATTGAAAGATCGTCGGGATTGTTGTCATATGAATACAGCGCGAGAACGCTCCTTGCGACCTTATTCATAATATTCGGCGACGGAGCCTTCATTATCATATCCTCTATGAATTCGTCGGGGAGCTCTCTTGCCTCGGCGAGAACCGCTCTGAATTTATCAAGCTGTTCCTGTGTCGGCAAATCACCGAGAAGAAGCAGCCAAACCACCTCTTCGTAACCGAAACGGTTTTCCTTTTGGCAGTTTCTCACTATATCGGTCATATTTATACCGCGGTAAATAAGCTTGCCCTCCTTCGGCACTCTTTCACCGTCGTCTATGTAGTAACCCTCAACAGAGCATATTCTCGAAAGCCCTGCCATAACACCGGTGCCGTCGGAATTACGCAAGCCGCGCTTTACGTCGTAACGATGATAATCATCAAGCTTTATCTGGTTATTGCGTATAAGCTCTTCCCTCAGGGACGAGAGCGAATCGTCAAGTTTAGGAGAATGGTTGTAAGACAAATTTAAAACCTCCTGACTTACATTTAAGCGGACATATTAACTCATTCTAAGCATATAATTATAGATATAATATTTTATATTAAAAATCGCAATAAGTCAATAAAATTAGGGAGGTCAATTATGAAAACATATGGTATTTTATGCTTTGTTTTGGCACTTTTTATGATACTTACGCCGCTGTTATCGCTCGACTACTCCTCCTTTTCTCTCTCCAACGTCAAAAGCACCTTTCAAAAGGAGAACGACAGCAAGGACGAGGAAAAGCTGCTTGACGAAAAATCCGACAGCGTAAAAATAAAATCAGCCGCGAGCGGCAACGTGGCTACCGCCTCAACAAAGGAATACATAATAGGCTGCGTCGCCGCCGAAATGCCCGCAACATACAGCACGGAGGCCTTAAAAGCACAGGCGGTATGCGCCTACACAAACCTTGTAAGGCTTAAGAAAAATCCCGATTCCTCGCTTTCGGGTGCCGACATATCGGACGACCCCGGACGCCATCAGGGCTATTACGACACCGAAACGCAAAAGGAAAAATGGGGCGATAAATACGACGAATACCGAGCCAAAACGGAGGAGGCGGTAAACGACGTTCTCGGCAAAACAATAGTGTTTAACGGCGAGCCGATTGTGGCGGCATACTGTGCAATATCACCCGGCAGAACCGAGAGTGCCGAAAATATATGGGGCGGAAAAATCGAATATCTCGTCTCGGTCACAAGTCCCGGCGACAAGCTCTCGCCGGACTGCATAAAGGAAATATCTCTCTCCGCGGACGAGGTCAGAGAATACACAAAAAACGACCCCGAAATAGTCTTGGGAGACGACCAAAGCGGCTGGATAACCGATATAGTCTACACTGACAGCGGCTCGGGCGTGGTGAAAAGCCTGAAGGTCGGCGGCAAGAGCTTTACCGGAAACTCCTTCAGAGCACTTTTTTCGCTGAGAAGTCCGGCGTTTACGCTCGAGCAAAAGGACGGTGCGTTTTTCTTTAAGACATACGGCTATGGGCACAGCGTCGGTATGTCGCAGTACGGGGCGGATTATATGGCAAAACAGGGCAGCACTTACAAGGAAATTCTCGCGCACTACTATCCGAACACCGAAATTATTTGAAAGTTTATAAGTGCGGTTATTCATCTTTTTTGTCACGGTAATTATTTTTTTAAATGTCTTTTTACGCATTTTTGTTTGTTTTCACGTGTCTCGGCGAATGCAAATTCACTTTATCGTTATAATACACAAAAGTATCGACGGAGGCAAAATGAAATTTTACGCCGTGTTTCTTGCAAATATGAAGCACATAATATAAAATATATACCGTAATAAAAACGGTGCGGGGCTTTATTCGCTCGGTGCCGAAAAGGAGACTAAAAATGAGCTATATTGACGAAGTGCTTAACCGCACAACGACAAGGTACGACTATCAACCCGAATTTTGCCAAGCTGTCACCGAGGTTCTTAAATCCATAGAGCCTGCCGTAGAGAGAAATCCGCAGTATCAGAAGGCGGCTCTTCTTGAGAGGCTTGTGGCACCTGAAAAGGCAACCGTATTCAGAGTTCCGTGGGTTGACGACAACGGCACGGTTCACGTAAACCGCGGCTACCGTGTTCAGTTTAACAGCGCGATAGGTCCTTACAAGGGCGGCCTTCGCTTCCACCCGTCGGTCAATATGAGTATAATTAAATTTCTCGGTTTTGAGCAGACTTTCAAAAACTCGCTTACCGGTCTTCCCATAGGCGGCGGCAAGGGCGGTTCGGATTTTGACCCCAAGGGTAAGAGCGACTACGAAATAATGAGATTTTGCCAGTGCTTTATGACAGAGCTTTACAAGGTTATAGGCCCCAACTCCGACGTGCCCGCAGGCGATATAGGCGTAGGCGGCAGAGAGATAGGCTACCTCTTCGGTCAGTACAAAAAAATTACCGGCCGCCACGAGGGCGTGCTCACCGGCAAGGGCCTCTCCTACGGCGGCTCGCTCGCAAGAACAGAGGCTACCGGTTACGGCCTTATCTATCTCGTTGAGGAGATGTTAAAGAATCACGGCAATTCCATCGAGGGCAAAACGGTTGCCGTTTCGGGCTCGGGCAACGTTGCAATTTACGCCATAGAAAAAGCTCAAATGTTTGGCGCAAAGGTAGTTACCGCAAGCGACTCAAGCGGATATGTCTACGATAAGGACGGCATAGACATCGCGCTCTTAAAGCAGGTCAAGGAGCAGGAAAGAGCAAGAATAGTAAGGTACACCGAATTAAAGCCCACCGCAAAATTCGTTCCCGGCAAGAGAGTATGGGAGGTTCCCTGTGACGTAGCTCTGCCGTGCGCCACTCAGAACGAGCTGTCACTTGACGACGCAAAAGAGCTTATTAAAAACGGCTGCATCGCAGTAGGTGAGGGCGCAAATATGCCGTCCACCATCGACGCGACAAACGCATTTTTACAGAGCAAAGTGCTCTTTGCTCCGGCGAAAGCGGCAAACGCAGGCGGCGTTGCAACCTCTGCGCTTGAAATGAGCCAGAACAGCGCACGTATGATTTGGACCTTTGATGAGGTTGATGAAAAACTCAAGGATATTATGGAGAGCATTTACGGCCACATGGCAAATGCCGCAAAGGAATACAGCACCCCCGACGACTTTGTTGCCGGCGCAAACATTGCAGGTTTCTTAAAGGTAGCCGACGCGATGATGGCACAGGGTATAGTATAATTTATACGCAAAAAACCAACGTGAGCCACAGTCTTGGCTGAGTGTTTATGAGGCAGTTTTGCTTCAAAATAACATCTTTTACACAATAACAAATTAACCCCTCGGATGAGCCGGTCTCATCCGAGGGGTTATCTATTTTTTTCTATCAAAAATACATCAATACATCATTTTGAAGTGCTCCGCAGTTTCGTAGCCGTAAAAATTTTTTATGCCGAAGTCAGGAAACGAAGCAAGGCTGTCGCCTTGCGAGGCTTTTTGACAAAAGCATAAGGACTTTTTATGCGAGAAACCGAACTTCCTTATGAACGCTCAGCCTTGAACTGCGGCTCCTTTTTTCTGCCCGAATTTACATTCGGCATAAATTAAATCGAATTTTAATTGTTGTTCTTTTTAAATGCCGTGCAAAGCTCGTATATTACAATACCTGCCGTGCCGACCGCAAAAATAATCACGGAAGCTGTGCCGCCGGCCGTCATGTGCGCGACCCCTGCCGCGTCAAAATCGGCGCCTGTGCCGAGAAAACCGGCGATCAAAAAAATCATCGGCATTGAAAATGCGGGTATAACATACGTCTTGGACGGCAAGTCACGCATTATGACCGCAAATGCGAATGTAACGACAAACAGCAAGACGAGCATCGATACTGCCGCCGGTAAATCATTTTCATTACAAAATATCTCTTTTCTCACAAGCATATGCAAAAAGCCGAAAATGCCGAGTGCCGCCTGAAAAAGCGCAGTCAGAGAAATAAGTGCCTTATCTCTTGTCTTTAACATTGTTATCATCTCCTGTTGTTATATTGCAATGCCTCATTTATCGGCTTTTTTAAGCACGTGACGAAGCTCAATTACTATCGTGCATACGGTAATGACCGCAAAAGCGATAATTGCAATTACGCCTGCCGCCGTAAAACGCACGTTCCAATCGGAATCGTATGCGGAACCCGCGAAACCGCCTACCGCCGCCAGCTGAAACAGCAGAGGACAGCAAAGAGCCGGCAGGCTGTATATTTTAGCCGGCAAATTACGCATTATAACAGAGAAAATAACGGTTACGGCAAACAGTGCCGCAAGGCTTATTTCAAGCTCAAGCAGGTCGCTTTCGCCACCCGCGATAAGAGTTTTCCACGCAAACATACGGTAAATAAAAACCGCGCCGTACACCGCCTGCAAAACCGCAGTCAGAGAAATTAAAATTTTATCTCTCGCATTTAACATAAATACCAACTCCTTATTTTATATTGAAAGGGAGTAACACTTTTTATGATCCGCTTTCCTATCACCTCCCGAAAAACACAAAAAGAGCTGTGGGCAAAGGGTCCACAGCTCTAAATCCTTGTTTACATTACACCGCACAGACCGCATTTGCCCCGACACACTCTTCCGCTTAAAGGCGTGTCATCTGTCTGTAATGTATCATATAAAATGTTAGTTGTCAATAACTTTTTTGTTAAATTTACACATAAAGTGTTTTGCCGTCGGTTAAACCAACGAACCTATGCGAAAGAGAGTGCGCGCGTTTTTATCGGTCTCAAAAAGCAGCTTTTCTACCGCTTCGCCCCTAACCGCGGCTATTTTTTCCGCGGTATAAGGAATCAAGAGCGATGTGCATCGTTTACCCCTGTAAGGCACGGGCGACATATACGGCGCGTCGGTTTCAAGCAAAAGCCTATCCTTCGGCACAAAAGCCGCGACCTCTGCCGGCTTTACCGCATTTTTAAATGTGACCGCTCCGCCGAGACCTATATACATACCGAGCTTTATAATCTCCTTTGCCGTCTCAACGCTCCCCGAAAAGCAGTGCACAACTCCGCGCGGACGGTGCTTTTTAAGCAAATTCAGCGTGTCCTCATGCGCTTCGCGGTCGTGAACTATAACGGGCAGCGACAGCTCATTTGCAAGCACAAGCTGTTTTTCGAATACCTCGAGCTGTTTTTCGCGGCTGTCTCTTTCGTAGTGATAATCGAGCCCGATTTCACCGATTGCCACCACTTTATTTTGCGCGGCAAGCTTTTTTATATCGCCGCACCAGTCGGCGGTCAGCGAATCGAGATTCAGCGCGTGGAAACCGACGGCGGCATAGATAAACGAATATTTTTCCGCAAGAGCTATCGACTTCTCGCTCGTTATTATGTCCGTACCGCAGGTGACGACGCCCGATATACCGTTTTCGGGAAACGAAGACAGCAGCTCATCGCGGTCGCAGTCAAACTGCTCGTCCTCATAGTGCGCGTGCGTATCAAATATATTTTTATACATTATCTTATCTTTGAACCGTTCGGCATACTCTTGTCAACGAACACAACTTTAACATCGTCCTCGGAGCAGTCCGCGGCAAGTATCATACCGTTTGATTCCACTCCGCACAGCACCGCAGGCTTTAAGTTTGCGACAACAACCACCTTTTTGCCTACAAGGTCCTCGGGCGCATACCATTTTGCGATACCGCTCGCCACGGTTCTGTCCTTGCCCGTGCCGTCATCGAGCGTGAGCTTTAACAGCTTTTTCGCTTTCGGAACCTTTTCGCACGCCTTGACCTCGGCCACGCGAAGCTCAACCTTTGCGAAATCGTCAATGCCTATTTCGGCAACGCCCTCAAGCGAATTTATCATTTTCTTTTCGGCCTTCTGCTGTTCCTTCTGCTTGGCGGTCAGCTCCTCTATGAGCTTTTCACCGTCTATACGGTTAAACAGCGGCGTGGGAGTTCCCACTTTTTCACCCGACTTTAACGCGCCGAAGGCTTTGAGGCTCTCGTACGAGCGTTCGTTTGTGCCTATCTGCTCAAATATTTTTTCTGCCGTATCGGGCATAAACGGAGTTAAGAGCACCGCAAGGAAACGTATACCCTCAAGCAAATTGTAAAGCACCGTGCCGAGTCTGCCCTTTTTGCTCTCGTCCTTTGCGAGTGCCCAGGGCGTAGTCTCGTCGATATACTTATTAAGGCGGCGTGCAAGAGTGAGAATGTTCTCCGTAGCGTCGCTTATCTTGTATTCGTCAAAGCACCTGTCAACCTCAGCCACGGTCTTTAAAGCAAGCGACGATATTTCGTCGTCAAGCGGCTGCTTGTCGGCGGGAGCGGCAATTACGCCGTCAAAATATTTATTCTGCATGGCAACGGTTCTGTTAACAAGGTTGCCTATGGTGTTGGCAAGGTCGGAATTGTATCTCTCGATAAGCGATTCGTATGTTATGGAGCCGTCCTGCGCGTGCGGCATCTCGGAGAGAAGATAGTAACGCACCGCGTCAACGCCGAAATCCTTTACAAGGTCGTCGGCATAAATGACGTTTCCGCGGGATTTTGACATTTTATCCTCGCCGAAAAGCAGCCACGGGTGACCGTATACCTGCTTCGGAAGAGGCTCGCCGAGAGCCATAAGCATAATCGGCCAGTAAATGGTGTGGAATCTCACAATATCCTTGCCTATGATATGAACATCGGCAGGCCAATACTTTTTATACATATCGCTTGAGCCGTCGGGATCGTAGCCGAGCGCCGTGATATAGTTTGAAAGTGCGTCTATCCAAACATAGATGACGTGATTCGGGTCAAACGTTACGGGAATGCCCCATTTAAATGACGTTCTCGAAACGCACAAATCCTGAAGTCCGGGTTTAATAAAGTTGTTGAGCATCTCTTTTTTGCGAGCTTCGGGATAAATGAAATCGTCGTGGCTCTCGATGTAGTCCTCAAGCTGCTTCTGATATTTGGAAAGGCGCAGGAAATACGCCTCCTCTTTTGCCTTTTTAACCTCTCTGCCGCAGTCGGGGCACTTGCCGTCTACAAGCTGACTCTCGGTCCAAAAGCTCTCGCACGGGGTGCAGTACATTCCCTCGTACTCGCTCTTGTATATATCACCCTGTTCATAGAGCTTTTTGAAAATCTTTGCAACTATTTTTTCGTGGTACGGGTCAGTGGTTCTTATGAACTTATCATATGTGGTGTTAAGTACGTCGCAAATGGCGCGTATTTCGCCCGACACCTTATCGACATACTCCTTAGGAGACACACCGGCCTCTTTTGCATATTCTTCAATCTTCTGCCCGTGCTCGTCCGTTCCCGTAAGGAAAAACACATCGTAGCCCTGAAGTCTTTTGTATCTCGCTATTGCGTCGGTCAAAACTATTTCATAGCTGTTGCCGATATGCGGCTTACGCGAAGTGTACGCAATAGCCGTAGTTATATAGAATTTAGGTTTTTCGCTCAAAGTACAAACCCCTTTCAAATAATATTTATATAAGACCGTTTTGCTGCTTTGCGGCGGTAACGGTGTTTTTAAGAAGTGTCGCTATTGTCATTGGGCCTACGCCGCCCGGAACGGGAGTTATGTAAGACGCCTTTTTGCTTACCTCGGCAAAATCCACGTCGCCGCAGAGCTTGCCCTCGCTGTTTCTGTCCATACCTACGTCTATAACCACCGCACCGTCCTTTACCATATCGGCGGTTACAAAGTACGGCTTACCGACGGCGGCAACAAGAATGTCGGCGCGACGTGTAACCTCTTTGAGATTTTTCGTCTTAGAGTGGCAAATCGTAACGGTGCCGTTCTGCTGAAGCAGCAGCATAGCCATCGGCTTACCCACAATATTGCTTCTGCCTACAACGACACATTCCTTGCCGCAGACGTCGATATTGTAATATTTCAGCATTTCCATAATTCCGGCAGGCGTACACGGCAAAAACGTGTGGTCGCCTATCATAATATGCCCGACGTTTTCTGCGCTAAAGGCGTCAACGTCCTTTTTCGGCGAGATTGCCTTTATCACAAGCTCGTCAGAAAGTCCCTTCGGCAGCGGCAGCTGACAAAGTATACCGTTTACCTCTCTGTCATTATTAAGCTCGTCTATAAGTGCGAGCAGCTCTGCCATAGACGTATCTGCCGGCAAAGCATATTCGCGCGAGATTATACCGACGGCCTCGCACGCCTTTTTCTTATTGTTTACGTATGTCCTTGAGGCGGGATCGTCGCCCACTATTATAACAGCAAGGCAAACGGAAACACCTTTTTCCTTTAATTCAAGGCACTCCTTTTTTATACCGTCCTTCAAAAAGGCGGAAACGGCTTTACCGTCAATTATCGTCGCCATCGTTTTTGCGCTCCTTTTGTCTCATCATCTCGCGGCGTTTTTCCGCGCTGATTTTATTTTTCTTTTTATCCTCCTTGCCGTCCTTTAACGCGTTCGATTTTTCGGCGTCCTCGCGCACCTCTACGGGTGAAAACGGCTTTGGATGTTTTTTCAGCGAAACAAGCTTTGCCGTAAGTATCGCAAAGCAAACGACAGCTATAACCATTGACAAAAGCTGTGAAACACGAAGATTTGACGAGCCTATATAAAGACTGTCCGTGCGAAGTCCCTCGACCACCGCTCTCTCCGCTCCGTATATAACGCCGTAGCAAAGTATGAGCTGCCCGCTGAATTTGTAGAATTTGCGACAAATGATATATATTACCAAAAAGCCCAAAAGGCACCATACGGATTCATACAGGAACGTCGGGTGAACGGGAACATTCGGAGACATCTCTATGCCCTTTGCCCTGAACAGAGCCTGATTTGACACTATGTAATCGACAACCTTGGAGCTTGTCATGCCCCACGGCATTGTCGTATTTGTACCGAACGCCTCTTGATTTGCATAATTGCCCCATCTGCCGATGCCCTGGCCTATCAAAAAGCTCATTCCGGCAAGGTCAAGCAGCTTTAAAAAGTCCATTTTATCAACCTTACAGGTTATGGCTGCGGCGATTATTCCGCCGATAAGTCCGCCGTAGATTGCAAGCCCGCCGTTCCAAATTTTCGGAATTTCCGAAAGATTTTGGCTGTAATAATCCCACTCAAAGGCTACATAGTAAAGCCTTGCGCCTATAATTCCGCCTATCGGTCCGTACAGCAGCACGTCAAGCATTTTGTTTAAATCCATCTTCCACTTGTAAGCCATTCTGCCGCCGAAAAGCACCGCGAGCAAAAAGCCGAACGCTATAATAAGCCCGTAGAATTTAATACTGAACACGGAAGAACCGATATTGAACTCTACAAAGGTCGAATACACATTGAACGTGTGGTCTATTCCGGTAAATTTTACCGCCGTGCCGTCGGTCAAAAAAGTCATATCTTCTTTTCTCCTTTAATTGCTCTTTATAACCGAGAGCACGCAGTTTTCGGTGTCAACGGAGCTTAAAAGTCTCTTTTCAACATCTTCCTTGGTGAGATTTTCAAGCACCTCCATTCCCGAGAAAACGGTCTCTCCGTTAAAGGTCGCCGATACCATCTCGTTGGCAATAGACTCTATATCGTTAAAATCGAACACCGCTCTGCCATACAGCTTGCGGCGTATGCGCTCGAAATCCTTTTCGTCCACGCCGTCCCTTTTAAGCTCGTTTATCTTACCGGAGATCAGCTCTCTGACCTTTTCGGGGTCGCGGCTCTCGCCGGAATATATCTGGCAGGCATAGCCGTAGCCCTCAAAAAATTCAAAGCCGAACGCGGTGTTTATAAGCCCGTCGGAGAGCATATCGGAATAAAGCTTTGACGTCTTTCCGGCAACAAGCTCAAGAATTATATTACTGCATATAACGTCTTTAAGACTGCGCTCAGGGGTTTTAACATCCTCCTTGTAGCCGAGTGCAAAAACCGGCGTGGCTACGGGTAAACACTCCTCCACGTAGCTTTCGCAGACCTCTTTCGGCTCCTCGTGGAATTTTCTCTCAATCTTTTTTTCGGGCTGCTTTTTAAGCACCTTGTCAGCTACGGACAAAACCGTATCAACATCCACATTGCCCGCGACGCAGAGCACCATATTCGAAAGATTGTAAAAGGTGCCGTAGCATTTGTAGAGCAGCTCCGCCGTTATGTGAGATATAGACTCCACGGTTCCGGCAATGTCTATTCTCACGGGATGCTTTTTGTACATTCCGCGGAGCATGCCGAAGAGCACCTCCCAGGATGGCTCGTCCTGACACATTTTAATTTCCTGACCGATTATGCCCTGTTCCTTTTCAACTGTTTCGGGCGTAAAATACGGATGGGTTACAAAGTCGAGTAAAATTTCGAGAGAGCCCTTAAAGTCGCCCGAGCATGAAAACAGATAACAGGTCTTATCAAAGCTCGTATATGCGTTTGCGCTTGCGCCCGTTGCGGCGTAACGCTGAAATGCGTCGAGATCCTCGCTCTCAAAAAGCTTGTGCTCAAGAAAATGCGCTATACCCTCAGGTACTTCGGTAAACTCTTTTTCGCCCGAAAGCTTAAACTGCGTATCTATGGAGCCGTAGCGCGTACCGAACATTGCGTATGACGACGCATAGTTCTTTTTGGGATACACAAGAATTTTAAGCCCCGACTGATGCTTTATTTCGTAATAGCTCTCACCGAGCTTTTCGTTTTTGATTTCTGTGACGTTATTCATCTGCGCCGTCCTCCTTATCCGTTCCCGCAAGCATATAAACGGTATCGAGCGAGAGCGCGCAAGCCGTTTTCTTGACGTCGTCCCTTGTGACCGCAAGGAAGTTTTCTATTGCCTCATCCGGCGTTACTATATCACCCGTCAGCTGCGTGCCGTAATATATGTCAAGCGCATCGGGAGTATCGTTAAAGCTGCGGTATGCGTCGCATATGGCTTTTTTGGAGGCTTCAAAATCCTCGTCCGAAAATTCGCCGTTCTTCATAATGTCAAGCTGCCTGTTTATTTCATCAAGCACCTTTTGCCTGTTTTCTTTTTCGATTCCGCTCTGTATAACGATTATGCCCTTGCCTCTTATAAGCCTTGCCGAGCAATAATAGCAAAGGCTGAGCTTTTCGCGTACATTCATAAAAAGTCTCGAATACGGGCCGCCGCCGAAAACGTCCGTCATAATCCGGCGCGAATAAAAGTCGTCGTTTTCATCGGTCATACCGCCTCTGAAGCCGAGAACAAGCTTACTCTGATTCATGGTAAGCTCCTCGGTAAGCTCGGTTAAATCCTCAGCCTCTTCGACAAAAACGGTCTCCGGCTCATACGGCGTTCTCTCGCCGACGTCCGAAAAAGCTTCGCGTAATTTCTTTTTACAATCGTCCTCCGAAATATTGCCTATGGCGTTCAGCTGAATTATGCCGTTTTTCAGCATAAATTTCCACGCGGCAAGCAGCGATTGCGGAGTGACCTTTTTCACGTTTTCGAGAATTTCATTTTTGGTAAGTCCGTAGATTTCGTCGGCACACATCGTCTCGAGCATACGAGTCATCGCATATGAACGTTTATCGTTGATTTCACTCTCAATGTCCTCTGCGGTAAGACGTATTTCCGTTGACAGATGCTCCGGTGAAAATCCGTTTTCGTCCGCCGACGGTTTTGTAAGAAGCGACAAAAGCAACTCCAGCGACGCGCCCGTGACGCTCTTGCCGTCAAAGGTGAGACTGTCGTCTATGCAGGTTATTGAAAGCTGTATACGATAATTCTCGCCGTGTCTTGAAATGCTGCCCGACAAAAGTGCACCGTAAAGCTCCTCCAAGCGTGAGTTCAGCTTTATAAGCGAATCGTATTTTTTTGACGAATGCACCAAATACGATGACAGCACGGCATATTCGGCCGCATATTCACCCATCGGCACCAATACGTTAAGCGTAAGGCACGCCGTTTTGAACATATCGGTTTTTACGGTCAAAAGCCTTATTTTATCTTCGGTAACAGAAAGCTTTGGAGTAATTTCCATATTGCGAGAACGCCTCCGAAATAGTTTTTTGAAAGCACCTCGCCCCGAGTGCTGTTTTTCTCGCGGCAAGGTACGGCTTTTAAAGCCTATAATTATTTATTATTGTATCATATAAGCGTCAAAAATTCCACAGCTTTATAAAAAATTTAATTACCGTAATCCCAAAAATCCGCAGTATTTTTATTTTTTTCGCGACGGCAAACAAAATCAGCTTTTTGAAGTTAATAATCACATTAAACACGGACGGCTTATGATGTTCAAGCAGACATTGTTAAAAGATAAACAAACGCGTTGTAAAGTGTATTAAATCGGCAAAACAGGCTTAGTTCGGTTTACAAAAAAATATATTTATGCTATAATTACGGCACAAAATGCGGCAAAATAATATTAACTATACCGCATTCCACGGAGGACTTACGAATTATGTCAGATTCACACAAGCTGCAAAGAGCAGCGGTTAAAGTAACGCTTGACAAGGTAATGAAATACATTGACAAGAATCCGCAGGAAAACATCTGCAAAATGCTGTCGGTGGCGGAAAAGCTCACCAAAAACATATTCCCCGCAGGCAATCTTAAAAAGATGAAGGAAGTCGTCCGGGATGATAATAATGTATGGACCAAGTACGCCCTCGGCATTTTAAACGACATTGACCGCGATGTAATCAAAAAAATGATTATGGCATTCGGCTTTGACGCAGGATACTACGGCACAAAGACCGTTCGTAGAAATCGCGAAAAGCTTCACTGCAACGTGCCGTTCATAATCCTTTTTGACCCCACGAGCGCGTGCAACCTCCACTGCAAGGGCTGTTGGGCTGCGGAATACGGCCACAAGCAAAGCCTTACGAACGAAGAGATGCAGAGCATTGTCTCTCAGGGCAAGGCACTCGGCACTCATGTATATATGCTCACCGGCGGCGAGCCGCTCATACGCAAAAACGACATAATAGAGCTTGCCGCAAACAATCAGGATTGCGTATTTTTAATCTATACAAACGCAACGCTTGTAGACCAAAAATTCTGCGATGACCTTAAAAGAGTCGGCAACGTTGCCCTTGCCATGAGCATTGAGGGCACAGAGGAGTCAAACGACTGGCGCCGCGGCGAGGGAGCTTACAATGCTACGCTCAAGGCTATGGAGCTTCTTAAAAAGAATAAATGTCTCTTCGGCATTTCGGTCTGCTACACGCGCAAAAACGACGAATACGTAACGAGCGACGATTTCATCGACAAGATGATAGAAAACGGCTCGAAATTCGCATTTTATTTCAACTATATGCCCGTGGGTCACGGTGCCGACAAGGAGCTTATCCCGACTCCCGACCAGAGGGAATATATGTACCGCTGGCTTCGCAAAATGCGTAACGGCAAAACGGGCAAGCCGATGTTCGTTATGGACTTCCAGGACGACGGCGAATATGTCGGCGGCTGCATAGCGGCAGGCAGAAACTATTTCCACATAAATTCCGCAGGTGACATAGAGCCGTGCGTATTTATACACTACTCAGATACAAATATACGCACTCACACGCTTCTCGAGGCACTCAAGAGTCCGCTCTTTACCGCATATTACAAGGGTCAGCCGTTTAACGACAATCATTTAAGGCCCTGCCCCATGCTTGAAAATCCCGAGCTTTTACGCAAAATAGTAAAGGAGAGCGGAGCGCATTCCTCGGACCTTTTAAACAAAGAGGATGTTGATGAGCTTTGCGATAAATGCGTAGACTTTGCAAAGGAATGGGCACCGCGTGCCGAAGAGCTTTGGAATTCCACAAAGCACCGCGATACGCACACACAGTACTACCGCGACACCGAAGAGGGCAAACGCGAATTCGGCTGTTCCGGCAACTGTGCCCTCTGTGCTTCGCACGCCGCAGAAGCTTCCGACTCGGAAAAGAAAACGGACTGAAAACAAGAGCTTTAATAAAGCATAAAGACCGGCTGTAACGATATGTTACAGCCGGTCTTTCAATTAAGCACCTTTCTGTGCAAATCCGTATATCAAAGAAATCTCCCCGCAATCCTGTGAACAGCGAAAACAGACTGAGGGATTAAAAAGTAATTTGCTTTCTATTTAAATTCCATAAATTCCTATGGAATCCCTCCGAGTTGCCTTAGCGAGGCCCACCTCACTTTTCAAGGAAAGCAATGACGAAGAATTCGAGTCTCTCTGCCTTTTTAATATACAGAAAAAAGGTACCGGGAAAAACCCGATACCTTTGTTGGTGGAGAATTACGTTTCATATCCGAACTACCGTCGGCATTAACCCTATATGTTTGAGTGTTCCCTTTTAGGTTATAAACGGTTGTTATCTTATATCCTCCGTCAGGCTCGTCCCATACCGTGACAGAATTGATTAACGTATCAATCAAATGTCTGCGAAAGTCCTCGTCTTCTATGTCACCACTCAAGAACTGAGATAACCAACCCACAATGACAGTCTTATCCAATGTGAGATATTCACTCTTAGCGACATCGAGTCTTGACTCGGTGTCCTTTTTTCTTTTTTCTAACTCTTTGAGCCGCAAGTCGAGAGTCTCCGATTCAACGCCACGCTCTACCATTTTAAGCAGATTTTTTATACTTGTATTTATTTCTTTTAGGTCGGCTGTCAAAGCCGGGATTATAGCGTCACTCTCTATATCCTCTCTATTACACTTGATAGCCATATCTGCGATAGTGTTAATCATTTCAGGGGTGATTAACCGCATAGCGTTCTCAGCTACAATACGCTCTATAAGGTCTTTGCGTATTGTTCTTTTCTTGCACGAATGGAAACGCTTACGAGTACTGCACGAGTAGTAATAGTATGTCTCCCCTGTTTTACTTCTTCCGCTCTCGCCTATCATATTAGCTCCACAATGCCCACAGAACAGCTTTTGAGATAATAGGTAATTCACTCTTGCCTTACCACGTGCAGGGGCTTGTGCGTTCGCAGAGAGCCTTTTTTGCACAGTCTCGAATGTTTCTTTATCTATAATAGCAGGAATACCCCCCTCTATACGAATATCCTTATATGTATATGTCCCTATATACTTCTCGTTTCTAAACATAGATTTAAACGAGTTTTTATTGAACTCAGTACCTTTCTTGGTGCGATAACCTTGACTGTTGAATTTCTCGCATATCTCGGAGATAGTCGCCCCTCCTGCGTATAAGTCAAACGCCTCTTTGACTATTTGCGCGTTGGGCTCGTCAACAGTAAGCTTTTTGTTGACCGTTTTGTACCCCAAGGGGATTGCACCGCCGGTGCTGTTGCACTTATGCGCCGACTCATTCAGACCTCGGCTCACTTTTTGCGAGAGCTCCTTAGAATAGAACTCGGCCATTCCCTCAAGGACTGACTCAAGTATAACGCCCTCAGGGCTGTCGGATATGTTTTCCGTCGCCGATATAACCTTGACTCCGTTCTTTTTCAGGCGCACTTTATAGGTAGCGGAGTCATAGCGATTACGGGCGAATCTGTCAAGCTTATAGACAACAACCCCCTGCCATAACCCGTTACTACTATCCCGTATCATCCGGCAGAAGTTAGTACGTTTCGCTGTTTCCTTATACGCAGACGTTGCGCGGTCTATATATTCTCCCACTACGTTATATCCTTGTCGCTCGCAGAAGTCCATACAGACCCTCTTTTGGCCTTCTATAGACTGCTCCGTTTGTCTATCGCTACTGTATCTCATATATAGAACAACATTCATTGCCTTATACCCTCCTGTTTGCTTGTATATATGGCTCAAACCTATCGTATACCCGTTTTTCCAACGGGCTCGTCAAAAATCTATTTCTTTCGTACAATATTTGCATTCGTTCAGCACGTATTTTGGCGGCTGTGTAACTTACATCAAATACATCTTGTATATCTTTTGCGGTGTGTATATTTAAACCCCATATGACGCAGGCAGGCATTAACAGCCTACTCGCAAAAATATCTGCTTCCCGTTCAACCCCGGGTTTGCTCGCATTAACCGTTCTCGCGTGATACCCTACGGTTAAAAGGTGTCCTAAGAATATATGCCCTAACTCGTGGGCTATCGTAAACCGTATACACCCCCGTGCCATTGAATCATCGTATACAATATACCACTCGCCCCGATTGCCAATACTGACTCCTACTTCATTACTTTTCAATTCGTTTACCTCTGAATTTTTAACAACCAAAATATCAGCCGCTCGTGCTATAGCTGTAATGCTCACAGGAATGCTCGTGATATTGAAATCAATTAACACTTGCCACGTCGCGTTCCGTATGTCCCCATAACGCCCATAAAAAGACAACGTTATCACCCCGTCGTAGTTTAGCCACGAACAGGTGTAATATTCCTTTCATCATAAATCTTCGTCACGCGTTACTGCTTTTGCATTTCGTAATCTGTCTATATCCTCTTGTGAACGTGTTACTATTGCCGGCTCTGCGTTATCAGATGACCTTGCAGCACGATACACTCTGTGAGTTTTCTCGGACTCGTCCTTGACGTTCATAACAGCTTGAATAATTCTTAACTTAACCTCTTCGCTTGAAGCCCTGTAGACAGCGAGGAGGGTTTTTTCTTGTTCTGTGAGGTCGCTATCGAGATCGGCGGTAGCGTTTCTTTCTTCGTTTCCGAGAAGATAATCAACGGAAACACCGAAAAAATGTGACAGTTTGACGAGCGTTTTGCCATCCGGGAGAGTATCATTATCCGCCCAATATTTTGGCTGGTTTTTACCAATAGATAGTTCTTGAGAAACTTGTTTCCAACTGACATCTCTCTCAGTAAGTAGTGTTTTTAAGCGTTCATTAAAAATCATAATATGCTCCCGTCTGTCCCTAATCAAAGGATTTAAATCAAAAATAATCCCTGATATTTTGATTTGTCTCTTGACAATCCCTAATTTAGGGATTATAATAAAAACAACAAAAGTAACAACGACAAGGCACACGAATACCGGAGGAGACCGTAAAGCCTCCCCTTTCTCCAATGCTATGTTGTCAATCGCATTTCAATTGTAGCATTGGAGTACCCTAAAATCAAGTGTTTTTACAAATTTGTAACTTTTGTTTTAAATTGACACGAAAGGAGGGATTATATGACTTCAAGACCTACTGACTATAAGCGGCATTATTGGGCTGCGCCTATCTCTCATTACGAGCTACCCGAAGAAGAAAGAGAACGCTTGCGCGTTCACGTTAAAGACCGCCTCACCGCTCACTGCCTTACTCAGGTATGGCTGATACAGCAGCTACAGAATGCGGGCTTAACGACCGATAAAAGTGAGCTGTGCTCTATCTTAGCGGGTACACGCTCCGGTCCCAAGGTTGATGAAATCCTTGTGGAGAGCGACAGAATAATAACCGCTTATGATGACTTCTTATGCGCAGTAGACAAGAAGCATAGTAGCCTATGGACAAAAATATGCAAAAAGAAAAGTTGAACCGATTAGCTCGCATTCTATACAGGACTGTTTATAGATACTATGAAGATGCCGAGCATCGTAAGGAATTTGAGGAGTGGTATTTAAAAGAGTACGGCACTCCGTATCATTGGAAGACATCAAAGGAGGTACAAAGATGAGCATTGGAGATAACATCAAAGAGAAGCGAAAGGCATTGAATCTGTCTCAAAAAGACGTAGCTCGCGCGGTAGGTATCTCGCAAGCCACAATGACTAATATTGAAAATGACTACAGAATAGTTCATTTATCTTTAATTAAACAAATCGCAAAAGTCTTGCAATGCTCATATCACGAGCTACTGGCAGGTAATGAGCAGAAAGAGTGTTTCGCGTACTCAGGTATAGGTTGTCAAATATTAACAGAAATGATATGCAGAACACGCGACTGCCCTTTTTTTAAGACTCAGCTCGATTATGAAGTTGACAAGAAGATTGCAGACAGAAAAGTGAGGAGGATGTGACAAAATGTTTGTTATTGAAACTTTAATAACTTTACTCATTTTTATGTGCGGTTTTATCATTGTGCCAACCCTCAGAGACACGCGTTCTGCCTTGTCCGAATTGAAAGAAGAGGTAATTGACAATGAAGACAGGATTTAAATTCATCATTGGTTGTATTGTCTTTATCGGAATTGTGTGCGGGATGTACTTCCTGAGCCTGTTCTTGGCAAACCGTATAATCTTGTTTTTTCTTTGGCTTTTTACGTGTTAACACAATGGAGGATACAACAATGTACGAAGTATATTACGCATATGGTATGAACAAAGGTACAACGATTACTTATACCTCTACATTAGAGGAGGCTACTTCCTTCGTAAAGGCAAAGGTGTTCGAATTGTCCCAAAAAGGAAATGACGCACATTGCTATTACGGAATACGAAAAATATAGGAGGAAATTCTAATGTCTAAATTTAACAACGAAACCCTTAATCCGGGTGAGCACTTCATTTATAACGGAATCGAATTTATCTGCCTTGATATTATCGACGGCAACTATCTCGCTATGACTGCAAAGCCCTGTGCAGAAATACCATTCGATACTAACGGAAAGAATGATTGGCGTAAATCCTCATTGCGCCGTGTTCTGAACAACGATTTCCTTGACCTCCTCGGCAGGAGACACCTTATCAAGCAGACCTCTGACCTGATTGCAGGTAACGGAGATAAGGTGTATGGCACAAGCGAGGACTATGTAACGATTCTCTCTTACGATCAGTATCGCAAATATCGTGAAATCGTCCCTCTTTTCGATGAATGGATGTGGACACTTACTCCGTGGAGTTGCACCTCCTCGTTCTCGCTCACGGTATTCCTTGTTAGACCGTCAGGCAATGTCACCCACGAATATACGGATGACACTAACGGAGTCGCCCCGGTTTGTCTTTTCTCATCCGAGAATCTGAAATTGCGCCGTCAGGCGAGCCTCATAGGAGTTGACGAAGATGACTACTAAATCTATAGGAGGAGCTAAATGCGTCGAATGTGGAGAACCTATCGGAAACGAATTATACCATTTTACCAAACGCCGATGCTATGCAACTGTGTTTATTCATAAGAGATGCTATGAAAAGCTTCTTCCCAAGAAAGGCAAGTAAATGAGTAACAAGAAAATAGGCAATGATTTTGAAAAGGAACTCTGTGAGGTTCTTGCGGAATACGGGTTTTGGGTTCACAACTTCACCCAAAATCAAGACGGTCAACCCGCGGATATAATCGCCGTAAAAAATAAAAAGGCATACTTAATCGACTGTAAAGTATGCTCCACAAGAAAAGGTTTTGACCTCTCTCGTATGGAGGAAAATCAAGACCTCTCTATGGAATTATGGAAAATGTGTGGTAACGGCGAGGGGTGGTTTGCGGTTAAGGTTGAGAGCCAGATTTATATGATACCTCACTTTACTGTAAAAGCCTTACGAAATCAACAATCGAGAATGTCACCGAAAGATATTTTCGAGTGCGGAAAGCCCCTCGACAAATGGATAAAGTTATGCAGATAACTGTCGGTAGCACCATTACAGTCGAGCATCCTTCCTCAGAGTTGGTGCAATGGTGCAACAAAAACTTAGTTATAAACAACCCCGATTATGCGAAAAAACTCCGTATGCACTTATGGCTCGGTAACACGCCTAAAGAGTTGTGTCTATACGAGAGCCACGGAGATAGTCTTATTTTACCGTTTGGAGTGCTTAGAGACATTCTCCCTATGATTTCCTCGGCAAAGGCTTATCGTGCGTTTACGGAGCGAAAAACGGTCAAGTTTGACTGCTCTGTGCCGCTCGACGATTATCAGCGAAAAGCCGTCAACGAGGTTGAGAATCAGAAGTACGGTATATTACAAAGCCCTGCTGGAAGCGGCAAGACCCAAATGGGCATCGCTCTTATGGCAGACCTCGGACTTAAAACTCTTTGGCTCACTCACACCAAGGACTTACTCACACAGAGCAAGGAACGAGCCGAACTGTATATGAGTTCCGACCTCATAGGGACAATAACCGAGGGCAAAGTCAATATCGGCAGCGGAGTAACCTTTGCAACCGTACAAACAATGTGCTGCTTGGATTTAGAGCGGTACAGGGATATGTGGGATGTAGTTATCGTGGATGAGTGTCATCGTTGTTCGGGAACACCTACCGCCATGACACAATTCTATAAAGTTCTCAATAATCTTGCTGCAAGGTACAAGTTTGGCTTGTCAGCCACGGTACACCGCTCGGACGGAACAATCCAAGCGACCTACGCTCTTCTCGGAAAAGTGGTCTACACCGTGCCGGAGAAAGCCGTTGCCGATAGAGTGATGAAAGTCGGCATTAAAGAGTGCTACACGGGAACAAAACTCTCTCGTGAATGTTTGAATACGGACGGTACTCTTAATTATGCAAAACTCATTACATACCTCTGTGAGAACTCCGCCCGAAATCATTACATTAGTGCCGAAATAGTAGCCAATGCAGAACACCCGTCTCTTATCCTATCGGACAGACTCAAACATCTTGAATTGCTTATGGCTACTCTCCCTCATTCAATGCGGGAAAAAGCCGTAATGATAAGCGGAAAGATGACCTCGAAAACAGGAAAAGCGGAACGAAAAAAAGCCATTGAGGATATGCGGACAGGAAAGAAAAAATATCTTTTCGCCACCTATTCTTTGGCAAAAGAAGGTCTCGACATTCCTTGTCTTGAACGGCTCTACCTCACAAGCCCTCAGAAAGATTATGCGGTAGTGACACAGAGTATCGGGCGCATTGCCCGAACTTACGAGAACAAACAACCTCCCGTCTGCTATGACTTTGTGGATGATGCGGGGTATCTCGTCAAAGCGTTCAAAAAGAGGTGTGCGACCTATCGGAAGAACGGCTGCTACTTCGTTGAGGAGGTGTAAAATGCTAACTTTAGGTAGTTTATTTGACGGTGCGGGAACATTTCCGTTCGCTGCTCAACAATGCGGTGTCAAGGCAGTATGGGCAAGCGAAATCGAATCGTTCCCCATTGAAGTAACAAAGAAACGCTTCCCCGAAATGAAACATCTCGGAGATATAACCAAAGTGGACGGTGCCGAAATCGAGCCTGTTGACATTGTGACTTTCGGCTCACCATGTCAAGACCTCTCGGTCGCAGGAAAGAGAGCAGGGCTTGACGGAGAACGTTCAGGTTTATTCATGGAAGCGGTAAGAATCATTAAAGAAATGAGGTGTAAGACCAATGGAAGATACCCCTCAATCGCAATATGGGAAAATGTTCCCGGTGCGTTTAGTTCCAATAAGGGAGAGGATTTCAGGACAGTCCTCGAAGAACTCTGCAAAATTAAAAGAAGTGACACCCTTATTCCTAAACCTCCAAAACGTGGGGGCAGGAACGCATGGAACGATGCAGGACTTATCGTGGGAGACGGGTTTTCAATCGCTTGGCGAGTCCTCGATGCACAGTTTTGGGGCGTACCCCAACGCCGTAGAAGAATCTTCCTTGTGGCAGATTTTAGAGGACAATGTGCCGGAGAAATACTCTTTGAGCGAGAAGGCTTGTCAAGGAGTTTTGCGGAGAGCAGAAAGGCGTGGAAAGGAATTACACATTCTCTTGCTTGCGGCTCTGATGCAAAAGTGTGGGATGCCCGTGGAAATGGTGACGGTAGAACTTGTCCCACAATCACAGGAGACCACAACAACCGAATAACAGACTACACCGCCCTATGTGTAAGAGAGCGTTGCGGTTGCGAGGGCGGCGGTAAAGGTGTTCTCATTCAAGAGAATAAATCCGGTACTATTTCTTGCAACAACGACCAATTTCTCGTTATCACGGACGCAGATTTGTACAATCAAGCACATTCTGGAGATATTGCAAACTGCCTTAATATTGATGACATTGACGAAGCTCGTGCAAACGAGATAATCGTTATGGCTACACAACAAGGTGGCGCGGAAATAGGTTACGACCTTTGCCCGACAATTACGGCCGCGGCAGGGACGAGCGGAAACAATCAACCTGTTATCTGTTATGCGCTCGACCGTTCTTCATTTAATCAAGGTATCAATGCTCAATATGACATTGGGATTGATGATAGCGGTATAGCCCAAACGCTTGTAGCAAAGGGTCCGGGCGCGGTTTGTTCCATAGTTTGTCTTGGAAAAGTCGAAGTCGATTTACGCCGCCTGACTCCTACCGAATGTGGCAGACTGCAAGGTATGCCCGATTGGTGGTGCGAGGATGTTCCTCACTCGGATAGCGCAGAGTACAAAATGTGGGGCAACGGAATGGCTCTTCCCTGTGTTCTCTATGTTATGGAGAATGTTGTATCCGTTTTATCATTGAGGTTGCTTGACTCCCTATTGGAGGTGACAAAGTATGACCATCATAGTGTACGACTGTGAAATATTCGCCTATGACTGGATCGTGGTGTTCAAAGACATTTCTACGGGAATATTCACTGTCATACACAATGACAACGATGCCGTGAGAGAAGCCATTGACGAAGATAATATCTATGTAGGCTTTAACAGTAAGCATTTCGATTCTTTCATTATTAAAGCAATTGCATACGATTTCTCCCCACCCGAAATCAAGCAACTAAACGATTATCTCATTGGTGGTGGAAGAGGTTGGGAGTATGCTCCGCTAAAAGAGGGCTACTTCAAGTTTAATAATGTAGATATTCGAGACGATGTTCAGAAAGGGCTGTCTCTGAAAGCCATTGAAGGACATATGGGAATGGATATTCAAGAAACGGAAGTATCGTTCGACCTCGACAGACCGCTTACAGAGGACGAGCTACAACAGACTGTCCACTATTGTAAGCACGATGTTGATGCTACCCACGAGCTAATGAAGCTCAGAGCGGACTACCTCAAGACCAAAAAGAACCTCGGTAAACGGGCGGGAATCGATGAGGTCAAATCCCTTGCTGCCACCAATGCTAAACTGACGGCAATGATGTTACGGGCAGAGCGTAAAGAGTGGAACGATGGAAGGGAGTATGTCTATCCGGCAAACCTTGATACCGCTGTTATCCCCAAGCCGATACTGGACTTTTTCGAGACTATTCACGATAAGTCCATTCCTGATGAGGTACTGTTTAAGACCTCGTTCAAGATCGAGATTGGTGGTATGCCTTGCAAGTATGCATGGGGAGGCGTTCACGGCAGTCTAACAGGTTATTACGAGGAAGCAACAGAGGATAGGGTCATTCAGAACAGAGATGTATCAAGCCTGTACCCCTCTCTGATTGAGATTTACAACTACCTGTCCCGCAATGTCCCCGACCCTGAACTGTTCTACGCTATCAAGCGTGACCGCATACAGGCAAAGCACAACGGCGATAAGCAGACCGCAAAGGACTTGAAACTGCCACTCAACACCGTGTCCGGCGCACAGGAAAACCGCTACAACGACCTATATGACCCTCTCCCGACCCGCTCTCTGCGAATATCGGGGCAGTTGTTCCTCACCGTACTCACCATGCATTTGTTAAACGCTTGTAAGACGATTAGGCTCTTGAACCTCAATACTGATGGTCTGATGTATTCCATTGACAAATCGGAACTGGCTCTCGTGGACGAAATTGCTCACGTTTGGGAAGCCGAAACGAAATTCGAGCTTGAGGTCGATGATGTACAAAAGGTTTGGATTAAAGATGTTAACAACCTCTTGATGATTAAGACTGATGGTGAGGTCAAGACAGTCGGCGGTTATCTAAACTACGGTGTGTCCGTCAAGGGTGCGTGGGCGATAAACAACAACATGATTATCGTCAAGAAAGCTCTCATTGAGTATTTCGTTCACGGTACGCCTGTCGAGGACACAATCAACAGTAGTACGGATATTTTTGATTTTCAGCTTATCGCAAAAGCAGGAGCGAAATACCGTGAAGCCTATCATCTTGTCGATGGCGAGCAAATACCTGTTCAGCGTGTCAACCGAGTTTATGCCACGGCAGACGAGCGATACGGAAAATTGTTCAAGGTAAAATCGGAGACAGATGCTACGGCAAGAATTGAAATGCTCCCAGACCATTGCATTATAGACAATAACAACCACTTAACCATAGACGATGTGGACAGGACATTCTACATCAAAATGGCGAAGAAGAGAGTTAATGACTTTCTCGGCATTAAACCTCCGAAAAAGAACACTCGTAAGATAAACGCTCTTGCGAAAAAGGCACTTAAAATCTTGGAGGAGGTAAGTTGATGAAAGATTGGGCAGGAAATAGCAGTTCCACTCATACCACCATTATCAAATGGTTTAATTAAATTGTAAAGGAGATATTCATTATGCCTACAAAGAAACCCGCAACAAACGAACAGGCCGCCATTGACACAACTGGAATGAATGTGTGGTCAAAGCTTCTCGCCGTGCGTAACGAATTTTACGCCGCAGGAGCAAAGAAAACAGGAAGAAATCTACATGCCGAATTTATGTATTTCGAGCTGAGTGACATTGTTCCTATTGCCGCCCCGATTTTCGCAAAATACAATCTGCTCCTTATGCCTACTTTTGAAAACGGCAACGCCGAAGCAGTTGTAATCAATATCGAAAAGCCGGACGAGCGTATCAATTTCTCAATCCCGTTGCAGTTTATTGCAGAACCGGCAAAATTCCGCATGAACGAGGTACAGGGTGTTGGAGCGGCAGTAACTTACTATCGCCGTTATCTGTATATGATCGTCCTCGACCTCGTAGAAGCCGACAGTTTTGACGGCGAAAGTAGCACCACAGAAGCAGAAGATACACCCGCACCTAAAAAGAAACCCGCTACAACTAAGCAGCGACAGGAAATCAAAAAGACTCTTACGAACTCTGACGGCGAAGCGGATGACTTGCAAAAATCGGCATTGAAAGCGGCATTGAAAAAACTGAAAGAAATCGACCCCTCAAAAGAAGAGTTCATTCAGAAAATCGCTATTAAGACTGAGAAATTCACCTCGATTAAAAAAGCCGCCTGTGAGCAGTTGATTCTTACAGTAAATGAAATGATCGAGAACTACGGTGTTGAGAAGGAATAATTATGGAATGGCTTGATACAAAACAATTAAAAATCGTACCCCCAAAAAAGCCGAAGAAGATTACAGGTACTCGCTTTGCTGCTATTATGGGCAAGAACACATGGAACACTCCGTTCAAGACTTGGTGTGAAATCACCCGTACCTACGAAGAGCCTTTTGAAGACACAGTATACACAATTGCTGGTAAAGCCATTGAACCGAAACAGGCAGAGTATATGCGCCGTGCATATTTTATGACGGGGTTAAAAACTCCGACCGATATTTTTGGCGAGAACTACTTTAAACGCACCTTCGGTGACTTCTTCAAGAACGAGCCTATCTTTGGTGGTATGTGGGACTATCTGCTCTATGATGAAAGTGGGAAGCCTACTACCGTGCTTGAAATGAAAACAACCAAACGCTCAGAGGATTGGGAGAACGATATTCCCGAATACTACGCTTTACAGGCCGCGCTTTATGCCTATCTGCTCGGCGTTGACTCTGTAATGATGGTCGCATCATTTCTTGAAGATAAGGACTATAAAGCCCCCGAAGCCTTTGTACCGTCCTCGAAGAACACTATCGTAATCCCGTTCAAGGTCAGCGAGAGATACCCCGACTTCGACAAGCTCATTAAAAAAGCCAAAAAGTGGTGGAAGTCTTGCGTTGAGGGTGGTGTTTCCCCTACCTTTGACGAGAAGAAGGATGCGGACATCCTAAAAGTCCTCCGCACCAACACCCTTAACCCAGAAACAGACATCGAGAGTGTGATGGAAGAAGCAGAAGCCTTGCAGGAGGAAATTGAGCGAGTATCTGCTACGGTTGCCGACAAAGAAAAGCGGCTCAAAACGCTCAAAGACATTATCAAAGAACAGGCTATGAAGTCGTTTCGGGATGGCGATAAGAGCGTGGCTTTGAAAAGCAAGCGTTATGTATGGGCAGTTTCTCGTACTGAGAGAAAGGACATTGACAAAGATGCCCTGAAAGCGGACGGACTGCTCGATAAGTATAACACGAAGTCCGTAGTAACTTATAGGCTTACAAATAAGCCCGTTGAGGAGGAATGACAATGTATATCAATCCATTTGCGGCGGGAGTTCTCGCCACGCTCTTCACAGAGGTCATAATCATCTTTGGAGTGGCAATTTATTACACAATCAAAAAGAATAACGGAGGTAAAAGATAATGGGAAAAATCGCATTGAGTGAGGGATATACAGTCATCCCCGAAGGAACTCATATCTTCAAGATCGTAGAGGTCAACTACAAAGAAGCATACGGGAAACTCGAAATCAAAATGAAAACGGCAAAGGGACAAGTTCATACCGAACGCTTCTCCCTCATCAAGCAAGACGGCTCTTCCAACGAGGGAGCATTGAACGCCTTTTCGTATTTCGCAAGAACGGCTTTGAATGATTATACCGCACAGGACATTGACCCTGAAGAACTTGTAGGATATTTCATTGAGTGTGATGTCGAACACGACATTCAACCCTCAAACAAAAATCCGAATAAGACGGTTACATTCGTCCGCCTTGCCGACAAACGCCCCGCAGAGGGATACGATGAGGAGGAAGTTATCACGCCCCCCGCTCCTGCGAAGAAAGCAGCATCGACCCATTCTGCAAAGAAAACAGAAGTAAAGTCTAAGGAAATCGACCTTGATGCATTGCTCGGATAAGTAATCGGTAAGCGAGTGGCGGTCACCGTGCCGTCCTCGCTTTACCCGCTATGAAGGAGAACAAAAATGAGAAGAACTTACGAAGAACGAATCAAACTTTTTTCATCGTTTTTAGAACCCAATTTGTTAAAGGTAAATTTTATTACGCTATATCAATGGTGTATCGAAAACGAATTTTTCTTACAGGCTGCTTCAACAAAGTATCACGGCAATTACCCCGGAGGTCTGTTCGACCATTCCTACAATGTCGCTGAAGCTCTTGTAAGATTAACCGAAGCCAATAATTTGCAATGGGAACGCCCCGAAAGTCCGTATATTATAGGAATGTTTCATGATATTTGTAAGACTGATAACTATATGCAAGATGCCCCCGGAAAATATGAATACAATACTGAAACTCTGCTCAAAGGTCACGGAGATAAATCGGTTATGATCCTTGCCTCCCTTACCTCTCTCACGGAAGAAGAAGTTATGTGTATTCGTTATCATATGGGAGCATTCACGGACAAAGAGGAATGGAGCAACTACACACGAGCAATTCACAAATACCCCAATGTCCTCTGGACACACCACGCCGATATGATTGCAGCGCACATTATCGAAAGGTAGAAAGGAACGGCTATGCGATACGATACTATCCCTACTGAATTAACAAAACTTCCTCAATGGGTTTGCGCTTGGAAAAATTCAAAAATACCGATGCAAGCCAAAGTCAAAAAGGGCGCATCTTCCGTTAGCCCTGATACTTGGTCTACCTATGAAGAGGCAAAAGCCGCCGTAGAGCAAGGTGCGTATGATTATCTCGGTTTTGTCTTTAATAATAACGGTATTATTGGAATTGATGTGGATTGCGGTTATGACGAGGACGGTTTTCTCTCAGAGGTCAGTATTGACATTATGAGGGCTTGCCGCTCCTATACGGAGCAGTCCCGAAGTGGCAGAGGTATTCATATATACCTCAAAGGAGAACTGCCCTTCAAGGGAAAAAACAATCGTGCGGGAGTAGAGATTTATCGCAGTAGCCGCTTCTTCATCGTTACGGGTGAAAAACTGATTTACGACCACATAATCGAGAATCAAGAAGCGATTGATTATATCGTAAAGAAGTATTTCCCCGAAGCGGAAAAAGAAAACACAGGTGCCGGCTTAACAAATCGCATTTACTCTCCGTGCTACTCAAAGCCGGAGAAAGGTAAAATCTCTATTCAACCCACATACCCGCCCATACCGCAGGGTATGAGAAACCTTAGTTTAACCTCTCTCGCAGGACAGTTACACAATCAGGGTTACAAAAAGCAGGAGATTTATAAAGAACTCCTCAAAGCCAATCAAGCGGCTTGCAAACCCCCGCTGCTTGTCGGAGAAATACAAACGATAGTGAACTCGGTCACAAAATATAGGAGGTAACATGGCAATAGGAGTAACGGAAAATGAACATTCTCTATATAATAAGTGCTTTCTTTACGGGCATTTCAGTAGGCTCGATAATTGCGCTTATAATTTACAATCAACAAAATAGCTCAAAAAGCCCAATGAAATGGAGGAAGCACAATGCCAAGAGTATTGACAGTGGACGGTAGTGTAAAAATCGGCGCATACCGTTTTCCTGATAGAAAAAAGCCATGTCTCTGTGTCGAGAAAGGAAACACTTGTACGGTGTACGGCTCTTTCATTGACCTTGACCGTGCAAACGAATTTATGAATGAACTCGCAGCCCTTGTGGGTGCGAAGGACGATAAGGAGAAATTAGAATGACCGATAAGAAATTTACTGATGAGGATATAATTTCCTCATTAGAAGTAATTGCAACTACAGGCAATTGTAATGAATGTAAAATCCGTAATTGCAAATGGGGAACCTGTAACTGCTCTCAAATAACCGCTAATGCTGCTCTCGACCTTATCAACCGCCAAAAGGCTGAGATTGAGAAGCTGAAAGGTTCAACAATAGTCAGCAACGTTATGGAAAGTCAGAGAATTAAAAGAGAAGCAAAAGCTGAAGCATACAAAGAGTTTGCAGAGGCACTGAGAAAACGCTATGACAACCCTGTTTGGCATTTAGGCGGCTCTAATGGCTTTTTTGATAATCTCGACAGCTTTGTAAAAGAAATGGTTGGTGAGAAAGAATGATTAGTTTTGGGAAATATTATCACATCATGGCGAAAGACGTGGAATATGTTGAAGCTCTGAAAGTCAATAGCGATTCCTACCCTTACCATCTGACGGTCTATTTCCGTAGTGGACACAAAATTTCCATTGCCTATATGAAAGAGGAAGACTGTAAAGCCGAGCGCGCACGGGTTATCCGACAAATTGAAATGGAGCAAAGACGAGAAAAGGACGAGGTTATGTCCTCTCTGAGTATTCTTCGCATGACTGTAAATCGTATCGACTCTCGACAGTTGAGGATTTGGCGGCAACTCGGAAAACTACTGAAAGTCCAAGTGGAGGAAGTGAAATGATGAAAAACCTTAAAAACTGGACTGAGGTAACGAGAGGACTTTACCGTTATGTGATTGCCGCCAAAGTCTGTTATGAGCTTCATATTCTGCATTGGGATTTTGAGACAGATATTCTCACAGCAAAAGCGTCTGTGTATCTTGTGGGAAATTGGGCACAATCAAACGGCAATTCTTTCTTTGAGCGTGAACCCATCTTAACAGAACAACCCGTCTTTGAATGTCTTGAAGCCGCTGAAAAAGACAATGCTGAGAACAATCAGTAAGGAGGTATGACAATGTTCATTTGGCTTACAAATCCGACTACCGGACAGGTACTTGTAAATCTCAACCTTGTCACTGCTATCACCAGCACACCGGGCAAGCCGAGTGCACTGGGTAAGAACGCTGTCTATTTTACTGGCGGCGAGGTTGATTATATCGTGGTTACGGAGTCTCTTGAGGACATCTACGAGCGGATTCAGTCCGCAGAAAAGAGGTACAGAAAATGACGATACCCGAAAAACAGGAATTGGTACGGCTCTTGAACCTGTACCAAGCAGACCTTCTCAATCAGAATCGGGAGAACATTGAGAATGGAATTACAAAATATTTTGTTCCCGGCGTGAAAGCCCAGTACGAACACGCCCGAATTATCAGCACGAAACTCTCTGTCGAACTCGGCAAGTGTATCAAGACATGGTGAGAGGTATAGCATGGACGAACTATTGTTATACAAACTGGTTACGATACCCGACCCGGAAGATTTAGACAAAAGATTAAGGAGACTTTTATCATGGAAGTTATTAGAAACATGACTATTGACACCGAACTGTTTGAACTGGGAGACATTATCTCCTTTACACTCTCCACAGGGGAAAAGGTTAAGGCGAAAGCCACTTGTAAGACCCCGAACGGTATGCTATTCATCACTGTTGACTGTCTCAAGGACGAACAGTCGATGTTCAAGACCCCGGACAGAATGGGTAATATGGAAATCAGTTATTTCAACTCTGACCTTCGCCACACTCTGAATGGCGAAATCCTTGATACCTTCCCGGAGGAAATCAAGAGACGCATGGTTGGTATGCAAGTAGGTCAGACGAACTGCTTTGATATGCTTCGTATTCCTACCGAGCGTGAAATCTTCGGAATGAACCATTATGGTGTAGGGACGACCCCTGTCTCTGTGAGACGTTTCTACGGTATGGAGAACCGCCGTGAGCGTATCGCTTTTCAAGGTTTGGAAACAGGCATGGAGGAATGGTACTGGTTACAGAACAAAGTTGAGGATTCCACTCCCTATTTCTCCGATTTCGCCATTGTCAGCGGCAGAGGTCGTGCGGACTACGGCAGCGCTTCCTGTTTTAATGGCGTTCGCCCGGTCTTTCTCTTATTCTAAAATCTCGCTCCCCCTTGTGGGGCGAGTTCAATAAAGAACGGAGGTAAATGTCGTGCAGACAAGATGTGAAGACTGCAAGAAAAGATGTGTTTACCACGCTTACCATCTACATAATCAATGCCGCTACGCTTCGAGGTGCAAAACCTCAAAGTGTTACTGCGGAAATATAGGAGGTAAAAATGATACCTTTTCCGAATAAAAAATACAGCGTTATATACGCAGATCCGCCATGGAAATACCAAGACGAGCGATGCGAAGGCACTGCTGCCGACCATTACCCTACAATGAGTATTGAGGATATATGCAGCCTGCCGGTGCAGGATCTGGCGGCTGATAACTGCGTGCTTTTCCTTTGGGCAACTTACCCAAAGCTCAAAGAGGCATTGCAAGTAATTGAGGCATGGGGTTTTAAGTATAGAAGCATCGGTTTTCAGTGGATAAAACAAAACCGCAGTGGTAATGGTTACTTTTTCGGCCTTGGGCGTTGGACAAGGGGCAATACGGAGCCTTGCCTTATAGCTACTAAGGGTAAGCTCCACAGGGCAAGCAACAGCGTAAGCCAACTCATTTTTGCACCGCTGCGCGCCCATTCCCAAAAGCCGGATATAACACGAGATAAGATCCGAGAGCTTATGGGGGAGAGTCACTCTTACATAGAGCTTTTTGCAAGGAATACAACACCGGGCTGGGATGTCTGGGGAAACGAGGTAACTAAGAATGACAAACTATGAACGTATAAAGTCAATGAGTATTGATGAAATGGCCGACTATTTCAACGAAATATTTGATTGTCGTAATTGTCCAAATGATAGGTTTTTATGTGAAGGTAACGGTTATGTATGCACAAAGTATATTAAGCGATGGCTTGAAAGTGAAGTAGAAAAATGAATAAAGAAGCGTATTTAATCACTAACATTGAAGAATACGGAAAATTGATTGCGTTTTGCATAAAAAAAGATATTTGCGTTTTTCGGACATATTGGAACGAGCGAGAAAAAGGTGACAGATGTTTCGTTATTGATTGGCAAAAGAAAAAGTGTTTCTATTCTTCCCGGCTTTATTACGAAAACAATGGTTATGAGATAGTAAGTCCAATTTTTCAACTCAACGAGTACGGCGAATATAAAGCAATCACACAAAGCAATGCGAAATGAGAATTGAGAAATAAAGGAGAAAAAATCTAATGATTAAATTTGAAAATACAGAAGTCCTTGGTTGGGTGTCTGCTATCAGAGGCATGCGCAATCCTATGAACTCTTGGGAGAAGAGCGATAGTGGATGGTTTTCCTCTGAAGATGATATGGGTGTTGATTATGTACAATACAATTCTCACTCCGACCCATCAGAACTATACTTTATTGGATCAAACGACCTTGACCTTATGACTCGTCTTCGCAATGCTGGTACGGATCATCGTAAGTTCATGCGAATGATTACTGTATATGTTGATATTACTGCACCTTTATATTGGTGGAAAGAATTTGATACATACAAGGTCGGTACAGTTGCTAATTCTTGTTCTACTATGCATAAGATTACATATAAAAGATTTGAACGGGAAGATTTTAGTATCGAGCATCTTGAAAATCGTGATGAGCAGTATTGGATGGTTTGCATGGATAATGTCATCTCTTCGTTGAATGTTGCAAGGGAAAAATATCTCGAAACTAAGGATAAAAAATACTGGTGGCAGATGATTCAACTTCTTCCCAGTTCTTACAATCAGAAACGCACAGTTATGTTGAACTATGAAGTTCTGGCAAATATTTATAAATCTCGCAAAAACCATAAGTTGGATGAATGGTCTTTTGGTTTTATTGAATGGATTCTGAGTTTGCCGTATTCGGAATTGATTACCGGAGAGACCATAAATGGGTAAAAAGTCATGATAAAGAAAACACTTTACATTGCTAATGACGGTACTGAATTTGAAACAAAAAGGAGTGATGATATGAGCAATGAAGTCGGATGCGAGGACAAAGAGTTATTTCAGTTGAGCAACGGACGGTATATTATGTCAGAAGAACTCTCCGATAAGATGTTTTACATAAAACGCATTCAGCCGGAGTCCTATCAACCCGATAACACGGGTTACTCTTGGGACGAAAGCGGTATGGCAGAACTCTTCTCGGAGTGCTATAAGAATGATACCCGTTATTGTCCGGAAGCGAAGTCGTGGTACACCTATGATAGTGGTGTATGGAAAAAAGATGTTGGCTCTCTGCTCGTGGCTGAGAAGATTAAGGAGTTCAGCCGCCTAATGGTGCTTTACTGCGGAGAAATTACGGACGAGGACAAGCGGAAGTCTTATTTTACTTTTATCAATAAAATGGGAGACCGACGTTTCCGTGACAGGCTTATGAAAGATGCTGCAAGCGTATACCCCGTAAAGGTAGCGGAATTTGATGCAAACCCTAATCTTATCAACTGTCTTAACGGTACTTATGACCTTGAAAATATGTGCTTTCGTGAACACGATTGGCGGGACTTCCTCACAATGCAAACAAACTTTGAGTATACAATGCAGGAAGATGTACGGTGTGACCGTTGGGAGCATTTTATTGACGAGGTAACGAGCAACGACAAAGAGAAAGCCGACTACCTACAAAGAGCGTTAGGTTATTCAATGCTCGGCACTTCCAAAGAAGAGTGTATGTTTATCCTACATGGCAAAACTACCCGTAATGGAAAATCAACTTTGCTCGGCACAGTTCATCATTTGCTCGGTGATTATGCCGCCGTCAGTCCGGTATCCATTATTTGTAAAAGCGACCGTGCAAAAAACGCCGAGGCTGCTTCTCCCACGATTGCCGGACTAAAAGGCAAACGCTTTGTTACAATGTCCGAGAGCAACCAGTACGGCAGATTGGACGAGGAAACTATAAAGCAGCTAACGGGTGGCGAGGAAATTTCAGCTCGTAATTTGTATGAATCACAAATAACATTCCTCCCACAATTCACAATGTGGCTTTCCTGTAATGACCTCCCGTCTGTGCAAGATAAATCCCTGTTTGCTTCTGACCGTGTCAGAGTAATTGAGTTCAATCGGCATTTTTCAGAGGAAGAAAGAGACGAAAACCTGAAAGAAACGTTCCGTACCCCCGAAGCAATGATAGGCATTTTTACTTGGCTGCTCATCGGCTATTTTCGCTATAAGCGTTTCGGGTTGAAAATGTGTGAAAGTATGAAAAGAGTAATTAAACAGTATGAGAAAGACAACGACCTTGTGTTGCAATTCCTTGAAGAAAAATGCACAAAGGTTGAGGACGGCGGCACAAAGGCAAAGGCTCTTTATGACGCTTATAAGATATGGTGCAGGAGTAACGGGTACTTTATAATGAGTGCGAAAAAGTTTAATGCAAACTTGGAAACGCATCCCGAATGGCACAAAGGATTTGTTCGTGAAAATGATATTCTTACGTGTAAGGGCATAGTGCTGAAAGGAGTATAAAATGACCGTAAAAGACTTGATTAGTCTATATTGCAAAGAGCGAGGAATTACACAAACCGCTCTTGCACAACAGATTGAAGTTAGCAAGCAATCCCTTCATACTACCTTATTACGGGATAACGGAATGAGTATGAGATTAAGCACTTTTATAAAATGGCTTGATAAAATGGATTATCAGATAGTTATTGAGCCGATAAATGACGGCGAGGAAGTGCTTTTAGACGGTGAAGACGATAGTTTTCTCTTTGATGAAGTATGAAAGTATATGTATTGTCTTACTATGTCTATAACTTTTTATAGTACGTGTATATATATAGAGAAGTTATAAAACCTGTAAGACAATACGTTTACAGAAACGAAAGGAGTATTTTTATGAATAATAAAGAATTAACGGAAGTGGGCAAACAGGTCACAAAACGGAAACGTCCCGACTTGTCAGAAAAACAGACCGTTCATACTGAGCCGGGAGATAATCGGAAATACATTCAGCATTCGCTTCGCTTGGCTGAGTTGCCAAAACTGAACTTGACGAGTGTTGAAGAAGTGACACAAAGGATAAAGGACTACTTCACAATATGCGCTGAGGACGATATGAAACCAAGTGTTGCAGGATTGGCTCTTGCTATGGATATTGATAGACGGTATCTATGGGAAATCAGAGAGGGGCGAAAAGGTAAAAATCCCGCGGTGGCGGACACGCTAAAAAAAGCGATGAAAATTCTTGATCTTCAAATGGTCGATTATATGCAGAACGGCAAGATTAACCCTGTGTCCGGTATCTTCCTGATGAAGAACAATTTTGGCTATGCCGACAAACAGGAAGTTGTACTCACTCCCAACAATCCGCTCGGCGACGCAAAGGACACAAAGGAGCTTGAAGAGCAATATATAGACAGCGTGGTTGAAAACTGAAAAATTTGACCGAAGCAAAAATTTGACCGAAGCAAAAATTTGACCGCTACCTTTTTAGGTGGCGGTTTTCCTTTTTTGTGCTCGTCTTTCTATCCTTTTGTTATTTATGGGTTGTTGACGTTTTGTTTGTTGTGTCCTCTCACTCTCTCTGTGGCTCTCCAACGCGCTTTTACGCCCTATATAATGAAACTACATTGCCGACAAATAAAAATTGATTGTAGAGCGTTACAGAGGACGCTAACAAAAAAAGCAGCAAAAAAAAGAACCCCGGGAACGTGCTCCGGAGGTTCTTTTCTGTTGTCTTGTTGTTTAGTCGGGGAATTTTCCGGCTTTTTTTATTTCGTCTGATGTTATTTTCACGCCCTCAGCTTTGAAACATTCCGCAGCGTGTCCCGCTTCGCAAGCATACGGGTTTGTAAAGTCGGTAAAACATTCATATTTGAGCGCCTGTAAGGCGTAGCTTTTAGCCATTTCGGGATTATAACCGAGATCCTCTATTTGCGGCGCTTGGTCCGGGTTTTTGATGTCATATGACGTTGTTATTGTTGCAGTTATATTTTTCATTGCTCCTTTTCTGTATTCGTGTATCCCGAGTATATCATATCAATTTTGCGGGGTCAAGCTTTACAGCTTTAACCCCGCTGCGCTCGCTACAATGGCGAACGGTAAAATCAAAAATAATATTAAAATCATTGATGCACCCTCCTTTTATTGTGTTATTTCATTTACTTTGAATATTTCAGAATCGCGTAACATAGAAACGAACACATAAAAATGGCGATTTGTCCGTGGATTGTATGCGAGATAACCCATATTATTTTTATACACTCGGATTATATCGCCGGGGCGCGTTTCCGATGTTTCGATGAGCATTTCGCCCGTTATCCGTGAAAATAGGCGCGGTATTCGGTTATTCATAATATATTGTCTCCTTTTTCAAAATATAAAAAATAGGTTTGAATTTCGGGCTGTGATTGCGTAATATTCGCCCGTTTCGGTATTCTGAATCAAACCGCCATTGATGCCGTATATGCCGGAGCTGTAGCCGATCTTTTCACAATGTTTCCACTGCTCTTTAACTTCGGCAGCGGGCGCGTTCGTTAGATCGTGCGCCATTCCGCAGCGGATAAGATTTTTCAATTCTCTAAGCGTGTATTTTCTCATTTTTGCGTTGCCCCTTTCTTTAACTCTCTATATATAAGCAATGTAAGCGTTTTTTCGGCTTGTTTTTCGGTGTATCGTGCTTTTTCTTCGTCTGTTTCCTCAAGGATTGCGCCGAGGTCATCAACTGCGGAGCGGTTATAGTAATAACAAGTATCAAGGACATCCGGCAGGCCTGCGCACCAGTCAGCAAACGCTGCAAGCTCGTTATTTCGATAATAGTGGAAGTCTTCCGGGATGCTGTATTTTTCGCTTTTGAAAGTGGCTAAAATAAAGCGGGCTATTTCGGGGAAGTCCTCCGGCGGGTTGTTCGTGTAGTTCTCCGGCGTAAAGCCGTTCATAATGTACGCCCGGATATTTTCGGCGGCTTTTTTACTGTTTGTTTTTAGCATTGTATATCCTCCTTGTAATTGTGCCGGGGTTGTGCTACAATAGAGGAGCAGCCGCCCGGCGTGGGTGTGTTGTGTGGGCGTTCCGCTTTGGCTTTGGTCGGCTGTGCGGTGCGCCTTTTTTTCTTAGTGCGTATCAGTTATTTCTGATTACTCTATTATTATATCAGTTATTACTGAATTGTCAAGAGGTTTTACAAAAATAATTCTGTTATTTCTGATTTATTTTTTGTGTTTATTTTCTCTTGAGTTTTTGCATCCTACTAATACAGCATATAGGCCACGTTAAGCGCAGTTAGTACCCGTGGGGGATTATAGAGGGCGGAGCGGGCGTGGGTGAGTGGTTTTTCCACCGAGAAAAAATAAAAAGGCAAAAATATTTCAGATATATCTTGACAAGCAGAAATATCTGTGTTATGCTACCCATAAAGGAGGTTGCTTATGAAAACAGTTGAAGCAGTCCGTGAAATTATGAAAGAACAAAACATTGGAGTAAACAAAATGGCAGACCGTCTAAACCGCAAGCCAAACGTTATTAGCGAACGCTTAGGGCAAAGCAATATCAGTATTGTTAAGCTTTCTGAAATGTTACGAGTTCTTGACTACAAGATAATGCTCGTCCCGAGGGAAACTTCCACACCGAAGGGCGGTTACGAAGTTGAATAAGGGTAGTTTAGGTAGTTTATTTCAGATTTTTCCATATAACTTCTCTTATATATGCGCATATATAACAAGAGTCTTGGAGAAAAGCCGATATTGACTACCTTGACTACCCGATATTATCAAGGAGGATATAAAATGAACGAATTGCAACTTGCGTTTAAATATGAGACCGCACCTGTAAGAACAATCACGGACGGGGTTACAATTTGGTTTGCTCTGATTGATGTGTGCAAAATCTTTGATTTATCAAATCCGAGAATGGTTGCAAAAAGTCTTGACGATGACGAGGTGCGTAAATTCAACTTACGCAGGTTGGAGGGCGATACTTGGTTTATAACCGAATCCGGGTTATATACAGTTATCATTCGTTCTCGTTCTAATAAGGCAAAACCGTTTCGCCGTTGGGTAACTCACGAAGTGTTACCTTCTATCCGCAAACAAGGTTATTATTCTTTTATCTCGGACGATGAACTTGTCAATGTAATTACCGAAAAGCAGAGACATAATAAGGACTTCTTGAGTAAGATAGATAAGACTGCAATTAAATCGTTGCTTTTAAAAGAAGCAAGAGAGAGCCGAGATGAAGATACAAGATTATTGTTCTTGCAACAGAGCGAACTTTCTTGTAGAGAATTTCGGACAAAACTTAAATCTATTTGGAAAGACGATATGCCGAGATTTCATAGATACTTAGACGAATATCAAAAGTGGTATAACAAAATCGGTTATCGTGTTGTTCCTAACGAGAGGTGAATAGATTGATTTACGGTTATGCACGAGTTAGTTCAATAGGTCAAGCGCGAGACGGCAATAGTCTTGAAGCTCAACACAAAGCCTTAGCTGATCGAGGGTGCTCGGAAATTTATTCAGAAGCATACACAGGAATAACAACCGACCGTCCTGAGCTTGCAAAAATAATCAGCAAAATACAAAAAGGCGATACACTAATGGTTACCAAATTGGATAGATTCTCTCGTAGTGCTACTGAAGGAGTTGCTTTAATTAAGCAGTTACACGAAAAGGGTATAATAATCGAAATTCTGAATATGGGGCGTGCTGATGATACACCTATGGGCAGACTAATGGTAACAATGCTTCTTGCTTTTGCTGAATTTGAACACGATCAAATTATTGAACGACTTGCGACTGGCAAGGCGGTAGCAAAGGCTCACGGTAAAAGAACAGACGGAAGAAAAGCCATTGAAGTACCCAATTTTGAAATGTATTTGCAAAAACAAAAAGAGGGTCATATTTCTGTAATAGATGCGTGTAATGCACTTGGCATAAGTAAAAGCACTTGGTATAATAGGGTAAAAGGAGTTCACGAACCCATTCTCACAAAGGAGGTATAGCAATGAGTAGACCTGTTTATTTTATTTTCGATGGTTGGTATTACAAAATAATAGGTACTATTTTGGCATTTGTCGGCGTATTCGTCGTTATACCGATACTCTTGCTTCCACAAACAACAGCCTCTGACAAGCACACAAAGGAGGTTTTAACTCGCATAGACCAAGGTGACATAGATTATACGTTTGGGGACGTGTCGGAACTCGCATCGTGTTTTACCACAAACGAGCAAGGTGAAAAGTACAAAGGGAAAATAGTTAGTTTTACGTGTGTTGTATCATACATTGGTGAAGAGACGTATGACTATTGTTACCCGGGAATATCTTTGAAAAGCGAGAAAACGGGTAAAATCTTAGCGAACTGTTGTGTAGCAATTCCAAACAAAACCAGATATTCAACCGTTGATGAGTTGAAAGCTCAATTTAACGAGGGTGACAAAATTACTGTGATAGGTGAAGTTGCTGGAGGAGGCGGCGGTTATGGAGCCCTTAATATAGATAATTGCAAGGTTGTCAAGTGTAGCTAATTGAATAAGGCGTACACAAACGGGTGTGCGTAAACAGTCAACAGGG
>ENA-OPSZ01000058-OPSZ01000058.1-human-gut-metagenome-genome-assembly--contig:-NODE-58-length-97442-cov-6.722468_pt1 | contig 97442 bp, 80 predicted proteins | sample MGYA00241814_ERZ501919 | MGnify/ENA primary metagenome ERZ501919 (study PRJEB25962, sample SAMEA2042440) | human gut metagenome | biome: human gut; feature: human-associated habitat; material: faeces... | reverse complement strand
AAGCCTCCCATCTCTCGGACTTCACTTTTCAGTCCAAGAAATGGGAGGCAGTTCAAAGGTCATCCCGCCCCCATTGAATGGCAAGATCGCATGGCTAAATAAGCCGCAGCCCTATTTGACGACCAAATTGACCAGCTTACCGGGGACACAGATCGCCTTCACGACCGTCTTGCCGTCAATCCACTTGGCGGCAGCCTCCTCGGCGGCAGCACGCATCTCGTCTTGCGTGGCCGTCGCGGAAATCTCCACGCGGCTGCGCAGCTTGCCAAGCACCTGAACGGCAATCTCGACCGTATCGGTCGCGGCCTCGGCGATGTCGAACTCCGGCCACGGCGCGGTGTAGACGCTCTCGGTGTGGCCGAGCGCCTCGTGCCAGAGCTCGTCCGCCCAGAACGGACAGATCGGCGCGAGCGAGCTCACGATATCCGTCGCGACAAGCCTGCACAGTGCGGCGTCGCGCGCCTCGGGTGCGGCGTCGGTCGCGTTGAGGTAGGCGCTCGCAGCGTTCACGAGCTCCATGATGGCGCTGATCGCGGTATTGAACTGCTGGCGATCGAAGTCCTCGGTGCACTTGGCGAGCGTGCGATGGCGCTCCCGATAGAGCTTCTTCGCAGCCGCATCGAGCGACCCCGGGATGAGCCTTGCTGAGGCGTCACCGGCGTTGGCGAGCTGCCACACGATGCGCCACGCGCGCTTGATGAAACGGTTGGCGCCTGCCACGGCCTCTTCATCCCAATCGAAGTCCTTCTCGGGCGGAGCGATGAAGAGGATCGCCAAGCGCATGGTGTCTGCACCAAACGGATCGATGACGCTCGACGGCGGCACCACGTTGCCCTTGCTCTTAGACATGGTCTCGCCGTTAGCGTCTTTGACCATGCCCTGGCAGAGCAGGTTAGTGAAGGGCTCGTCGACATCGAGCATGCCAAGGTCGCGCAGGGCCTTGGTAAAGAAGCGGCTGTAGAGCAGGTGCAGGATGGCGTGCTCGATGCCACCGATGTAGTTATCGACCGGCATCCAGCGGTCTGCGGCCTCCTTGGAGAAGGGGAGCTTTTCGTTATGCGGATCGCAGTAGCGCAGGTAGTACCAGCTGGAGCAGGTAAAGGTGTCCATGGTATCGGTCTCGCGACGAGCGGGACGGCCGCACACAGGGCAGGTCGTCTCGTAGAATTCCTTGCACTCGGCAAGGGTCTCGCCGGCACCCAGATCGAGGTTCGCCGGGAGCGTCACCGGCAGCTGGTCCTCGGGAACGGGCACGATGCCGCAATGTTCGCAGTGCACGGCCGGAATGGGGTTGCCCCAGTAACGCTGACGGCTGATAAGCCAGTCGCGCAGGCGGAACTCCACGGAACGCCGGCCGGTACCGGCAGCCTCGAGGTCGGCCACGATCGCCGCCTCGCCCTCGGAGTGCTTGCCACCACGCATACCGGTATATTTGCCAGACTGCACGAGCGTGCCCTCGGCGGCGTGCGCCGAATCCCAGTCAACCGTCTCGGCATGGTAGGTATCGATGGACTCCCCTGCCGCCTCGAGCGCCTCGCGCTCATCGTCCATGAGGATGATGGGAACGATGGGCAGGTCGTACTTGCGAGCGAACTCGAAGTCGCGCTGGTCGCCGCAGGGAACGGCCATGACGGCGCCGGTACCGTAGTCGGAAACGATGTAGTCGGCCACCCACACGGGAACCTTCTGTCCGGAAACCGGGTTCACCACGTAGCGACCGGTGAAGGCACCGTGCTTCTCGAGCGTGCCCTGAGCGCGCTCCACGGCAGAAACCTTCTCGGCACCCGCAACGACCGCGCGCACATCGACCTCGTATTCAGTGCCCTCGACGAGCTCCATGAGTCCCTTGTACTCAGGCGCGAGCAGGAAGAACGTGCAGCCGAAGAGCGTGTCGGCACGGGTGGTGAAGACGGTGATCTTGCCCTCATCGCCCTGAATGGGCTGCCCGTCCGCATCGCAAAGGGTGAAATCGACCTCGGCCCCCTCGGAACGGCCGATCCAGTTAGCCTGCATCTGCTTCACGCGCTCAGGCCATCCGGGAAGCTTCTCGAGGTCATCCAAGAGCTCCTGAGCGTAATCGGTGATCTTGAAGTACCACTGTTCGAGCTCGCGCTTCTCGGGCACCGATCCGCAACGCCAGCAATGGCCTTCCGTCACCTGCTCGTTCGCGAGCACGGTGTTGCAACCGGGGCACCAGTTGACCGGGCTCTTCTTGCGGTAGACAAGCCCGCGCTCCCAAAGCTTCTCGAAAATCCACTGACCCCACTTGTAATAGTCGGGGTCGCAGGTCTTCACCAGGCGGTCCATATCGTAGGAGAAGCCCATGCGCTTCATCGTGGCGAGCGCCTGGTCCATGTTCTTATAGGTCCATTCCCCCGCCTGCGTGTTGTGCTTGATGGCAGCGTTCTCCGCAGGAAGGCCGAAGGCGTCGAACCCGATGGGATGCAGCACATCGAAGCCGCGCATCCGCGCCTGCCGCGCCATGGCATCGCCGATGGTGTAGTTGCGCGCATGGCCCATGTGGAGGTCGCCCGACGGATACGGGAACATCTCCAGTACGTACTTCTTAGGCTTCGAAGGGTCCTCGTCCACGGCGAAGAGGTTCTCGTCCTCCCAAGCCTTCTGCCATTTCGCCTCGATGGCATGGGCATCATAGGGCGGAATCTCGTTATGCGTTTGGGTGCAGTGGTCGCACATGCTCGCTCCCTGTGGTTGAACGTCGGTAACGTTCAACATTCTAGCAGCACTCTAGGCGAATAACAGGGTCGGATTGCCAAGGGCGGAAGCGCGCAGCATAGAGGCGCGCCGCGTAAATGCGCGCAGCGAAAACGTAGGCCGCACAAATGCGCGCCATACCCAGAAGCACTAGGAAGCACGGCGCGAAAACGAATTTGCGTAGAGCCGGAAGCCCAGCCCAGGGCAGTCCTGAGCGGGTTTCATTTCGCAATTACTGCTCAGGAAGCGCCGATTACCGCCTATGGGACGAAGCGGCGGAGGCCCAAGGGCAATGATCGGAGTTTCCCTGGGGAGACGCTGATTATGGGGCTCCGGAGTCGTCCGTCCCGTCGAGGTATCAACTTTTGGGCACTTCCTCGTGCGGCGGGCGGGTACGGGCGAGCGGGGTGGAGAGAAAGGCGCAGCTCAGGGGGCCGGCGCCCTTCCGGCAGCGGCGCGGCTACCCGGACCCTCCGCCCCGAAGTGCCCAAAAGCTGCAATCCCAATCGCCCGAAGAAAGATCAACAGTTCCTAGGCACACGAATAGGTTATCGAGCAACCACCCCGATAGCCGCTTTCGGGAAGAAGCTTGACGGAAAGCGTTCGCCGAGCAGCGGCATCGACAACGGACGTGGCGTATGAGAACGTACACACCCCCGTGCCCTGGTCGTAGCTGAAGTTCGCGAGAGCCACGCTTGTCGCCTCGCCCTCACCAGTCGACTCGCTCAGCGCGAACTGCTCAGGGGCGAGCGGCGGATACCCCACCTCCGGCAGCGCATCGACCCGCACGTTCACAACGATATTCGGAGCAGCCGACGTCGAGATGCCATCGATGCGGAGGCCGAGATGCGGCAGCTCGGCATGCTCAACGGGCAGAAGGTTCTCAGGAACCTCCCTCTCCTCGCTCAGAACCCCGCGATCATATGCGAACACTCGCGTGAACGCGAAGGTCAAAGCTCCGATGACAAAGACCGATACAAGCGCGAACGCAATAATTGCCGAGGCCGTTTGGTGCTCCACGACCAGCGACCGGGCCTGCTGAACCGCACGGGCAGCGCGGTCGCGCACCCCTGAGCCATTCGGTTCGCCGTCTTCTTCGACATCGCGGACAGGAAGCTCCTCCTCGTCGTCCTCGATATCGTCTTCTGCAAGGCTTATGCCAGCAGGAAATCCTTCATCCTCTTGGACATCATCCTCAGTACGCTCATCGTCCTCAAAGAAATCTGCATCCCAGGCATCGTCCTCGAGAGGCTCCTCGCCAGAGCCCTCGTGGTCTTTCGCCTCATGCACGGCGTGGCTGAGTTCATTCGGTTCATCTTCAGCGGCAAAGGAGGCCCCGTCCTCCCCTTCCACACGCGACACCCCGTCGTCGCCTTGCAAAGAGCGGTCAGGGTCGTCGAGCGTCAACATATCGCGCTCCACCAGTACCCCCTCCCCAAGATGCGGTCAAGCTCTGTAGTTGCGCAACACGAGTATACGGTTTCCTCACACAAGAAACACGCTAAACCCCACCAAGGATGCGGAAAGACGGCGCAGGCTGGAAAGAGCGCACGTGAGACAGCCCTCCTGCCCGCGACGCTCACGGCAGCGGGCAGCCTCTGCAACTATTTGTTGACGCACCAACCAGGAATAGGGCGAGCGCCGCCTCTCTGATCAGAGAGAGCAAGAATCAGAACTGCCCCGTCCAAACGATCTTCCTCGTTCACGAGAGGCAACCCACGTATGCACCCATGGCAGTCGGCAACATCGCCAACCTTCCCCATTAACGAAGGACAGCCCTATGCGTGCGATGATCCGCGCGCTTTCTCGACGTTATGGATCGTCTCGACATTTTGCAGCTCAATATCGCTCAACGTGGGGTTCGCGTCGAACTCATCGGGGGTATAGCGCTCGACGTACCACGACTTGCTGCCGAAATACTCCTGGAGGTCTTTATTCTTGAAGCCGCGCCCATGTCGCGCGTAGATCTCGTTCCGCGCGATGTAGAGCTCCCAATCCGAAAGGCCCTCAAGATCTTGCTCGGAGATGAGCTCGGTGGAGCTGTTTGGCAAAATATAGTCTTGGGAAGAGGAAGCATCGGACGAGGGCTCGTCGGCACCGCCCGATGAGGATGCGCCTAGCGAGGAACCGGAATCCGTGCCGTCAGCCGAAGCGGCGTCGGCCCCGTTACCCGTCGATATCGAATCGTCAGCCCCTGCATCGGTGCCTTCGGCTTGCGCGTCACCTTCCGCATCGGCGTCGCCGCTCGTCGCATCGTCTTTCGTCGTGGGCTGCTCAAGATCGACGCGCTCGATCGTCGACTCGCGCGCCGGAGCATTGAAGAAGAAGTGCCACGTGAGCGCCCCGCCTCCTACCAGCACGGCCACGACGGCAATGGCTATCGCCGCAATGGCAGCCGGACGCATGCCCCTGCGCTTTGGCGCGGAAGCATCTTCCAGCTTCGTAGGCTCGTCCAGCGCGGAGACATCAACATCTACCGGCGCACCTTCTCCCGAGCCCGCCACCTCTTCATCGCCCAACACCGGTGCGGGGGCACCGCATGAAGTGCAGAACTTCGCATCATCGGGAAGGACAGCACCACAATTCGTGCAAAACATACCATCAACTCCTCAACCCGATGATAAACCAAGCCGAGGAAGTGCAGACGGAGCAGGCAAGCAGTAATCGATGCCCAAAGCACATCAGGCGATCAAACGCCCCGAAAACCCGTTGAGGGCCTACGAAGGCAGATCCGCCGCACAAGAATGGGCGGCGACACGCGCTTGAGTGAAACGAAGACAGGCGGCCCGCATACACGGAAACCGCCTGACATGTACATCGGGAACTATGTCGTCCTGCCGCAGCAGCGTCTCAGCAGCGGGGCCCTGGCCTCAGCTTAGAGCTCTCCTTACTGATAGCTCACCATCTGATGGTTGCGGTCCTTCACCACGACGTCATGGGCGCCGCCCTCGACGATCGAGGTGGCCGAAACGAGCGTGAGCCTCGCCTTCTCCTGCAGCTCCTTAATCGTGAGCGCACCGCAGTTGCACATCGTGGACTTGATCTTGTACAGCGTGGAGTTCACGCCGTCCTTGAGCGAGCCGGCATAGGGCACGTAGGAGTCGACGCCCTCCTCGAAGGCGAGCTTAGCCGCGCCACCGAGGTCATAACGCTGCCAGTTGCTAGCACGGGCGGAACCCTCGCCCCAGTACTCCTTCATGTACTGGCCGTTCACGTTCACGCGAGCCGTAGGGCTCTCATCGAAGCGCGCGAAGTAGCGGCCAAGCATGAGGAAGTCGGCGCCCATGGCGAGTGCAAGCGTCATGTGGTAGTCGTAGACGATACCGCCGTCGGAGCACACGGGCACATAAATACCGGTCTCCTCGAAGTACTCATCGCGGGCGCGGCACACATCGATAAGCGCCGTGGCCTGGCCACGACCGATGCCCTTGGTCTCGCGCGTGATGCAGATGGAGCCGCCGCCGATGCCGACCTTGATGAAGTCGGCACCGCACTCGGCCAGGAAGCGGAAGCCCTCGGCATCGACCACGTTGCCAGCGCCCACCTTGACGTCCTCGCCGTAGTTCTCGCGGATCCACTCGATAGTGCGCTTCTGCCACTCGCTGAAGCCCTCGGAGGAGTCGATGCAGAGGGCGTCGGCGCCGGCCTCGATGAGCAGCGGCACGCGCGTCTCGTAGTCACGCGTGTTAATGCCCGCGCCCACCATGTAGCGCTTGTTGGCATCGAGCATCTCGTTAGGGTTGGTCTTATGGGAGTCGTAGTCCTTGCGGAACACGATACCGAGCAGGCAATCGTTCTCGTCAACAACAGGTAGGGCGTTGAGCTTCTTGTCCCAAATGACGTCGTTCGCCTTCTTGAGCGTGATGTACTTGTCGCCCACGATGAGCTGCTCGCGCGGAGTCATGAACGTAGCGACCTTGGACGACGGATCATCGCGGCTCGGACGGTAATCGCGGCTGGTCACGATGCCGAGCAGCTTGCCGTGCGGCGTGCCGTCCTCCGTGACGGGCATGGTGGAGTGGCCGGTCTTCTCCTTGAGATCCATGACCTCCTGCATCGTCATTTCGGGCGTGAGGGTGGAGTCGGAGACCACGAACCCGGCCTTGTGGTCCTTCACGGCCTTGACCATCGCGGCTTCCTGCTCGGGCGTCTGCGAACCGTAGATGAAGGACATGCCGCCCTCAGTAGCGAGCGCGATGCCCATCTGCTCGCCCGAAACGGACTGCATGATGGCGGAAACCATCGGGACGTTAAGAGAGATCGAGGGCTCCTCGCCGCGCTTGAAGCGCACGAGCGGGGTCTTGAGCGATACGTTTGCGGGAACGCACTCGGAAGACGAGTATCCGGGCACCAGCAGGTACTCAGAGAACGTATGGGACTCACCGGGGAAAAACATGGCCATGGATACTCCTCCTTGTGGTTGGGTGCGATCCGTCCGCGGGCTCAGCGGCGCCGCGTCCTGCCGCACGTCTTCGCTTCGAACCGCCTGGCTGAGCGATTCGGCGTCCATTGTAGCATATGCACCCTCCCCGTCCCCGGCGCGTCCGAGGTAGAACCGAATCAACAAAGATGCAAGCTGGCACTGTGAGACGATCCCCATCTAACCCGTTCTTCAGTCTCGCTCTTCGTCTCGAACGAGCAGGTTATGCCAAAGCTCATACTGGAGCGTTTTGAGAGACGCGGTAACGGGGCGGGCGCGGTCCACGGTCCCCCGAGCAAGCGAATCGGCGAGCGCGTTGAACACGTTCCAGGTATACAGCTGGGTTCTCGTCACGGTGCGCACGTCCACGCCAATGGCACGCAGGGCATTCGCCTTGCGAATGTCGCGATCGCGCTGTTCGCTATCGGCGTGATGCTGCTCGCTATCGTACTCGATGTTCCGACGGATGCCGGGGATATACAAATCACCCTCGACCGCACGGCGACCAGCGATCACCTGAGCCTGCCGAGGCAGCTCAAAGACATGATTGAGCTCCATACCGCTGATACCGCGTCCGCCGAGGCGACGGGGCAGTGCGAGGAGTGCCGCGAGCTGCGCTTCCTTGGGCGAACGCGCGCCACCGAGCACGAGCGAGGCCACACGGTGCGACAGCGACCTCGGTCCATGCCCGGCGCTCTCAACCACGGTCCGCAGCGCCTCGGGCGTAGTCAGCGGCGCACGCTCGAAGAGCGAATTCGAATCCCCGTCAGCTTGCTCGGACACGGAAAGCGAGCAATCAGCCTCCTCGAACCGTTTCGAGTGAGCCGCCGAGGCACGATGAATGTGTTGACGGGAAACCTCGGCCCTGGTGTCGAGGCCGTAGCGCGCGGTGAGCTCCGATGCGAGCATCCAGAGCTGGGCGACGTCCATCCCCCGGGAAAGCTGAAGATACAGCAGCTCGGGTGAAAGGAGATACAACCCCCGATCGAGCATAATCACATCGCCCTGACGCACGGGCCGAAGAATCTGGCAGCGCACCGCACCGCGCCGGCGGTCGCCCGTGTCCTCAACAACGCAGTGCAAAGGCGCGGAGCATTCGAACGCATCCAGTAGGCGCGCTGCCTGCTGTTGTGTCGGAGCTACGATCTTGCAAGCGAGCGCTCGCGCCGGCACCCGTTCAGAATAAGCAATGAGCGGAGCCAGGTCTTCGCGCCGTATGAGCTCCAGCGCCGTAGCTCCCCCGATGATGATCGCAGATTGCCCTTGGCAACCGAGTATCTCGCCACCCTTTGCCATCATATCCCCACCTTCGATCATCCGCCCGCACGGCTGATGTGCTCTCCGCCTATGATGCGGAACTGCATCGGTAGGACGTTCTCACATACTACCGCTCTCGCAGCACGACGCAACACGCGCTATGCGCGCACTTTGCCGCGCCCCGAAGAACATAGGTTACGATGCGCCCACGGGCAAGGGCGAGGCATGTCAATGGACGCCAAGGCAGAGGCCTGGACCATGCCAAGGGTTCACAAACGTGTCGAGTGCACCGCACAAACTTGCTGAAGTTCCGAGATTGCCGAATTTCAGCAAGTTTGTGCGGTGCACTCGACAAGAAAATGAACCCGCAGCGGATGATGGCGCAGCACCGCGACCGAAATATCCGAACGGAAGGCCCGTAGGACAGGATTGGGAGCTCCTGCGCTATATGGGAGCACGCGCAATATGGGCTCCTGCGCAATAAGAGCACCGCGCAATAAGGACGACTGCGCTATAAGGACGCTCATGCATTAAAAGTGCTCATGCAACACGCGCTTGTCGCCCAGCACGCCTTCGCTCCAGGCCGCAGCGCACCCCGCTTATGATAAAAACGCCCTGAGGCCGATGATGATGAGCACGATACCGCCGGCAATCTCTGCCTTGGGTCCGAAATGCGCGCCGAGGCGCCTGCCTATGGCGAGCACGATGAGGCAGCACAAAAGCGTCGTCACGCCGATGGCGGCGCCGTAGAGCACGATGTTCGCGCCAGCAGCCGCAAGTGAGACACCAACGATGAAGGCGTCGATCGAGGTCGCGATGGACTCGAAGAAGATCGTGCCATACGTAAGCCGCGTGGCAGGGCATTGCTCGGGCTCATGAAGCTCGCGCACCGCCTCCCAAACCATCTTCCCGCCCACGAACGCAAGGATGACGAGCGATACGATGCCGGCATACGCCTCGATGAGCGGCGCCACGAGCGTGCCACCGAAAAAGCCCGCGATGGGCATGGCCATCTGGAATAGAGCGAACATGACGGGCATCGCGAGCTTCTTGGACGCAGGCATATCCGGTTCGCAAAGCGAATTGGACAGCGTCACCGCCATGGCGTCCATAGCGAGCGCAACACCCAGAACGACCGCCTGAACAAGGTCGGCGGTGGAAAACAGGGAATCCATGACATCCTCCCCGATGTATGGATAAGCAGGCTATATGGCGAAACGAGAAGCGGCCAGAACCGCGCGCCCTTAGGGTTCGGGAGGGTTGCAGAAGAGACGAAGCGCCTGGTCCAGGCTGTCCACGATAGAAAGCGGGTGCTCGGTACCCATATAGAGCCTGAGGCAGCAGGTCTTGGAATCGGCTGTGGGCACGATGCGCGTCCGGCACGTCTTGCCAAAGGCCGATGCCGGCGCGTCGGACACCACGGATTCTCCTGTGGAAGCAGCCGCGAAAGACTCGGCAGATGCGCCGCGCGCTTCCTCGAACAGGGCAGTGAAGCGCGTCGCTTGCGCCCGCATGCTCTCAGCAGGAGCACCCCTCAAACAAAACGACACCGCAGGACCGAAGCCATGCTCGAGGACCGTAGGCGCGAGCAGGTGGTCGGGGTGCGTTGCGAGCGCGGGATAGCGCACGCAACCAACAGCGGCATGGCAGGAAAGATATGAGGCGATTGCGTTCGCACCGTCGAAACGGGGCTGCATACGGGCAGCGAGCGAATCGAGAGCGGCATCGATGGCAGTGAGGTCCTCCTCCGCCGGAGCACTCTGGGGCTCCACGGCATCAGGGGATCCAAACCCGAACGAGAGCAGGCGATGTGCATCCTCGGCACGTGGATCGGCGAGGTTGCGGCGACCGCGACGGGCAAGGGAGCGGGCCACCGAAACGGCGACAACAGACTCCTTGAGCGGTGCGTCAACCATAGCATCGAGATTCTCGATGCAGATATGCGCACCCTGCATCAACGGATGGCATCCGTAGACCGTCATGAGCGTATTGTCCACGATGAGAAGCGCGCCAGCCTCCTGTGCCGCGCGAGAGAAGGTACGGAGGTCGGCCGTGCGAAGCTGCGGACCCCCCACCGAAGGGACGAGCCAGAACAGGCGATCGGCAGCCATTCCCGCAGGATGAGCATACGAGGCGGGAGAGCCCTCAGGCACGAGCCGCGCGCGCTCCGCCTCCTCGGCGTGCGGCATGAAGCCCGCCTGCACGAAGGCATCGCAGGTGAGCTCGTCTACAACCGAAACGTTCTGCCACGGATGGACGTCCAGGCAGCGGTCCAGCACCGTATCGCCATAGACCACAAGGCGATCGTGTGCACCGACCATGCCCGTCTTGGCAATGACCTCGAAGGCGTTGCGAGCACGCACCAGCCAGGTAGCACGCGCACCTGCAGCTTGCGCATAAGCGGCGGCAACCTGGGAATATGCTGGTCTACTATTCACGGAACCCCCTCGCTGGCAACTAACCTTCAACAGTATACCGATATCAGCCCACCCATCTCGGTAAAAGCTCAATGGAAAAAGCGGGTTGCAACAAATCGTTGCAACCCGCTTCGACCGAAGTAAACCCTCTTCCGACGCTCCGCCTAGCGACGCTCGTCGATCTCCGCGCGCACGCGCTCGATGAAAGCCGCGAGCTCTTCGGCATGCGTCTCGTTGGAGCGGTCGCGCACCGAGATGTTACCGGCCTCGACCTCTTGCTCGCCGATGATGAGCATGTACGGCGGACGGTCGATGTTGCGCGCCTCGCGGATCTTGTAGCCGATCTTCTCGTCGCGCTCGTCGAGCACCGCACGGATGCCAGCCGCCTCAAGCTGCTCGGTCACGCCGCGCGCGTAGTCGCGGCTCTTCTCGGACACGGGCAGGACCTTGACCTGGCAGGGCGCGAGCCACGTGGGGAACTTGCCCTCGAAGTGCTCGATGAGGATGCCGATGAAGCGCTCGATGGAGCCGAAGCACACGCGGTGCAGCATGATGGGACGCCTCTTGGAGCCGTCGGCGTCCACGTACTCCAAATCAAAGTTCTGCGGCATCTGGAAGTCGAGCTGCACGGTACCGCACTGCCAGGTACGGCCCAGGCAGTCCTCCAGGTGGAAGTCGATCTTGGGACCATAGAAGGCGCCATCACCCTCGTTGATCACGTAGTCCTTGCCCAGGCGCTCGAGGGCCTCCTTGAGGCCAGCCTCGGCGCGCTCCCAATCCTCGTCGGAGCCCATGGAATCCTCGGGACGGGTGGAAAGCTCGAGGTGATAGGTGAAGCCGAACTTCTGGTACACGGAGTCGATGAGGTTCACCACGCCCACGATCTCGTCGGTGAGCTGCTCCGGCGTCACAAACAGGTGCGCGTCGTCCTGGTTGAAGCAGCGCACGCGGAAGAGGCCGTGCAGCGCGCCCCTCATCTCGTGACGGTGCACGAGGCCGATCTCGCCGGCGCGAATGGGCAGCTCGCGATAGCTATGCGGACGGCTCTTGTACACGAGCACGCCGCCCGGGCAGTTCATGGGCTTGATGCAGTACTCCTCGTCATCGATGATGGTGGAGTACATGTTATCCTTGTAGTGGTCCCAGTGGCCCGAAGTCTCCCACAGATGCTTGCTCATGATCTGCGGCGTAGAAATCTCAACGTAACCGGCCTTGCGGTGGATCTCGCGCCAGTAGTTCAAGAGCTCGTTCTTGAGGATCATGCCGTTGGGCAGGAAGAACGGGAAGCCGGGGGCCTCATCGCGCATCATGAAGAGGTCCATCTCGCGGCCGATCTTGCGGTGGTCGCGGCGCTTGGCCTCCTCAAGCATCTTGAGATGCTGCTCGAGCTCGTCCTTCGTGGCGAACGCGGTGCCGTTCACACGGGTGAGCATCTTGTTCGAGCTATCGGCCTTCCAGTAAGCACCCGATACGCCCGTGAGCTTGAAGGCCTTGAGCCCCTTGGTGTAGGTAAGGTGCGGGCCCACGCACATGTCGATGTAGTCACCCTGCTGGTAGAAGGTGATACGGGCGTCTTCGGGCAGGTCGCCGATGTGCTCGACCTTGTACTTCTCGCCCCGCTCCTCCATGAGGGCGATGGCTTCTTCGCGCGGCAGCTCGAACACGGAGAACTTCAGATTCTCCTTCACGATGCGACGCATCTCGTCCTCGATGGCGGGCAGATCGTCCTCGGAAAGGGTCTTGTCGCCCAAATCGACATCGTAGTAGAAACCGCCTTCGGTAGCGGGACCGTAGGCGAAGTCGGCTTCGGGGTACAAGCGCTTGATGGCCTGCGCCATGATATGCGCGGCGCTGTGGCGCACGACGTGCGTGACCTCGTCTGCCGGGCACTCATCCACGTGGCCGTCGTTATAGAGAACCTTCATAGGAAACCTCTTCCTTTGCGTTACGTAGCAACCATATCAGGCGGGCTACTCGCGTGAATACAAAAACGCTCGCACCGACCCGAAGTCGGCTGCGAGCGATATGCGGCGCCTGTCCGTGGCCTGCCGGCCATGGGATGGACAGACGCCTAGATAGTCTGCGTTCGATAGCTATGTCCAAGCATGCGATGCATTACGCGCTCGGCCCCTTCTTCCGCGGTCTGGTAACAGGTTTACCACAATCGGGCTGCGTTGCCCATACAGAATTGCTCGCAACACGGTGTCGGCAAACACTTGCTAACAAACGCGGCTAAAAAAAGAGCCAGGTGCGAAGCCGCCATCTCGGCAAGCTTGCACCTGGCACCCATCTTGCTACTGAATATGCGTGCGGCAGTACGGGCAGACCTTCCAGTGCGCGTCGAGCGGCCTGTGGCAGCTCGGGCAGACGTTGCGCACCTGGGTGTTGCAAACCGGGCACACCACGAAGTCCTTCTCGATGGGGCCGCCGCAATGCGGGCAGGTGCCGTACTGGGCAAGCTGGCGCTCGCGCAGAGCCATGTCGAGCTCCTGCTCCTCGCGGTCGGCGAGGTAGGTGTTCGGCCTCAGGACGTTGTATGCGATAAGGCCCACAAAGGGCAGAAGGGCAAGCAGGCCCCATGCCCAGAAGTACTCGGACCCGCGGCGGCGCGCATCGATGAACACGTATACCACCGAGAGGACATACAGCGCGATGATGAACGCGATGAAGAGGTAGATGACGAACATCACCTGCGGCGACATGAGCTCTTGGATGTACTGCATCATACGCGATCGAACCTTTCAGTCGAGAACCCGAGCAACATAAACTGGGTATTCAGGCAAAATCGTCAAACATTGTATACCGTCATGGCAAATCTTCCAAAAAAGACACAGCAACGACGTGGCAGAAGGTCTAGACGAGGCGCTTCGGGTGGCGCACAATGAGCGCGAGCGCACAGGCGGGCCGCACAGCGAGCCCGGCGGCCTTGCGATGCAGGCCCTGTTGGACAGCGCTGCGGGCTCGATACCCCGCAGGCAGCGCAGAGGGGCCGCACGGCGAGCAAGCAGCCCTGGTGCGGCGAGCAGGCATCCTTGCGGCGCTCACACGCGTATCGGACGGACCTACAAAAGGCACGAAGATGCACCAGAGCATTTGGGCGCCTACATCCGGCGCATCCAGCGGCGCCTCGCAGCGCTCGGATACGAGAGCTTCTGCACGTTCGAACATGGAGAGCCGCACTTCCATAAGCTTGAGGAATAGCGCGGGCGGGCAAGCGCGATCATTTAGCGACGAATGCGGCCACCTCGCCTGCAAGCGTGATGGTTCCCGCCGCAACGACCGCCTCGCCCGCACGCTCGAGCGCGCCGAGTGCCTCGGGAACGCACGGGTAGACGGCAACGAGGTCCGTGGCGGGCCGCCCCTCCCGGTCGAGCTCCGCCTGCACCAAGGTTGCCAGATCGCAGGCGGGAAGCGCTCGCGGCGAATCGGTCTGCGTCACCACGACGCGCGGGAACGCAGGCACGAGCGACTGCACGATGCCGGCGGCGTCCTTGTCGGTGAGCGCGGCGATGAGGAGCGCCGGCCTGGCGCTGCGCTCAGGCGCGATCTCCCCCACCGATCCCACGAACGCGTCGCACGACTGCGGATTGTGGCAGGCGTCGATCATGAGAAGCGGGTCGCGCGCGAGCACGTCGAAGCGCCCGGGCGTAGGGCACGCGGCCAGGCTCGCATTGAGCAGCGTTTCGTCGAGGGGTCGCCCGAGATACTCCTCGGCCATATCAACGGCGCAGGCAACGTTCTGCGCTTGGTAAGCGGGCTTAGGGAGGCGCACCGTATAAGCCGCGCGCGGGGCGGGACAGCGCACCGCCAGATCGTCACCCATGAAGCGCGGAAGCGAAATGACCTCGTGGCAAACAACTACGGGCGTCACCCCGCAGGCAGCACAGCGCTCATCCATCACCCGCTGCACCTCCGGCTCGTGCGTTCCTTCCCCGAGCACCGCGAAGCGCCCCGGCTTGATCACGGCAGCCTTTTCTGCGGCAATCTCCGCGAGCGTGTTACCCAAGATGCGCATATGGTCGAGACCGATTCCCGTCACCGCAACGCCCACCGGGTTCGTGGCGCTCGTTGCATCCCATCGGCCACCGAGGCCGACCTCGAGGACCGCCACCTCGACGCCCGCCTCGGCAAACGCCACGAGCGCGGCTACGGTGAGCAGGTCGAACGGCGTGATGGTATAGCGCCGCTGCCCTTCTTCCACACGACGGGCGTTCACCCTGCGACCCGCCTCGGCCGCTGCGGAGACGCCGTGAGCGAACACGTCATCGGCAACCACGCGGCCGCAGACCTCCATCCGCTCCTGATAGCGAACAAGGTGCGGCGAGGTGTAGAGCGCCGTCCGGCACCCCTCGCCGCGCAAGATCGCCTCGGTGAAGCGTACGGTCGAGCTCTTCCCGTTGGTGCCCGCCACCTGAAGCACATCAAAGACCTGATCGGGGCGCCCAAGTTCATCGAGCATATCGACAACGGTCTCGAGAAGGGGACCTGCATCCCCGGGAATGGTCCCGGTATCGGCAGCGAGGCGCACCGCCTCGTCAAACGCGAGCTCGGGAACATCGAAGGGGATGCGGTAGGGTTCAGTATGGTGAAGGGGCATGAGCATGGTTCCTTTGATCTTGAGGACAACCGCGCCATCGTACGGCATCGGCGTGAAAGATGGTAGCGCAGCCCGATCGCCGAGGTATAAGAAAACCGGCGGTTATGTCCAACTTTCCGCAAGGCAGCATGAAAGAGGACATACAACCGCCGGCTCAAAAAGGCGCTTTCAATGGCTGGCTAGCGCTCCATAGCCTCCTTCTGGGCACGGGACGCGGCGAGCACGGCAGAGAGGCCCACAGCCGCCTGAAGCAGGTTGGGCCAGACGGCACCAGAACCACCGGTGATGATCATCGCAAGACCGAAGAGATTCACAAAGGTGAAGATCGTGGCAAGCACGATGAAGGGCATGAGCTTTGAGGGACGGTTGGCGCCGCGGGCACCCACAAAGCCGGTCACGATGAGGAACACGCCCGAGACAGCGAGCACGACGCCGAGCACCTGGGCGGTAATGACCGGGTCGTCGATCCCCACCATGCCGGCCACGTCCGCGGCCCCGAAGAAGCATATGGCTCCCACGACGATCTGCACGATACCGTACACGATTCCAAGCAGGCTCAGGCCTTTGACGATTTTGCAGTTACCAGACATCTCAAACATCCTTTCTGAGGGTTGAGGGCTGCTCAAGAGCGCAGCCGTTGAACGCGAATGCCCCCGCAAGCTCGAGGGCGATACGGAAGCGAGCATATCGGCGCAAGCCGCATGTGCGCGAAGGGCGCGGCCCGGGACGGCGAGCGACAACTCGAACCCATCCCCGGCACGCACCATGCAGGTAGCTTACTCCTGCGTCGAATAATACCCCTTGAACAGAGCGAAGATGGCCGCCGCGATGCCCGCGCCGACGAGGGGAGCGAAGATGAAGACCCACACCTGCTCGAGCGCCAGCGTATTGCCCTGCACCGCCATGGCAAGGGCGGGACCGAAGCTACGAGCCGGATTCACCGAGGTGCCCGTCAGCGGGATACCCATGATGTGCACGAACGTGAGGGTGAGGCCGATCACGATGCCGGCGAAGCTAGAGGTCTTCTCGTTCGCCGTAACGCCCAAGATGGTGAGCACGAAAACGGCGGTAAGAATCACCTCGACCGCAAACGCGCCGACCATGCTGATGCCCGTGGTCGATGCCTCGCCGAAACCGTTGGTGCCAAGCCCCGTCGCGGCGACGCCGCCGAGCGCGTCGCAGCTATTGATAATCAGCATGAGCACGAAAGCGGCCACGATGCCGCCAGCGAACTGACCAATCCAATACCCGAAAAGGTCCTTCAAGGAGATGCGCTTATCGGCATAGAGGCCGAAGGTCACAGCAGGGTTGATGTGACAGCCCGACACGTTTCCGATGGCGAATGCCATGGCCACGATCGAAAGACCGAAAGCGAACGCGATACCGAGCGTGCCCAGGGTGGCGCCGGCAATGGCGGCGCTGCCGCACCCGAACAACGTGAGCGTGAAGGTACCGATTGCTTCGGCAACGTACTTCTTGATGGAATCCAATGCTTCCTCCTATTCCCTCGCCCCGAACCCCCAGCGAGTCCGGGGGCGGCCGCGAATCCGTCCGCGACAAACCAGGACAATCTAAAGGAAGCCTCGTTTGACCGCAACGAAAACCAGGGACTTCAATTTGAAGTTGAACCATGCGCGGCGCATACGAGCCACGCGCGAGCTCACGTATAGTGAGGGCATGTGTGCCGGGATACCCGGCAAGACCATCCAGGGAACTTCGACCATAACGAGGTGAGACGTGAACGTATCGCGCAGAACCCTTTGCGCCCTCGCGCTCTCCGCGCTTCCGATCGCCGCGCTGGACGGATGCGCCGGCCAGGGTACTCCCGCATCGGGCAGCACGGGATCCGGCAGCCCGCGCGCAGCCAGCACATCCACGGCAAACGGCACGCTTCGAGCCGGCGTCAGGGCCGACGTCATCGGCTTCGGATATCTCAACGAGACGACCGATAACTACTACGGACTTGAGATCGATATCGTGAACGATCTCGCAGAACGCATGGGCATAGACGATGTGGAGTTCGTCACCGTCACGCCCGACGACCGGAAAGAAATGCTTCTCGCGGGCACCATCGACCTTGTAGCCGCCTGCTATTCCATCGCCGAGACCCGGCTTGAGAACTTCGACTTCTCCCCCGCTTATTACGAGGATGCCGTCATCGCCGTCGTCCAGAACTCGTCGATGATCGCCTCCATCGATGACATGCGCGGCCGCACCTTCGGCACCATGTCTGGATCGAACGCCGCACCGCTCCTGAGCCAGAAGCTCTACGACATCGGATTCTCATCCGGCGTGGTGGAACAGGCGAACGACGACAACTCCGATGTCTCCTTTGATACCTGGCACCTGCTGCAATTCCCGAGTTACGAAGAGCTCTCGGACGCACTCGAAGTGGGAACGGTCGATGCCATGGTGCTCGACGGAGCTATCGCGCATACCTATATGGACGACAAGCGCACCATCATCGAAGGCTTCGAGGTCGCCGAGCAATCATACGGTATCGCGACGCAGAAGGGCTCGGACCTGAGCGATTCGGTGTCGTCCACCCTGCAGGATATGCTCGACGATGGCACGATCGCCGCGCTCGTAGACAAGTGGGACTAGGAGATGAAGATGCCCCGCACGCTGTTCCGCAAAACGAATGTGAAGATCGCGCTCCTTCTCGCGATCGTAGCCGTAAGCATGGTCGTCATGGGCGTCCTGCTCTCCGGCATGCAAGAGAGCCTCTCCCGCTCAAGCTACGACACCGAGATGGAGGAAGAGGCAAGCGAGCTCAAGGAGCTCCTCGCCAGCGCAGAAGAGGAGGCCTCGCAGAACAAGGAGACCTTCGATGCCATCTATCAGTCGAAGGCGATGAGCGTCGCCTTCATGGCAGCAAACGACGCCGGGTTCGAGGCAACGGATGCCAAGATGGCCGAGTACCGCCAGCTCTTGGACGTCGATAACGTGCTCGTCGTCAAGTCGGACGGCACCATCGTGGCAAAGGCAGCCGAAACGAAGGCGAACTTCTCGTATGCGCGCTTCAACTATCTGCGCGAATGCCTTGCCACGGGCGAGCCGTCGCGCGCCGTCGAAATCGAGCTTCCCGGCGAGGACTGGCTGTGCCGGTACTACGCAGCGCGCCTCGACGCCGACACGATGGTCGTCATCGAGCAGAACCCCGAGGAGCTGCGCCTCCTCGATGCCGAGACGAGCTCCACGGAAAGCGTGCTCCGCAACATCTCCGTAGGGCAAAACGGCTATGTGTTCGCGCTCTCGGCGCAAACCTACCTCATCGAATACCATCCCGACGCCGACCTTGTCGGTCGAGACGCGCTCGACGCGGGCATCGATGTAGCCAAGCTCGAGGACGGCGCCGTAGCGCAGCTCACCTTGGACGGAGAAGAACTCTACTGCCGCGTGAGCCTCATCGGCGACACCTACTATGTTTGCGCCGTGCCCGAAAGCGACATGGCCGCATCGCGCATGGTGACCGTAGCCGTCATCCTCTTCGTGTTCTTTGCCGTCATCGCGACCGTCACGCTCTACGGCATCTTCGTCATGCGCCAGGAGGAACGCGACGGCCATGCGAACGATCACCTCGTTCGCGTTGGACGCCTTCGCTACAATCGCGAAGTCGGCAAGCGCGCAGCGATCTTCACGCTCGTCGGCTTCATCGCCATCGTCGCCGTCTCCTTCTACATGCAGACGCTCTTCGCCCTCTCCACGCAGTCGGTCGTTAACAAGGAACGCGCTTCGTCGATCGCCGAGACCATCGACCGCGTGAACGATCGCGCCGACGAGCTTACCGTGCAGTATGACGAGCGCTACCTATCCAAGGCACGCGTGGCGGCCTACATCCTCGAGGCGAACCCCGCCCTCGCGACGAAACCCAAGATGCAGGAACTTGCCGACGTGCTCCAGGTGTCTGGCGTGTACCTGTTCGATGGAAGCGGGTCCATGATGGTTTCGAACGCTCCGTATGAGCACTTCTCGCTCTCGACCGACGAGACCGACCAGTCCTTCGCCTTCTGGCAGCTCCTGCAGGGCGTAGACAGCTACGTCCAGGAGCCCACAGAAGACGAGATGACCGGGGAGCTCGTTCAGTACATCGGCGTGGCAACCTACGACGATGCGGGCTACACCAACGGATTCGTGCAGGTCATGGTTCATGCCGGAAGGCTCGAGGAGCTGCTCAGAAGCGTGCAGATCGATCACGTGCTCGACGGCGTGAAGGCGGGCTCCGGCGGCTTCGCGTTCGCGGTGAGCAAAGCCGATGGCACCATCTCCTACTATCCCGACGCTTCGATTCAAGGCAAGCAGGCCACTGAGGTCGGGCTCAAGGAGAGCCAGATCCGCGGAGGCTACGACGACTACATCACGATCGGTGGCGAGACGTTCTACGCCTCCTCGGTCGAGACGCCCGATTACTTCGTATACGTTGCGGGCCCCGAAGGCGAGCTCATGGCCCAACGCCTCCCGCTCACCCTCGCCACCGGGCTCATCGCGCTCGCCTGCCTTGCCGTCGTCTTCTGCCTGATCGCCTTTGAGCCCGAGCACATGCCCGCCCCTCTCCGCTCCATGACGGAAGACCCCAGCGCGGACCGCGTCTTCGAAATCGAAACGCCCTCGGGTCGTCGGACGAGGACGGAGTCTGCCGCGAGCCGTTGGCTCAACCGCTCCCTCGATTGGAGCCACATGACACCCGAGCAGAAGCTCGGCTATGTCTTGCGCCTCTTCGTTGGCGTGGGCGTGGTCGCCGTCTTCTTCTCGGTACTGTTCAAGGACCAGATCTTCGGGACGAACTCCGTCTTCGGATACATCCTCGGCGGGGGCTGGGAACGCGGCCTCAACATCTTCGCGCTCACGGCAAGCGTTATGACCGCATGCGTGATCTTCACCCTGTCGTGGGTGGTGCAGAAGGTACTGCACCTGCTCTCCGATGCCCTCTCGGCGCGCGGCGAGACCGTATGCCGCCTGCTCGTGAGCCTCACCAAGTACGGCGCAATCCTGGGAACGCTGTATTGGTGCTTGGCGACGGTGGGCGTGGACACAGGCACGCTTCTTGCAAGCGCGGGACTCCTCACCCTGGCCATCAGCTTCGGTGCGAAGGACCTCGTCACCGACCTGCTCTCGGGCCTCTTCATCATCTTCGAGGGCGAGTTCCGCGTGGGCGACACCATCTCCGTGGGCACCAACACCGGCACCGTCATGGAGATCGGCATCCGCACCACCAAGATCAACGATGGTAACGACAACGTCATCGTGCTTCGCAACAGCGCCATCTCGAACGTGGTCAACCGCACCAAGCTCGACTCCTTCGCCACCATCGACGTCGAGGTCTCCGTGGGCGAGGACCTGCCGCACCTCGAGAACGTGCTCAAAGAGGCGCTTCCGCGCATCGCCGAGCGCCAGCCTATGATCTTGGACGGCCCGTTCTACCGCGGCATCGTCGCACTCTCCACGAGCACGATGACCATCCGCGTGATCGCGCGCTGCTCGGAGAGGAACCGCTCAGCACTCGAGCGCAACCTCAAGCGCGAGATGCGCCTTCTGCTCACGCGGCACGATATCGCACCCTACCAGCTCCAATTCGAGCACGATGAAGACGACCGCTCGCCTCTGAGCGAGGGCGAGGCCGATGAGCTCGAGGGAGCCGACAGCTTCGTTGAGAGCCAAGACGCCTCCATCGGCAAGTACGATGAGAAGCGGGCCAAGAAGGACAAGGACCCCGACGCGCGCCCAGAAGCCTAGCCCCCCATCCAACGGGCCGCCTCCATCGCAATCGGTGGAGGCGGCCCGTTTTTCATAGCTATGGCGTTGAGGTCTATTGTTGAGATGCCGGAGCGTTCGAAACGTCCGGGTGGCGGCAAGCACTTCCAAACTATGGCAAGCGATGCCGGGGCGTGGCGCATGTGCGCTATGTGCCAAGAAGCGAGAGTACGCGCGGGAAGCTCTTGAGCATGAAGTGCTCGAAGGCGAGGTACTGCTCGGATTTATGGTCCTTTGCGCTCACGGCGCAGACCGACACGGGAATGTCGTCCTCGGGCACGAAGCGCAACATCGACCACGATGGAGAGATGGAGAAGGCGGGAATCCCCACTCCCATGGTGTAGCCATGCTCTTCCATCACGAAATGCTTGACCTCATCCTGCGTGCGGATGGGGACCACCTTCGACGCGAGCCCGCAGCGAAGGTACAGGTTCAAGATCGTCTCGTTGAAATCGTCGAGACCTTCGGCATGGCAGACGGGATACGGCGCGAGGTCGCTCATGGTGACGAGCTTTTTCTTGCGGAGCGGGTGCTTGCTCGAGAGGAAGACGCCTACCGGCAGCGTGCCCACACGAACGCTGTCGCAGAGCGGATTGGAATACTCCCCGATGGTAATCAGCGCGTCAAGGTCGCCGGAAAGCAGCTGTGGGACCGCCTCGTAGCCCATGCAAAGCCCAAAGCCCACCTTCGTACCCAGCTGCTTGGAAAGGAAGCGCTCCAACCCCGCGCAGACGATACGATGGTTGCTGAATAACGGCACTGCGAGCAAGACGCGAAAGGTATCGCCCGCCTTCACGGCATTCGTCCGGCGCGCCTCGAACATATCGCCGACCTTATCGAAGGCCTCGAGGGCCTGCTGGGCGTACCGGCTCAGCTCAAGGCCGAAAGCGGTGGGAACGGCACCCTTGCTTCGTCGCACGAACAGAGGCTCCCCCAGCTCGGCCTCCAGCTCACCGATCGCCTTGGAGACCGCCTGGACCGTCACGTTCGCCTCACGAGCAGCCCCCGAAAAGCTGCCGGCGTTCATAACGGAGCAGAAATATCGAAGTTGTTGAATATTCACACCAGCACCCCACAATGCCGCCCATTGCAAAACAACGGTCTGCGAGCGGCATGGTGCCGTCATCGCGTCATGTACGCTCTCCATTGTACAAATGGCACCAGCGCGGCAACGCATGTCGAGAGGGCGTCAACCAACAATTGAGGTTGGCGAGGCGCTGCTAACCATACGCTGCTCGGTAACCACGAAGTCGACGCGTCGATCGTGGGAATCGATCACCCCTAGATCGTCCAGGCTCGCACAGAGTTGTCGCTCACGGCACAACCCGATGGAGACGCCCGGGAAACCAGCAAGAAACACGTCGTAGAAGCCTCCGCCGTAGCCCAAGCGAAACCCCTGGCAGTCGAACGCGAGTCCAGGAACGATGGCGACATGCCCAGGAGCCGAGCCGGGGACGACCTCCCGATTCTCATGGGGAGGGGGCTCCTTGATGCCGAACGAGCTCACGCTAAGGCTGTCAAGGCTGTCGACGCGATACCACCGCAGGCTGCGCGCAGCGCAGACACGCGGGAGCGCCACGGCCTTCCCCGACTCCCAAGCAGCACGGATGATGCCGCGCGTCTCGACTTCCGACGCGAAGGACAGGTAGATGAGCACAGTTTCCGATTGCACGAACGCCGGCGCTGCAACGACGCGATGCGCGATGCGGGCGTCGACAGATGCCCGTTCGTCCGGCGCCTGCTCCGCACGCTCGCGAAGCAGGAGCTTGCGCAGGGCGCGCTTACGCGGCTGGCAGGCTCCTTCCAGGCAGGTTCCCCTGGCCCCAACGCCCGCGGCCGCGGCACCAGGCGCCCTGTTGTCTACAGGCTCTTCAGCAGCGACCCCATCGACAACCTCGGCGAAAGCTTCCTCCAGCCTCATCGCTGCCGCTTGTAGGCCAACCAATATGCCGCGCCGACGAGAGCGCCTCCCGCGATATTGCCCGCCGTCACAAAAAGCAGGTTCAATCCCACGCCAGCAACCGTGAGCACGCCCGTCCCCGCCACGCCCGCATATTGGGCGAGCAGGCCGAGCGGAAGAAAGAACAGGTTGGCGATGCTGTGTTCAAAGCCGAGCACGACGAAAGCGACGACCGGCAAGATCGCCGCAGCCAGTTTGTCGCAGACGCTCTGCCCGGCGAACCCCATCCAGACGGCCAAGCACACAAGAACGTTGCAGAGGATACCGCGCACGAACGCCACGCCCGGGGCAAGCCCCGCCTTGGTGAGCGCCACCGAAAGGGCAATCTCCCCCACCGCACCGTGATTCGAAGCAAAGATACCCGCCGCCCAGAACATCACGGCAATGCAAACGGCACCGATTGCATTTCCCACGTAGACAATCACCCAGTTGCGCAGCACGCGCGTCCATGCGTAACGTCTGGAAAGCGCACCCGCCACCATAAGGCAGTTGCCGGTGAAGAGCTCGGCGCCGGCAACGAGCACAAGAAAGAGCCCGAGCGTGAATACTAGACCGCCAAGTAGCTGCGAGGCGGCAAAGCCGAGGCTCGCATCGGAGCGAACCAGGAGCATGAAGGACCCACCGAACGCGATGAACGCTCCGGCAAGGATGGCGAGAACCAGGAGGCGCAGAGCGGGAAGCAAGGCCTTGGCCTCTCCCACTTCCTCGGCCTTGGCCTCTATCTCAGCGGGAGCAAGCAGCGGCCGCATCGTAGGAGTATCTGATGCCATGGAAAACCTTTCATACGGAAGTCAAGGGTGAGCTGGCAGATGAGACAGTTGTGCCGGGTTAATCTGTCTCATGAGACAGATTAACCCGGCACAACTGTCTCATACCGCACCCAACATGCCTACAGGCCAAGGAGGCGGAGCGCCTCCTCGCGCGTACGGATATCGGAGCGGAACGTACCCCGTACGGCAGAGGTCGTGGTGAGCGCGCCGGCTGCGCGCACGCCGCGCATGGTCATGCACATGTGCTCCGCCTCCAGCACCACGAGAACGCCGCGCGGCCTGAGCTCTGCCATCATCGCGTCCGCGATCTGGGCCGTGAGCCGCTCCTGCAGCTGCAAGCGGCGCGCATAGCCGTTCACGCAGCGGGCGATCTTCGAGAGCCCGGTGATGCGCCCTTCGTGTGGAATATAGGCCACATGCGCCTTGCCGGTAAACGGCAAGATATGGTGCTCGCAAAGCGACGAGAAGGGAATGTCGCGCACGATGACCATCTCTTCGTTATCGTTCTCATGGAATTGCTTGCGAAGATGCAGCGAAGGGTCCTCGTCGTACCCCCCGAGCACCTCCTGTGCCGCACGGGCCACACGGTCGGGCGTCTCCAAGAGACCTGGACGGTCCGGGTCCTCGCCCACCGCAATCAAGAATTCGCGAATCGCTGCTTCCGCGCGCGCCTTATCGACCGCCATCGCCGCCCCTCTCGTGCGCCCGAACCCGCAGGCGCCATTCAACGAACCCCGGCAACGCCTGTGCCGGATATGGCTGTTCATGTCCAATCTGCCGAAGCATGGTACCAGATACCGGGCACATCGAGTGCTTCATGGGCCATTCCGCACGACAACACCCCGAAGCATGCGACAAGCAGGCTGAGGCAGCACGCGGCGGCTGGAAGCTGCACGGCCGCGCAAAAGCCATCAAGCTGATGCACGTTCCGCGGCCTCGACCACGTGCTTGGCGAGCACGGCCGTCGTGACCGCGCCCACTCCGCCCGGAACCGGGGTTATCGCTCGCACCAACGGCTCGACCTCCTCGAAGGCCACATCGCCCACGAGTCTTCCCGCCTCGTCATCCCAATTGATGCCCACATCGACCACGACCTGACCCGAGGAGACACAGTCCGCGCCAATCGTGCCCGCATGCCCCGCCGCAACCACGAGCACGTCGGCACGGCGGCATTCCTCCGCAAGATTACGCGTGCGCGTGTGGCACATGGTCACGGTCGCGTTACGGTCCTGCAGCATAAGCGACACCGGCCTGCCGATCACGAGCGAACGACCGACCACGCAGACGCGCGAACCCTCGAGCACGACGCCGGAGCGCTCGAGCAGCTCGACCACCGCCTCGGCGGTGCAGGGCGCGAAGCCGACCGCTTCGCGCGCGTAGAGACCGAAGAGCGATCCCGGTGTTATGCCGTCAACATCCTTGGAAGCATCGAGCGCGGCCCGAGCCGCCGCCTCATCGAGATGAGGGGGAAGAGGACTGAACATGAGGCAGCCGTGGACGGAGGCGTCGGCATTTACGCGCTCGATGGCAGCGATGAGCTCATCCTGCGCGCAATCCGCGGGAAGGAGGACCCTCTGGACCGTCAGCCCCACGCGCTCCGCCCGCTTCAGGGCGCCCCGCTCATAGGCAAGGTCGTCGGAACGCTCCCCCACGCGAACGATCGCGAGGGTGGGCTCGATCCCGCGCGACCGAAGCGCACTCGCGCGATAGCCAAGCTCCTCGGTCAGGGACGCAGCGACCGGGGCGCCACGCAATAGCTCCGCCATAATCAGCCCCTCCTCAGATGGGCGCGCATCGCGTCGACCACCGCATGGGCACGCGGTGCGTATTCACCGATGAGGGCGTCGGCCTCGGCTTCGAGCTCCTCGGCGAATTCACGATCGCCGAGCGTGCCCGTATTAACGTAGACGTTCGCACTCGATGCCACGAGAGCTGCGCCGCACAGCGCCGCACCGCACAGCACGTCGGAGAGGAGCAGACGGCTGCCCTTCTCCGCCAGCTCCTCCAAAAGCGGCACCGCGCGTGCGCACTGGCGCATCATCTCGATGGGAGCGGAGCAGGCCGTCTTTGTAGCGAGCTCTATGGTGCGCGCACGCGCCGGATCGCTCTTCGGAATGCTATAGGCGCGCGCGAGCGGCTCAAACGCCTCGGCGTCGGCGTTGATGAGCCCCATGAGATTCTCGCGCACATCCTCTGCCTCAATGAGAATGCGCTCGATATCGTCCTGCACGGAGGCGTAGGCCTTTTTCCCCACGGTATAGTGAGCCACCATGGAGCAGAGCGCGGTGCCGAGCGCTCCGGTGAGCGCCGCCGCCCCGCCGCCGCCGGGAACCGATTGCTTCGCGGCGAGCGCAGCGGCGAAATCGACGCAGGAGCGTTCGGTCAGCTTCTGTTGCGTATCACGGTTGTCACGCATGGCAACCTCCTTGTCTCCATCTTGCTGCAGAAGTGCCTTCAGCAACTGGTCTATCCTGCCACAGAAGCACCCGCCCTGCGCGCCGGCCGGGATCATCTCAAGAAATCTTTCAGCACCGGCAACCGGACGCCCTGATTTCCTCTATATAAAGGCACGCCAAGTATTTCATGCATGCAAGCACATCCGATGCCGAGCGAGCGAAGCGAAGCTCGCGCACGTGGCCCGGAGGGTGTTTCCGCAGGGCGTTTCCCGCAGGATTTCGACTCGGTCGAAATCCGAGGACCACGCCCGAAGGAAACACCCTCCGAACCTAAACGGCACTAGAACAGGCCGGTAATCACGCCGTTCTCATCGACATCAATCCGCTCCGCAGCCGGCGTCTTGGGCAGGCCGGGCATCGTCATGATGTCACCAGTGAGCGCCACCACGAAACCGGCACCCGCCGAGACGCGAAGGTTGCGCACCGTGATGCGGAAGCCCTCGGGCGCGCCGAGCTTATGCTGATCGTCCGTGAAGGAATATTGCGTCTTCGCCACGCAGACAGGAAGGTTACCGAACCCGTTCGCCTTGAGCTGGGCAAGCTGGCGCTTGGCGGCAGGCGTGTAGTCCACGCCGTCCGCATGGTAGATCTTGGTCGCGATGGCATCGAGGGCATCCTCGATCGAGGAGCCGGTTTCGTACGAATAACGGAACTCGTGGGGCTCCTCGCAGAGACGCATGACTTCCTCAGCGAGCGCCTCGCCGCCCTCGCCGCCCTTCGCCCAAACCTCGGAGAGAGCGACGTTCGCGCCGAGCTCCTGGCACTTGCGCTCCACCAGGGCAAGCTCAGCCGGGGTGTCCGTGGGGAAAGCGTTGATGGCGACCACGCAGGGCAGACCGTAGACGTCGCGGATGTTCGAGACGTGGCGGAGCAGGTTGGGGATGCCCGCCTCGAGCGCCTCGAGGTTCTCGCTCGTCAGCTCAGCCTTGGGCGCGCCTCCGTTGTACTTGAGCGCGCGCACCGTGGCCACGATCACCACCGCATCGGGGTCGAGGCCCGCCATGCGGCACTTGATGTCGAGGAACTTCTCGGCACCCAGGTCGGCACCGAAGCCTGCCTCAGTGACCACGTAATCGCCCAGCTTCAGCGCAGTTTCGGTCGCCTGGACCGAGTTGCATCCATGCGCGATGTTCGCGAAGGGGCCTCCGTGCACGAACGCCGGCGTATGCTCGAGCGTTTGCACGAGGTTGGGCTTGATGGCGTCCTTGAGGAGCGCCGCCATAGCGCCCTCGGCATGCAGGTCGGAGGCCGTGACGGGCTCGCCGCCGTAGGTGTAGGCCACGACCATGCGGCCCAGGCGCTCCTTCAGGTCCATAAGGCCGCTCGCGAGGCAGAACGCGGCCATGACCTCAGAGGCCACGGTGATGTCGAAGCCGTCCTCGCGGGGAACACCCTGCGCCTTTCCGCCAAGACCGTCCACGATGTGGCGCAGCTGGCGATCGTTCATATCGACCGCGCGCTTCCACACGATCTGCTTTGGATCGATGCCAAGGGCGTTACCCTGTTGGATGTGGTTATCGAGCATGGCGGCAAGAAGGTTGTTGGCAGCACCGATGGCATGGAAGTCGCCGGTGAAATGCAGGTTGATATCCTCCATGGGAACCACCTGGGCATAGCCGCCGCCAGCCGCACCGCCCTTGATGCCGAAGACCGGCCCGAGCGAGGGCTCGCGCAACGCCAGCACCGCCTTCTTGCCCAATCGCGTGAGGGCGTCCGCCAAACCAACGGAGGTCGTGGTCTTGCCCTCGCCCGCCGGCGTGGGGTTGATCGCCGTCACGAGCACGAGCTTGGCCTTGCGGGGCAGGTCGCGCAGAGCGTGGATATCGACCTTCGCCTTGTACGTACCATAATGCTCGAGCTGCTCGTCGGTGAGGCCGACCGCCTCGGCGACCCGCGTGATGGGCCACATCTCGGCTTCCTGGGCAATCTCGATATCGGTCTTGTACTCTGCCATGCTGTCCCCTCTCAACAAGCCTGTCGCGCCCCGAATGGAGCACCCATCTAGTGTATGGGATTCAAGCCCCGCGAGAGAGCAGAACTACGCAAACGGTCAAGAAGAGCCCTGCACGAGCTTGAGCGCAAGGTCGCTCGTATCGGCGCGGCCCTCTTCCATGGCCGCGACCACCTGGTCGGTGAGCGGCCAGTACCGCTTCCCGTAGGGCGCATAGCCCTCGAGCCATACGAGCTCGCTTTCCACCATGTTCCGCGCGTGAACGATTTCTTCGGGCAGACGCGCGCCATACTCCGTCATCCAGCGCCCCAGCAGCGCCCATTCGCGCTCGTTCGCATGAGCAAGGCCGTCCTCGAACGATTCTGCGAGCACAGACCCCTGCTCATAGGTCTCGTCTCGCGCAGCGAGATCGTGATCGAGGAGCGAAAGCAGTTCGCGCTCGGTCGACAGAATCGCTTCGAGCGACCGCTTGCGCTGCGGCGCGAAGGGCTCTTCAACCAATGCCGTGCGCGCGGCTACCGCATCCCCGAGCTCACCGATCTTGCGTTCCCGCACGTCGAGCTTAGCTTGGATATCGGCGATCTTCTGATCGATCTTGTCCAGCTCGTCCCTCATCCGAAAGCTCTTGAAAAACCAGAGCTTCAAGCGCCTCCAGGGGTGCGCGATCCATGGCGCCCGGCGCGCCTCATCCTGCTCGTAGGGTTCCACGAACTTCTTGCGCTGCTCGTTCATGCGGGCGAGCTCTGAGCGCTCCTCGGCGTCGGCGGCAGCATAGTCCCTTAAGGTCGAGCGGTCGCGCGCAAGTTCCTCGTCCCCATCCAGCGCCCGCTGCGTATCGGCCGCGACGGCTGCGAGCTCGGCGATGCATGCGGCGCGCTCGTCGAGCAACGACCGCTCGTCGATGACGGCGCGCCAAGCGTCATAGGCGAGCCACCAGTTCCATTGGATGCCTTCATCGACGCGATAGCCGAGATGCGCGCCGTCCGGCCCGAGCGCCCCAGCGAGCGCACGACGATCGTAGACGGCGGCGGTGGAAACCGCGAACGGCGGGAGCCGACGTTCCCTTGCGCCCAGGCCCGAGATATCGAGGGGGAGCTGCGTGCACAATCGGGCGAGGGTGCGCTCTTCAGCGCAGTAGCTCGTCCAATGCCTCTGAAAGGTGCGCATCGCTTCGAGATTAGCCATGGAAGCCTCCATCGCTCAACGGCATCAGTGGTTCGTATTCGGTGATCAGCCGCTCCACCATACTAGCACGCGTCGACGCGGATTGGCGTGCCAGGCCGCCCTCCGAAACGCCGCAAGCAAAAGCGTCGCACAACTCGACGGTGGAGCGGCATTTAAGCCTCCGACATCGAGCTATGCGACGCTTTCCTAGAACATCAAATGAGGGGCTGTCACCTATTTGACATCGGCGAGCTGTGCGGTGAGCGCCCCGATCTCGGCCTTGAGCTCCTCGGCGCGCTCGCGCTTCTTCGCCACGACCTCGGGCGCCGCCTTGGCGATGAAGCCTTCGTTGGCAAGCGTCTTCTCCGCACCAGCAAGCTCCTTCTCGGCCTTGGCAATGGATTTCTCGATGCGAGCGCGCTCTGCGGCGAAATCGACAAGATCGCCCAGCATGATGCAGGCATCGAAGTCGGCGCCGGCGAGCACGATAGAGCCTTCGGGCTTTTCCGCCACTTCCTCAGTCGTGATGTCAAGCGGGCTCACGCGCGCGAACGCGCAGATGAACTCCGCCATGCCGCGGATGGCCTCGGCGACCTCATCCGAGTTGGCGCGAATGCTCACGCCAAGCTGCTCCTTGGGGCTGATGCGATAGCGGGCGCGCGTGGAGCGCACATCGGTCACCACGGCGCGGGTAAGCTCGAAGGCGCGCTCTGCGGGCTCGTTTACCCAGCGCTCGTACGCCGCTGGCTCGGGCCAATCGGCGACCATGAGAGCCTCGGCGCGCTCGCCATCTGCATCAAGCCAGCTCGCGGGCATGGTGTCCCAAATGGCCTCGGTCGCGAACGGCATGAGCGGATGCATGAGGCGCAAGCTCGTATCGAGCACGAAGATGAGGTTGCGCTGCGCCTGCAGGCGCGCCTCGGCATCGGAGAGGCGGGTCTTCGTGACCTCGATGTACCAGTCGCAGACCTCGTTCCAGAAGAAGCTCTGCAGGCTGCGCGCCACATCGCCGAACGCATACGATTCGATGCCCTCGGTAACCTGCCCCACCGTCTTTGCGAGGCGGCTGAACATCCAAGCATCTGCCGCGGTCTCGGCGACCGGTTCACCCGGCGTGTAGCCCTCCATATTCATGAGCAAAAAGCGGCTCGCGTTCCAAATCTTGGTGAGGAAGGCCTTTGCCTGCTCGGTGCGTGCGCTCCCCAGGAAGTTCTTCTGCTTGTCGAAATCTGCGTCGAAGCGAACGTCTTGGTTGTTCGTGAAGAGGCTCAGCAGGTTGAAACGCATGGCGTCGGCGCCGTATTTGTCCATGAGGTCCATGGGATCAACGCCGTTGCCCTTCGACTTGCTCATGCGGCTGCCGTCCTTGGCGAGCACGGTGGGATAGATCACCACGTCGTGGAAGGGAATCTCGTCCAGGAAGTAGAGCGAGCTCATGATCATGCGCGCCACCCAAAGAGCGATGATGTCGCGCGCCGTCACGAGCGCCGTGGTGGGATGATGCCCCTCGAGCTGCTCAGGGTGCTGCGGCCAGCCCTGCGTAGCGAAGGTCCACAGCTGCGAGCTGAACCAGGTGTCGAGCACGTTCTCGTCCTGGTGCACGTGATGCCCGCCGCACTTGGGGCACACGTCGACGTCCTCCATGAGGGCGTCTTCCCAGCCGCAATCTTCGCAGTAGAAAACGGGGATGCGATGGCCCCACCACAGCTGGCGGCTGATGCACCAGTCTTTCAGGTTCTCCATCCAGGTGAGGTAGGACTGCTTCCAGCGCTCGGCGTTGAAGCGGACCTTGCCCGAGGTCACCGCCTCCATAGCCGGCCCCTTGAGCTTGTCCACGGCGACGAACCACTGCTCGGAAAGCCAGGGCTCGAGCGTGGAGTCGCAGCGGTAGCAATGCATGACGGAGTGATCGTGCTCCTCGATGTGATCGAGCAAGCCGTGCTCCTCGAACCAGGCGACGACCTTCTCACGGCACTCGTCGCGCGTGAGCCCAGAGAACTCACCGTAGCCATCAACCACCACGGCATGCTCGTCGAAAATATTGATCTTCTCGAGACCGTGCGCCTCGCCCATGGCGTAGTCGTTGGGGTCGTGAGCCGGCGTGACCTTCACGAAGCCCGAGCCGAAGCCCGCATCCACGTGCCAGTCCTCGAAGATGGGGATCTCGCGGTCCACGATGGGGAGCTTCACCGTCTTGCCCACGAAGGCAGCCTTCTCCGGATCCTTGGGGCTCACGGCCACGCCCGTGTCGCCGAGCATGGTCTCGGGACGCGTGGTGGCGACAACGATGTACTCCTGGCCGTTCACCGGCTCGGTGAGCGGATAGCGCAGGTGCCAGAGGTGGCCCTTCTCGTCCTTATACTCCGCCTCGTCGTCCGAGATGGCCGTGGTGCAGCTGGGGCACCAGTTGACGATGCGCTTGCCGCGGTAGATGAGCCCGTCGTGGTACCAGTCGCAGAAGACGCGGCGCACGGCCTCGGCGTAATCGGGGTCCATGGTGAAGCGCTCGTCCTCGAAGTCGATGGAGCAGCCCATACGACGAATCTGCTGCTGGATGATGCCACCGTACTCGTGGGTCCAGTCCCAGCACGCATCGATGAACGCCTCGCGGCCCATCTCAAGGCGGTTCTTGCCTTCGTCCTTGAGCTTCTTGTCCACCTTGGTCTGCGTGGCGATGCCGGCATGGTCGGTGCCGAAGATCCAGCGCGTGGAGCGACCGCGCATGCGCGCCTGGCGCACGATGGCGTCTTGGATGGAATCGTCGAGCGCGTGACCCATATGAAGCTTGCCCGTGACGTTCGGCGGCGGGATGACGACCGTGCAGTCGCCAGCGCCGGGGCGCTTTTCTGGCTTGCGCTGGTAGTAACCGCCTGCGAGCCATTTCTCGAGCACCTGGGGCTCGGTGGCCGCGGGGTCGTAGGTTTTGGGCATCTCTTCCATTTCCATGGGCACCTCTATGCTTGCATCTCTACTCGGATTTCACGCGATACACGTATTGCAAGAGGATAGCACAGGAGGTGCGACCGCACGACGCAGGCCGCCATGAGGACGCTCTCTGTTTACGGGCGATATTTGGACACGGCGGGCGTTCTCGGGCAAGATGTGTACAGGATTAGGCATCTGGGCGTCCATATTTCGCCCGAGAACGCCACACGGGGCGCGGCAGGACCCATCCGCCGGCCTTGCCATGAGGGCGCGCCACGTCGCAGCCGACGCGGAGAGAAGTTCGTTCCCCGTCGCGGCGGACGCAGCAATGAGCGCGTCCTCGTCGTGATTGGTACGGCGAGAGCGCACCCATGACCGGACAGGCGGCCGTGCTACCGCTCCCGCCGGCATTGGAGCAGGTTCGTGAGCCGGCGGCCGGCGACGAGCTCCCCGTCCTTCACGAAGCCCTCCTCGCGCCCCGCAAGCTCGGCGATGAGCACGGAGCGCAGCTCCGCCACGCGCTGCGCGCAGGCAGGGTCGTCGATGGCATCATGCGACTCGCGCGGGTCGGCGGCGAGGTCGAAGTACTGCTCGCGTCCCGTCTGGCTGAACCAGATGTACTTATCGCGCGACGTCACGATATAGTGGTTCGATTGCTCGCGATCCCGCGCATGCTCTCCGTGGATGTAGGTGCGCTGCAGGCTCCCCCGCCCCAGCACCTCGCTCGCAAGGGACGAGCCATCGACCGTGTCGGGCACGCCCGCACCCGCGAACTCCAAGAGCGTCGGCATGATGTCCATGAGTTCGACCACCTGCTCGGAGCGCCGCCCGGCATAGCCCTCCCCTGCGCCCATCGCCGCTGCCGCCTGCTTGCCAGCGCGGACGATAAGCGGTATGTGCGCGGACCCCTCATAGGGCAGCACCTTGCGGAACAGGGAGTGGTCGAAGAGCATCTCCCCGTGATCCGAGGTGAACACCACGATCGTGTTGCCATAGGTCCCGTCGTTCTCGAGGGCAGTGATGAGGCGTCCTACCTGATGGTCGATGTGCGTGATGCATGCATAGTACCCTGCCATCGCCTGACGACGAAGCTCCGCATCGCGACAACCGTGAACGCTGTCGAGGACCATGCCGTCGCACTCGGTCGCCTCGACGTCGTCCCAGTCTCCCGAAGCGGGCGGACGCAGGTCGCACCCGTCATAGAGGTCAAAGTAGCTCTGGGGGGCATCGAATGGCGGATGCGGGCGCACGAAGCTTGCGGTGAGGAAGAACGGCCGCGTGCGGTCGCGCGTCTCAAGGAAGCGGATGGACTCATCGACCACCCAGTTCGTGGGATGGTAGCGCTCCTCGTAGATCCAGGGATGCGTGATCCAGGAATTGTTCTCGACGCCCGAGCCGTTCACATCGAATGAAGCGCCCAAACGGTCGCGCATGTCGCGCATGTAATCATCGGAAACCGCTTGGTGCTGCCAATACGGCGTATCGGCATGGCGATAGTGGCCGATGTATCCGTCATGCAGCTTGAGCGTCTGGAAGCCGCAGGCGAGACGGGGCGGATGCACGTGCATCTTGCCCACGCACGCCGTCTGGTAGCCGGCGCAGCCGAGTTCCTCGGCAAGATAATGGTCGTACTCCCAATCTACGCCATCCTGATAGCCCACGCGGCCATGGGAGGAAGGGGCCTGGCCGGTGAGGAGCCCTGCGCGCGCCGGAATACAGCTCGGACAGGCGGAGTAGGCGTTCTCGAAGAGCGTTCCCTCCGCAGCAAGCGTATCGAGGTAGGGCGTCTTCACGTCCGGATGCCCGGCGGCTCCCAGGCAATCGCCGCGCAGCTGGTCGCAGACGATGAGAACGATATTAGGTTGAGCAATCGGACGAACCATGGCTCTCCTTCCCTAGATGCGCCGACCGCCCTGCGTGACAGCGTTGCCAGGGGAAGCTCTCACGCAGGGAGCCGGAACCGTTCAGTGAATCTTGCGCATATCGGCGAGAAAAGCCTCGACCGCGCCGGCATCGGCCCCGGGCAGAACGAGCTCGCGCTCGGCACCGCGCATCGTGTAGCACACGGACACGCCGCCCGCGACCGCGACGGATTCGACCTGCTCGATGCGATCCCAGCCCACGCGCATGCCGCCCTGATAGATCCCATGCGGCCCCATGCCGGAGCGCACGAGGGCAAGCGAGGCGCCCACCGCGACGAGGACGCAGCACGCGGAGAAGTCGTCGGGCTGCGCGCCCCGCACGACGAAGTACCCGATACCGAGGACGGCAACCGCAGCCGCGACGACCGCGTTCACCGGCGCGCGGGGTACCGCGAACCTCAACGAGCCCCGCTGGTCGATGGCGAGGTACACGCTATAGCAGACCAGCAGGGCGGCAACGATGACAAGAGTCCACTCGAGGACGCCGAAGCTTGAGAAAAACGCGGGCATGAACTCACCCCTTCACGGGCGTACGCATGTGCTTCTCGGAGCGCTTGAGATAGCGCTCGCTTGCCGCGGCATCGCCCTTGTTCTCGTATTGCAGGGCCAGCAAGAGCTCGAGGAAGCCTCGATCGACCCCGTGGAGCCCCTCGACGCGGCGTTCCATGTCCTCGATATATCCCCAGCCCTTCTTGATGTAGATGTCGTGCATCATGCGCGCCTCCGCGACGGCGTCGGTGTCTTCCCAGGTCTCGATCTCGGCGAGAAGCCTCGTCGCCCCTTCGGCATTGCCGCGCTCGAGATAGTAGTTGAAGGCCTTCCCCACGAGCTCGCGGCGCTGGCGGTCATTCTGCCTCATGGAGAGCATTCGCTCGATCACGGAATCCGCCTCGCCGTACGCATCGAGCGCAAGATACCCGTTGAGCTGCATAAACGAGCGATTCCAGGCAGGGAAGACGAGCTTCACGAGCGGTTTCTCGAGCAATACGAGGTACGCGCGCACCTCCCCCTGCTCGAGAAGCGAAGCGAGCTCATGGGTATATGCGCGCTTCGCCACTTCAGTGAGGATCAAGAGCGCCGTCGCGGCGATGAGTATCACGGCGCCGATGATGCGGATGTCCACGAAGCCTCCCTGTCGTGTAGGAGCCTGTCCGGTAAGGCCGCGCGAACCTAGGAGAGGCCCAGGCGGTCGAATTGCTCGGCGGGCGCGTCGTGCTCGACGAGGCCGCGTCGCAGCAGCGCGACCATGCGATCCTCGGCAAGGGCATCCTCCCCCGCCAGGTTATGGACCTGGGCATAGTCCCCGTCCAGATCGAAGAGCAGCGAGTCGCGCACCTCTTCCAGGCAGTCCTCTCGCTGATCGATGTTCGCCGGCTTCGTGCAGGGGAACCGGTAGACGGGATAGTCCGTCCACGAGAGGAAGCGCCCCATCTCGATATCATCCACGCAATCGGTGCCCATCTTCTTGCGGATGGTATGGGGAATGGCCGCGTACTCGTAGCACGGGCGGTTTCCCGGCACGGGAGCACGGAAGTAGGTGTAGCGGCCATCCGTCACGTTCACCGTCATGGCGTGCACGCCATAGAGCGCATAATCGCGCGTCGGGGCGGTCGCATCGGTCATCAACGGCATGAGCGATGTGCCGCGAACGGACGATGGCACCTCGCAACCGTATGCATCGAGCAGCGTGGGCATGATATCGATCGCCTGGGTCAGCTGCCCGGCGCGCTCGCCTGCCCGAGCACCCCCCGGGAAGTGCACGATAAACGGCAGATGGGCGAGCTCGTTATACAGATGCATGTAATTCTTGCCCAGATAGTCGCGATCGCCGAGGAAGTACCCGTGATCGGTGGTCACGAGAATCATCGTGTCGTCGTAGATGCCACGCGCCTTGAGCGCGTCGATGAGCGTGCCGAACCAATGGTCCGTGCACGTCACCAGCGCCTTATAGCGACGCTGCACGTACTCGATGGCGCTCTCGGGAATATCCGTCTCGCTCACGCGACGATAGGGCGGAATCTCGAAGTAATCGCGATCGAGTCCCTCGGCACCGCCGTACATGTCCATGTAGCGGTCGGGCACATCGAAGGGCTCATGCGGGTCGAACGCCTCGACCATGAGGAAGAAGTCGTCGTTCTCGGCATTTTCCTCGATGAAGTCGCAGGCCGCCCGGAAGGTGCGCGGGCTCGGCATGTCCTCCTCGCGCGGCCACTTCGCCCGATTCTTCTGATACTGCTCGCGCACACGGCCGTAGAAGGTCTCGGGCATGTTGTCGGGCTCGTCGATGCGACTCACCCACGGGTCGCCCTCCTGGCCGCGGAAGAGCTCCCAGCTGTTGAACAGCTGGAGATAGCCCTCGCCGCCCGTGCGAGCATAGTGGCAATGGTCCGTCTTGATGCAGGTATAGGTGCCGCCCGCCCGCAGACCGTCCACGAGCGTGGCGTCGAAGGGCTCGATGGGGCCCCAGGGCCGCTCGAGGAAGTTGTAGCGCCCGCACATGATGTCGCGGCGCGCGGGCATGCACGGCGCGGAGCCGATCCAATGGTTGTCGAAGACCAGCGAGTCCTCAGCGAACGCGTCGAGATGCGGCGTATGGGCGGCTCCCTCGGGGTTGTAACACCCCAGCGCATCCCTGCGAAGGGTGTCCATCAGCACCAGGATCGTTCTCATGCAAGCGCCCTTTCTCTATGATGGCGGGCACGGTGATCGCCCGCTCGCGTTTGTGGGTATAACGCTCATGTTCCACAAGATGCCCGGAATATGCGATGAAGTCCGGGCATGTTGAGGGACACGGGTGTCCGGACCCGCCGTGCGGCAAGCAGCGGGTCCGGACCGCTCGCATGGGGCGCCGCGGTGATGCTTCGGGCGCCCCATGCCCTTTGCGTGACAACGGCGTGAACGCCGGTCACGCGATTACGTTGCGATGACGTCGTACATGCGGTGCCACGCGCCCGGCATCATGAAGCCGGTAGGCGCGGCGCCGAGAGGCCGACCGTCCTTACGCGAAGATGCTGACGCCGGTGTAATAGCCGATGGCAGCGAAGACAAGCGCGAACACGATGATGCCGATGATCACCTGGGCGGTGTTCTTGCCCTGACCCTTCTTGATGAGCTTATAGCAGATCAAGGTGAGGATGACCGGCAGCATGTACGGCATGACCGCGTCGAGCTGGGTCTGGATGACGAGCGGATCGCCTTCGGAGAAGGCGAACTGCAACCCCGTGGTGAGCTTGACCGTCTGCGGGATCAAGCAACCCACGACGATGACGCCGAGGACGTTGGCGAGGTTGCCGAGGCGCTCGATGAGAGCGACGCCGCCCTGCTCGATGAGCTCCATGCCCTTGGTGTAGCCCATGTGGATGCCGAAGTACTTCAGCGGCCAGTAGAGCACGTTGATGAGCAGGAACATGACGAGCGGGCCGATGAGCGAGCCGTTGCTGACGCAGAGCGACGCGCCGATGGAACCGGCGATGGGGTACCACGTGAGGTTCAGCATCGAGTCACCGAGGCCGGCGAACGGGCCCATGAGCGAGGTCTTGATGCCGGTCACGGCATCCTTGTGGTCCTCGTCGGTGGTCTCCTCGAGCGCGGCGCAGATGCCCAGGATGAACGGGATCGCGAGCGGATGGGTGTTGAAGTACTCGAGATAGCGCTTCATCGCCGTGACGCGCTCCTCCTTGGGGCGGTCCTTGTAGAGCTCCTCAAGGACCGGCGAGAAGCAGTAGGTGAGCGAGAGCGACTGCATGCGCTCGTAGTTATGCGCGAACTGGCAGCCCTGGGTGCGCAGAAGAACCTTGTTCAGGGCGTGATTGCTGACGTGAGCCATTACAGATCATACTCCTCTCCATCATCAGCGCCTTCAGCGGAGGCGATGGCCGGAGCGGCCTGCGTGTTCTTCTGGCCCTCGACGACGAAGTCGTAGAAGCCGGCGATGGCGGCAGCGATGATCGCGCAGCCGAGGGTGGGGATGCCCACGTACGCGTTGAGCACGAAACCGATGAGCAGGAAGATCCACATGTTCTTCTTCATCATCATGGTGAGCAACATCGCGAGGCCCACGGCGGGCATCATGCCGCCGGCGGTGCTCATACCGGAAAGCACCCAGGGCACATCGTTCTGCAGGAAGGCCATGATGTTCTCGATGACGTAGGAACCGATACCGGTGGCGATGAACACCGGCACGGCGCGCGTCAGGAAGAAGCAAATCGCGCCACCCCAGAAGAACTTGTTGACCGCCTTGAACTCACCGGACTCGGCAGCCTTGTCGGCGCCGTGCAGGAAGGTGGCGTTCGTGGTCATGACCAGGATGTTGAGCTGCTGGACCAACGTGGCGGTGGGGACGCCGATGGCGACGGCGAGCGCCGTGGCCTCGGTCACGCTGCCGCCGGACATGATGCCCAGCGACGCACCCACGATGGTGCCGGAGATGACATCGGGCGGAACGTACGCGCCGATGTTGTTGACGCCAAGCCACATGAGCTCCATGGTTGCGCCGATGATGATCGCGGTGGTCATGTCGCCCAAGATGATGCCGACACCGACCGACGCGAGCAAGGGCTTGCGGAACCCGAGATGCGGGCCCAACTGGTCCCACTCGCACAGGCCCGCCCAGATGGCGAGGAGCAGTGCTTGAACCATACCGTTTCCTCCTTTACAAGTATGGAAATTGCAACGGGTCGCTGGCATGCGGCCCGCAGTGCCGCTGAAACGATCGCGCTCGCCTGGCCAAGAAACCGTGCACCTGAAGGCGCGGCGGGACGAGCGCAGGGTGCGCCCGGCGGCGATACGGCACCGGGCGGGAACGGAGCGCCTAACCCTTGAAGTTCTTGAGCAGGTCGGGCACGCGTTCCTTGGTGTCGCGGGTCGTCGTCTGCATCCAGCACTCCACACCGAGCGACTCGAGCTCCTCGAAGGCGCGCTTCTCGTCCGCGGTGATGGACATGTTCTTATGGATGCGCTGGCGCTCGTCGTTGAAGCGCATACCCGAAACGTTGAGATAGGTGAAGTCAAGCCCGTTCTTCTTCAGGGCGAGGGCGTCGATGGGGTTGCCGAAGAGCACGAGCGTGACCTTTTTGAGCGTGGTCTTCTTGAGCACGTCGATGAACTTCTCGACGGTAAAGACCGACACCTTGATGTTCGGCACCGCGAGTCCGGCGACCGAGCGCTGCACGGGGTCGTTCGCGCAGGCATCGTTCACGATGATCACCGACTCGATCCCGAAATCAGGAATCCACGTCGTGGCCACCTGGCCATGGATGAGACGGTCGTCAATGTCTACAAGCTTGAGGGGCATATCGCTCACTCCTTTCTAGAGGTCGAGGTCGTCCTCGTCCTCTTCTTCCGCCAGCTGGACCTTGACCTCCTTGAGCGCCTCGGCATTGGTGGCGAGCACATGCTCGCGCACCTCGTCGGGCGTAAGGTCGGCCGAGAACACGAGATCGATGAGCACGGGCAGGTTCACGCCGGTAAAGGCGACCATCTCGGCACCGCGCAGCATCGCGCGCGAGATGACGTTGAACGGCGTGCCGCCGTAGATGTCACAGAGCGCGACCACATGGTCGTACGCCTCGTCGAGCTCTGAGTAGGCCTCGGAAAACTCCCCCTCGAACTCCTCGGCGCTCTTGTTCTCGGTGAGCGAGAGCGCGCGGACGCGCGTCTGCTTGCCTGCGAGCATCTCGGCGCCCTCGAGCAATGCCTCGCCGATGTGCGCGTGCGTCGCAAGGATGATTCCAAACGACATGCTTCCTCCTGACGAATCGTCTTCGCCCGCGCGCGTCGTTTCCATGCGCGGCCGGGCTCCTCCCCTTGTCGGTGTTCCGTGAAGCTGTTGTTCTAATTTGTTCTTTATTGAACATTAGATAACGTAGCAAATGAACACATTACGAAACCGCTGGCCTTACATAAATACCGATACAACTCGTGGTTTCGTGGACGAACCTATCTTAGCAGGACTTTGAAGCCCAAACGTCAATCGTGTAGAAAATACCGTTTAGCGCGAATATTTGACCGTCTACGTAATTTTTTGATTCTATTTGTTCATTTCTGTTATTTTAAAGAAGCCTAAGGGAGGTAGAAATGCTCAAGGTTCAACGACAGGAAGAGATCGTACGCCTATGCAACTCATCGGGGCTCGTCACGGTGAACGAGGTCGCGGAGCTTCTCGGCACCTCACCGATGACCATCAGGCGCGATATGGAGGAGCTCGCCCAGGAACATCGCATCGAGCGCGTGCGCGGCGGCGCCAAAAGCGTCGTCACCGTGCCGCAGATGGTACGCGAGTTTCCGCACGATAAAAAGAGATCGCAGCACTATGCGGAGAAGCAGCATATCGCGAAGCTGGCGGTGGGGCTTCTGAGAGACGGCGACGCCGTGTTCCTCGGCGCGGGCACCACCTGCGAGCTCATCGCCCAGAACCTTGGCGAGAAGTCGCTCATCGTGGTCACCAACAGCATCTCCGCCTTCGAGCTGCTCAGAGAGAATCCCAACATCGAGCTCTATCTGCTCGGCGGCCTCTATCGCCGCAAGACGAGCGTGCTCTACGGACATCTCACCGAAGAGGCCCTCTCGTCCATGAGCGTAGACAAGGTGTTCTTCGGGGTGAACGGCATCTGCGCGCCCGACGTGATGGGGCACAACGTCGATATCTCGAACCTCCAGCGCATGGCGCTCGACAAGGGACGCAAACGCTACATCGTGGCGGATTCCTCGAAGTTCTTCCGAAAAGACCTGTTCACGTTCTACACCCTCGACCAGATCGACGCCGTGATCACCGATCCGGGCATCACCGCCGAACAGCGCGCCTCCTGCGAACAGTACACGCAGGTGATCTGCTAGCGACGGGTCGGGCGGGACATCTTTCTGCTGGCGGCGGGCGCAACCGAGTCGTCTCCCTGCCAACGGCGAGTCCGACCGGACCGCCTCCAACATCTCATCCGTTCGAGGAGCCCCATGAAGTACATCAGCTTTCTCATCAAGCCTGCTTCGGCCTCGTGCAACATGCGGTGCCGATACTGCTTCTATGCGGACGTCGCCGAGCACCGCGCGGTGCGCTCGCACGGCATCATGGGCACCGATGTGATGGAGGCGCTCATCGACCGTGCACTCGGGCTCGACGACAGCGCGCGGATCGCCTTCGCCTTCCAAGGCGGCGAACCCACGCTCGCGGGACTCGACTTCTTCCGCGCGTTCGTTGCGCGCGTGGAGGCCGGGCGCACGCATCAGCAGGTGAGCTACGCCATCCAGACGAACGGCTACCTTATCGACGAGGAATGGGCGGCATTCTTCCACGAGCACCGCTTCTTGGTGGGCATCTCGCTCGACGGCTACCGCGAGCTGCACGACTGGCTGCGTCCCGATGCTGAGGGTACGGGCACCTTTGCGCGCGTCATGCGTGCCATCGACGTATTGCGCGACGCACACGTGGAGTTCAACGTGCTCACGGTGCTCACCGCGCAACTTGCCAAGCACCCGCAGAGGCTCTATCGCTTCTACCGCGACCACGGTCTTGACTACGTCCAGCTCATCCCCTGCCTCCCGGGACTTGACGACGATGCCGATGAGTTCTCACTCACGCCCGAAGCGTTCGCCTCGTTCTACAAGGTGTTCTTCCGACTCTGGCTCGATGAGTACCGCCAGGGGCGCTACCGCTCCGTCACGCTCTTCGACAACGTGATCCCGCTCTTTGCCGGCGTGGCCCCGCAGCAGTGCGGCATGCTCGGGCGGTGCGCGCCGCAATTCGTAGTGGAGAGCTCGGGCGATGTGTATCCGTGCGATTTCTACGTGCTCGACCGCTACCGCTGCGGGAACATCGTGGATAACACCCTCGAAGAGCTCGCGACCTGCGATGCCGTGCGCGCCTTCCTCGCCGAGCCCCGGCGCGCGTGCTCGCGATGCGCCGACTGCCCCTTTGAGCGCATCTGCCATAGGAACTGCAAGCGCTTGAATATCGCCTATTACCGCGAGGATTATTGCGGCTATCGCGACTTCCTAGAAGAGGCCGCCCCCGCCATGGCCGCCATCGCGCGCACGATCCGGCGCTAGGAGCGCCAACGCGAAGCATTGTGGAGTCTTGTCAGCCATTATTTCAAGTTTTGGGCACTTAACGCCGCTTCCCTCGAATATAGCTGCAAGTCATAAGCGGTTTACCAGGCAGGATGCCATCGCGGACAATCATGCTACTGGGCATCACGCACATGGAGTGCCCAAAAGTTGAAAACGCTCGCGCATGCAGACGCCGACCACCCTAAAGCACGGTCGGAGCCTCGGATTCGGGTATTGGAGACCGCCTCTTCCCGCCCTCAGCTTGCCCTGGTGGCCTTCTCATGATGGTCCGCGATGACCTCGTTGACGGTATGCCCTTGGTCCGCCTCGAGAGAGCGCCACTTGGGCGTTACGATGCGCTGCGCCGGGTACACGCCGCGGTGCCCCGCCACCAGATAGCTCACGAACGAGACGATAACGAAATACGGAGCCGCCAAACCCCCGAAGAGGTCCACACCGAGCAAGATCGTCGTCATGGGCACGTTGAGCGCCGAGCCGAACACGCCCACCATACCAAGCGCCGCACCGAACGCCGGCGTAACGCCGAGCGAATAGCCAAGCGCCGCGCCGAGCCAACCACCGAGCGAGGCCCCGATGCCGAAGATGGGCGTGACCTCGCCGCCCTGAAAGCCCGCCCCCAGCGTAAGCGCCGTCATGGCGAGCTTGAGCAACGCATCGACGGGCGTCGCGGCCCCCGTGAACCCAGCCTCCACAAGCCACGAGGAAAGTCCGCCGTAATCGTAAAGGCCGAAGACCACATAGGTCCCGAGCACCACGAACGCGCCAACCAGCGCCGCCACCAAGTAGTTCGTGATATGGGCGGCATAGAATCGCTTGACGACGCGAATCGCCCCCGAGAACATGCGCGCCGCGATACCGAAGAGCACCGCGGCCAGCACCGCGAACGCAAGCGAGGAAGGCCCGAGCTGCGGGACCATGCCGATGTCGTAGCCCTCGCGGGAAGCCCCGAGCGCGGTTGCCACCGCATCGCCCACAAACGACGCGAAGAGGCAGTACACGCCGGCGCGATATTGCAGCTTGCCCACGAAGCACATCTCCATACCGAAGAAAGCACCCGCAAGCGGCGTGCCGAACACCCCACCAAACGCAGCGGAAATGCCCGCCATGAGGAGATCTTGGTGATCGTATTCGCCAAGCTTGAAGAGACGCGAAACGGCATCGGCAATCGTCCCCCCAATCTGGACCGCCGTGCCCTCTCGGCCCGCCGAACCGCCGGCAAGATGCGTGGCAACCGAGCACACAAAGGTGAACGGTGCCATAACGGGCGGAATGCGCCTGCCAGAGACCGCGCAATCAATCACCAGGTTATTTCCGCGCGCAGCGTCCTTGCCGTACCTGCGATAGAGCCACGCCGTGAAGACGCCAACCGCCGGTAGCAGCGCGAAGCAGATGAGATGGACTTCGCGAAAACCAGTAACCGCATCAAGGCACGTGAGAAACGCCCAAGCAGCAACGCCCATGAGCGCTGCGACAAGCGCGACGAGCGAGAAGAGACGCAGGCTCTGCCATGCGTTGCGAGCCCCTCGAATCGTATCCTCGGCGAACACATGCTCGCGAGCTCGCAGGTAGCCACCGATGGCAGCAGATGTCCAACCAGGTGTCCCCGTTCCGTCGAGCTCAGAGACGGATCGCTCTTCCATACCGGCTGCGGTATCGCTCTCCTTCATTATTGCGTCCCTAGAAAACGAGGTGCTTGGCTGCGTTGTACACGCAGATGAGCACGATGACGACCATGAGCCCGCTGAAGAGCTTGTCCACGTGGCGCTCGTCGATGTGCTTGTTGATGGCGCGCCCGCAGATGCCGCCCAAGATGCCGCAGCAGATCATGCCCGCGATGAGCAAGGGGTCGATGACAGAGAAATCGACGGTAGGAATGCTCGTGACGGTACTCGTCGCCTGCGAGCACAGGATGATGAAGAGCGAATTCTGCGCCGCCTGCTTGGTGCCCATGCTGAAGAAGAAATAGAGCACGACGAGGTTGATGGGGCCTCCGCCGATGCCGAGGAACGACGACATGACGCCGAGTGCGAAACCGATGACCACACACGCCGCAGCACCCGAGATGCTGAGTGTGGAGATACGGCTCTTGTTGAGGTTATAGACGAGCGTCCCGATCGTGATGATGCCGAGGGCGACCGCCTGAACGGCACCTGCAAGCTCGGGCGTGGGAAACAAGCCTTCCACGATATCGAAGAGCTGCTTACCCGCAAGGCCGCCCACCGCTGCACCGATGGCAAGCGGCACCGCCGTCTTGCCCTCGATGGAAGTTGCGCCCGAGAGACGGTTGCGCAGCACCGAATAGCAGGTCATGGCCAAGACCGTGCAGCCCGAGAGGAAGTTGATGGTACCGGGCAAGAGCGCACCCGAGGCATCGAGTACGGGCTTGATGATCACGCCGCCGCCGATGCCGCAAATGGCCCCGATGATCGAGGCGCCGAAGCTGATGATGAAGAACAGGGCGTACATGAAACCTCCCGTTGCCCGAGCCATACGGTTTCCCAGTATAGCGCGGATAACGGGAGGTCCAGAAACTTCGTCCTACGCAAAATGAGGACAGAGGGAATTTCGCAAAATGAGGACAGAGGAGATTTTACCCGGGCAGGCCAGCTACCTATGCGGCGCGGTACACGCGGCGTGGCTGCTCCTCGCCGCGGACGGCGGCGGCGGTCACCACGACCTTGGCCACGCCCTGCTCGCTCGGCAGGTCGAACATCGTGCGTTGCAGGACATCCTCGCAGATTGAACGCAAGCCGCGGGCACCGGTCTTCCGCTCGAGCGCGAGCTTGGCCACGGCGCGCAACGCTTCGGGCTCAAACTCGAGCTCGCAGTCCTCGAGCTGGAACATCCGGCGGTACTGCTTCACGATGGCGTTCTTGGGCTCGGTGAGAATCGAGACCAAATCGTCTTCGTCAAGCGCCTCGGTGTGCGTGATCACCGGCGTGCGTCCGATGAACTCCGGAATCATGCCGAAGCTGTTGAGGTCCTGCGGCAGAACCTGGCTCAAGAGGTCGTTCTCGTCGGTGGAGGTGGGACCGGCGAGCTCGGAATTGAAACCGATGCCCTTGTTGCCCACGCGGTCCGCGATGATCTTGTCGAGCCCCACGAACGCGCCGCCGCAGATGAAGAGGATGTTCGTGGTATCGATCTCCAGGAGCTCCTGCTGCGGGTGCTTGCGCCCGCCCTGGGGCGGCACGCTCGCCACGGTACCCTCGAGGATCTTGAGGAGCGCCTGCTGTACGCCCTCGCCGGACACGTCGCGCGTGATGGAGAGGTTCTCCGCCTTGCGCGCCACCTTGTCGATCTCGTCGATGTAGATGATGCCCACCTGGGCGCGCTCGATGTCGCCGTCGGCTGCGGTGATGAGCTTCAGGAGGATGTTCTCCACGTCCTCGCCCACATAGCCTGCCTCGGTGAGCGCCGTGGCGTCCGCGATGGCAAAGGGCACCTCAAGGATGCGCGCAAGCGTCTGCGCCAAGAGCGTCTTGCCCGTACCCGTGGGGCCCAGAAGCAGGATGTTCGACTTGGCGAGCTCGACATCGGCCAGATCGTCCGCCGGAGCAGCATGCTTTCCGAGCGGCGCCTGGGGGGTGCGCCCGTCGCTCGAGTCGAACGCCCCCTCGGCAGCCCCGCCCTCGAGCACGCGGCGGTAGTGGTTATAGACCGCTACCGACATGGCGCGCTTCGCGTCCTCTTGGCCCATCACGTATTGCGAGAGCTCGTCGTAGATCTCGTGCGGCGTGGGTACGCGGGTAATGACCTGACGGCCCGAGCCCTCCGTCTCCTCATCAACCGCCTCAACCTCAGGCGTAGCGAAGGCATCCGCGCCGAAGGCGTTCTCCCCCATCATGTAGGGATAGCCGGGATTCTGCTGCATGAAATCGTGGGCAAGCGATTCCTCGAGGATCTCGACGCATGCCGAGACGCACTCATCGCAGATAAAGGTGTTGTTGGGCCCCTTCACGAGCTTGCGCACCTGCCCCTGCTCCTTCCCACAGAAGGAGCAACGGATGGTGCCGCCTTGCGATTCGCCCTGGTTGCCGGTCATGCCGGAGCGGGGATCCATGGCCATTATTCTGCACCCTTCGCAGCCTCGGAGCGGTTCGCGATAATCCGGTCAACGAGGCCGTACTCGAGGGCGTCGGTGGCGCGCAGGTAATGGTCGCGCTCGGTGTCCTGCTTGACCTTGTCGAACGGCTGGCCGGTAGCATCGGCGAGAATCTGGTTCAAGTTCTTGCGGATGCTCTTGATCTCCTCAGCCGCGATCTCGATCTCGGTCTGCTGCCCCTGAGCGCCGCCGCTCGGCTGGTGAATCATCACCATGGAATTCGGCAGGCAGAAGCGCTTGCCCTTGGCGCCGCACGCGAGCAGCACCGCCGCCATGGAGGCGGCCATGCCCACGCAGATGGTGGAGACGTCGGGCTTGATAAAGTTCATGGTGTCGAGAATGGCGAGACCGGAGTACACCTCGCCGCCAGGAGAGTTGATGTAGAGCGAGATGTCCTTCTCGGCATCCTGGCTCTCAAGGTGCAAAAGCTGGGCGATCACGAGATTCGCGGTCACGGAGTTAATCTCTTCGCCCAGAAAGACGATACGGTCGTTCAAAAGGCGGGAATAGATGTCGTAGCTGCGCTCGCCGCGCGGGGTCTGCTCGATGACATAGGGCACGAGCGCGGAATCGGTTCGAAGTAGCGCCATGGGGCTCCTTTCTTCATGCGTTTCAAAGACGTACGGTGCCCGGCCTGCTTGCGGGCCTGGCACCGTACGGAAGACGCCGGTTTACCGGTATGATACTGTACCCAGAACACGGGCGGCTACACCAACGGGCGGCTCGCCGAAAAACATCGGCAAACGCCCCGGCAGCGGAAGCGAGCTACTCGGCAGCGCTCTCGGAATCGTCGGCGGTATCGCCCTCGTCCTGCTTCGCGCTCTCGTCGACCTCGGTAACCTGAGCGTTCTCGACCAGCCAGTCGCAAGCCTTGGAGCGACGAATGGAGTCGCGGATGGCGGGCATGCGGCCCTCGGCGATGAAGCTCGCCTTCGAGGCCTCCACGTCCTCGACGCCGGCGTTCTCGAACTCCTTGTCCACGTCCTCGTCGGTGACCTCGACCTTGAGCTCGCGGGCCAGAGCATCGAGCGCGAGGGACTCGCGGGCCACGTCGTTGGCCTGACGATGCAGGTCGGCGATGAACTGGTCGGAGGTGATCTGCGAGGCCTGGAGCCACTGGTCAAGGCTCATGCCGCGCTGGGCAAGGTTGTTCAGGAAGGTCTGGCCGAGCTCCTGGAAGACGGACTGCTCGTAGTCGGCGTCCATCTCCTCGAGCTCAAGGCGCTCGGCGAGCGCGGCAACGGCGCGGTTCTCCTTGAGGGACGGCAGGCGGGAAGCCTTGTCCTGCTCGATCTCGCTCTTCACGGCATCGCGCATGGCGGCGATGTCATCGAAGCCGAACGCGCTCTTGGCGAGCTCGTCAGTGAGCTCGGGCACCACGCGGGCCTTGATGTTCTTGACGGTGAACTCGGCGCTGGCCTCCTCGGGCTCCTCATCGCCCTCGGCCTCAGGCGTCCAGCTGACCTCCTTGACCTCGTCAACCTTCATGCCCTTGAGGGCCTCCTCGACAGCCTCGGGAAGCACGCCGGAGCCCATGGCGAACATGCGGTCATCGCCGGCAAGCTTCTCGGCACCCTTCACGTCCTTGACGGAGAGGGTGATGAAGTCCTCGGCATCGATGCCGCGGTCCTCGACGTCCTCGAAGCGGGTCTGATAGCCCATGAGCATCTCGACCTGCGCGTCAATCTCGGACTCGGTGACCTCCGCAGGGGGCATCTCGATCGCGACGGGCTCATAGGAGCTGAGCTCGGGCGTGGGACGGAGCGCGTACTCAACGGAGAAGGTGTACTCCTCGCCGTCCTTCACGATCTCCTCGACCTTGAAGTCGCCGTCCTTGACGGGAACGATATCGAGCTCGTTCAGGATGGCGGGAGCCGCCTCGTTAACAACGGCCTCGGTGGCGTTGGCCAGGGCAAACTGCGCGCCAAGCGTACTGTCGATGACGGGGCGCGGGGCCTTGCCCTTGCGGAAGCCCGGGAAGCGATACTGCTTGGCAGCTTCCTTGTACGCCTGCTTGATCGCGCGGTCGACGTCTTCAGCGGCGATGGTGACCGTAGCGGTGAGCTTGCCGTTCTCGACATCAGATGCAGAGATGTTCAACGTTCCTCCTCTTACCTTGCCAGCGTATCGTTGGGTGCTGGAAACCCTGGTATACCTAAAATAAGCCGCCTGCGGCCAAAGCGCGGAGCGCCTGCGCGCTGGTGCGGGCGAAAGGACTCGAACCTTCACGGGAAGCCCACTGGAACCTAAATCCAGCGCGTCTACCAATTCCGCCACGCCCGCAATGTGCGCACAGCCTTAGCATGATACCAGATAACGCCTGCTTGCAACTGATGAACGTGAAGCTGCACAAATGAGACGGTTGCGGGGCGCGCGTTCAACCGCCGCTCCCCCGTTCGGGCGCCCTTCACGCATGTTCGCCGCATGTTTCGGCCCTAGATGCGAAAGAGCGCCCGAACGCAGGGACGTATCACAAAGGGCTTCCACACGGGGACATGCCGCTGGGCAGCGCTACAGGTCGAACATATAGGAGCCGCACGCGTTGACGATACGCGTGCCGGCGGGATGCTCGATCACGCGATCGATGCGCCCGTACTCCATATGGATGTGCCCGTGAACGAGATAGGCTGGCCGCAGAATCTCGATCGCGGTGTTGAAGGCATCGAAACCGGTGTGCGCGTAATCGTCCATGTCGCCATAGCCGTACGGCGGCGCATGGGTCACCACGATATCCACGCCGCCGGTGAGCTTCGCCTGAAACGCAAGGCGCATCACGCGCCTGCGCATCTCCTGCTCGGTAAACCCGTAGACGCGCTCGTTATAGCGCATGGACCCGCCGAACCCCATGATGCGCACGCCGGCCACCTCGCGAATGCGGCCGTCGATGCTATCGCAACCCTCCGGCGCGTGCGAACGATAGGCGGTGTCGTGGTTTCCCGGAACATAGAGGAGCGGGAGGTTGGCCATCGTGACCACGTGCTCGAGGTAGCGCGCCGGCAGATCGCCGCACGAGATGATCATGTTCACGCCGCGCAGGCGCTCCGGATCAAAGCCCGTCGTCAGCCAGCTCTGCTCAACGTCTGCGATGGCGAGGATCTTCATGCGAGCGTCGTCCCCTTATGCGGAAGCTTCGCGACATCGACGGGAATGAGCCCGCTGACCTCCACCTTCTCAAGACCCTCCTCGGAAAGCTCGCGCTGCTCGGGCAAACGGCCCACCACGTTCGCATTGAGCCAGCTCATGCGCACGATCTCTTCGCTCGAAAGGCGGCCCGCCTCGGCGGCCTTCACCGGGCCCTCCTGGCTTGCAAGCTCGCCGGCAAAGGGATCGATGCGCCGCGTGAGCACCGACTGCCGCAGCACCTCGATGAGCGCTCGCTGGCCATAAGGCAGCCCGTCCGAGAGCCCCACATCGAGCACGCCGGAAGACATTCCCCACCAGTAATTGAGCGCAAGGCCCGAAAGCTCGCTCTGCTCTTTGTGCCACGTCTCGCTGCGGATAGACTGCACGATGAGCTGGTAGTAGCGCCCCCATTTCAGCACAGGCTCGGCAAGGTGCGTGGTCGTACCGTCCTCCTCCACGCGGTAGAGCCCCCATGCCTCGCCCGGGTCCGCCGGGTTGGGATAGTCTCGCGCCGAGACGATCCGCACCTCTTCCTCGGCAAGCTCTCGCTTCCAATCGTAATCCTTCGCCGAGAACCACTTGAGATAGACGGTCACGAGCGGGTCGACCATGGCCGCGCCGATGGCGAAGGCGTTGATCTCAGACACGCTGCCGAAGACCGGGGTCTCGGCAACATAGCCGACCTTATGGTTTTCTGCCATGCTCGCTGCGAGCGCTCCGAGTAGGAACTTCGCCTCGTACAAGCGGATGCTGAACGTGCGCACCGCGCTATGCGAGAGGCTCACCGAGCAGTTGATGAACGTGCATTCCGGATGCGCTACCGCGGCACGCAGGCTGTCGCGCATCTGGGTGGGCGCGATGGTCACGATGAGATCGGACCCCTCGGCCAGCGCGTCGTCCACGGCAAGGTCGAAATCGGTCGCATCGACGCAATCGCGGTAGGCTCGGGTCGAGATGGTCGCCCCCAGGCGCCGCTCAAGCTCGAAGCGCCCCTGCTCATGGAGGGCCGTCCAGCCGTCAACGAGTGGGTTTTCCCCGTAAATGAACGAAGCCCGGAACGGCTTCGAGCGCACGACATCCTTATAGAGGTTCTTGAGCTCGGGAATGATGGCAGCGCGGCTCGAGCGCGGGTCTTCCAGATAGGCCACCTTGCCGCCGTCGCGCTTGACGACGAACTCGCCCCACATGCGCTCAACGTTCTGATCGACCTCGCTCGGCAGCGCGCGCACCGCCTCGTCATAGCCGAAGACACCAAGGTAGGCAAGGAAGGCCTCCCCCGCCGTGAGCCCCAGATGCTCACCCCCGCGTTTGCGGAAGGCGCCGAGGAACGTCTCGAACGCGGAGCGAAAATCGCGCACGACCTCCTGCGGCCAGGCATGATCGAGGTCCTGCCCAGCAAACGCCGCCAGCCGCACGTAGTCGCCCTCGCGGGTGAACACGATGCCGTAGATGGGCGCTACGTTGAAGAAGCGCATGAACTCCTGGTAGATGCGATAGGCCTCGGTATCGGAGGGCATGGGCACCACGCGCGTGACGGACGCGAGAATCGTCGGCTGCCCCAGATAGCGCAAAACGGAAACGCGCTTATTGCCCTCCTGCACGTAGAAGCGCTGCATGAACTCATAGACGACGATGGGGTCGCGTATGCCCTCAGCGCGCTGCGAGTCGATGAGGTCGCTCCACTTCATCGAGAACTCTGAACCGCTCTCAGGCAGGGGCATGAAGTTCGTCGCGAAGGTGTTCTGACGCCCGCGCGTGCGCGTGCCCGCGATGAGGTCGATATCGATCTCCATCGTGCCCACGGGAACCTCGCCCTGGTACCCCTCGCCCTTGAGGATATCGTCGAGGGCGGGCAGGTACGGGTAGCGGCCCGCAGAAACGTCCGTCTGAAGCTGCTTATGGCCGAGCTTGCGCGCGCGGCGATAATCGTCGAGCATCTTCCCTACCCCACTCGTTTCGCGGTCCGGCACCACCGGCGGCAGCGCCCCCACCGATCAGCGCGCTCGAACAGCCCGCAAGCAGACGGCGCGCAACCATCCCCTGCTAGGCGTCGACACGCTCGAAGCGATACATCACCGCAGCATTCGCGTGGAGCCCCACCGGCAAGGGGAATCCAGCATCCATGAGGGCGTCGGCCGGATAGACCACGCCCGTGTCCAGATTCCGATAGAGCGCTCCCGGGGTGAGACCGCGCGGAACGACATAGTTCGCTACACCGTACCCGTTAACCGAGAGCAGCACTGCGCTCACCACGGCACGGGACCCGTCCTCGGCAACGTACTCCCACGCGCACACGGCATCCGTAAGCGGAGAGCTCAGGCGGAAGAACAGGCCCTCGCGCACCAGGTCCTCGACCTCGTGATAGCGCTTCACCTGATTGCGGATGTGCTCGCAGGCGCGCTCAGGAAGCTTGAGCAGATCGAGCTCGTAGCCGAAGCCGCCCCCCTGCATGGCAACGATGCCGCGCGTCGTGATGGGCGTCTCGCGCCCGTTGACCTCGTTGGGGCATGCCGAGACGTGCGCGCCCATGGCAGACGCCGGAAAGCCGAACGAGGTGCCGTACTGGATGGTCAGGCGATTGATGGCATCGGTGTTGTCGCTCGTCCAGATCTGCGGCGTGTAGTAGAGCATGCCCGCATCGAACCGGCCGCCGCCCGCAGAGCAGCCCTCGAAGAGAATCCGGGGATAGCGCTGGACGAGACGCTCGAGCAGGTCGTACAGGCCGAGCATGTAGTCGTAGAGCACCTTGCCCTGATCGTTCGATGCGCGGGAATAGGTGTCCACGATGCTGCGGTTGTAATCCCACTTCACGTACTCGATGTTGGCCTGATCGAGCACGGCGCAAAGCTGCGCATAGAGGTTGTCGCGCACCTCCTCGCGCGAGAGATCGAGCACGAGCTGGTCGCGACCGAGCACGGGGCCCTTCCCCGGCACCGCGAGCACCCAATCGGGATGTTCGCGGTAGAGCTCGCTGTCCTCGCTCACCATCTCCGGCTCCACCCAGATGCCGAACTTGAGCCCCAGAGCGTTCACGCGGTCAACGAGATCCTTCAGGGTGCCGCCGAGCTTCCCCTCATTCACCGTCCAGTCGCCGAGCGCCCGGAAATCATCGCGCCGCGTGGAGAACCAGCCATCGTCCATGACGAGCATCTCGATACCCAGGCTTGCGGCCTGTTCGGCAAGGCGCACCAGGCTCTCGCCCGTGAAATCGAAATAGAAGGCCTCCCAGCTGTTGAGCAGCACCGGACGCGGACGGTCGCGCCACGTACCGCGGCATACGTGCTTGCGGATGCAGCGGTGGAAGTTTTGGGAGACGCGCTCGATGCCCGCATTCGAGTAGGTCATGATGACCTCGGGCGCGACCAGCTGCTCGCCCGGAGCAAGCGGATAGGAGAACCGGTCGTCGGAAAGGCCCATCTGCATGCGCGTCTGGTTGTACTGCTCGCATGTGACCTCGGCCTCGAACCCACCGCTATAGACGAAGTTCATGCCCCAAGCACGACCTGTAGATTCCGTTGCCCGCTCATCGCAGAGCACCATCACCGGGCTGTACTGGTTGGAAGACATGCCGCGACGGCTTCCCACCGAGAAGGTTCCATGGCCAACATGGTGGCGATCCGGGGTGCGCTCCATGGCATGGCGCCCATAGAAGGAGATAACGTCGTACTCACCGTGCACGAAGTCGAGACATGCCGTCTGGGCACGGTCGACCGTCACGACGCCGGTGCCTTCGTTCTTGATGATCGCGGCGCGCGTGACGATGTCTATCTCGGGGAGCACGCCGTATAGCAACTCAACGGTAATGCCCACGCGCTCGTCGGCAAGGCGGATGACGAGCGTCTCGGCTCCATCCGACTCATCCTCACTATAGACCGCGGGAAGCCCGGGGAGGTCGTACTTGCCGGGCCGAATCTCGTAATCGCGGTAGCGAAGGTCACAGCCGAACGCGCCGTGGTCGTCGCGAACGACCAGCAAGGGGCTCCTCATGTCTCCCGCGCCTTGGAAGGGGTACTCCTGGGGCAGCACGTCGAGCGAGTACGTGCGGTCGTGCACATCGTAGGGGCAGCCGCACATTCCGCTCCGGTCGGCGTAGGTCACCAAATAGGCCATATAGCCGTCCGTGCGTGCACCGTAATACAGATGCAGCAAAAAGCCGTACGAATCGGCCTGCATCTGGTACGTCGAGTTCTTGGTATTGATGGTGAAGATCTTTGTCTCTTCGTCAACGACGATCGGCATGATCCCTCCCCTTTAGTTGATGCTCACGCGGTGCGGGCGCCCAAGGGGAAGCAGCCGCAGCCGCCACCCGAACGACACCTCGGTCAAGCAGGCAAAACCCTGCCCGTTGCATTATAAACGCGCATACCTCGCAATAAATCGCAGAGTGAACCAACACAAGCTTAGCAAACTTATCGGGCTGGCGCGGCCCAGCGTCCGGCGAGAGGCGACTCGGAGAGCCCGGCGTCCGGCGAGAGGCGATGTTGGGCAGGGCGTGGCATGCGAAAAAGCTTGGCGCCTCTCGGGGCGAAGCATTCAGTGAGGCAGAATCGAGCGGGTCGCAGCGTGCAGCGCGAGGGCAGCGCTTGACAACGTGCGGAAAACCGCGGGTCGCAGCGCGGCAATCCAACCCCGCTGCTCGATATGTGATGAAACTGTGACTAAGTTATGGAACCGTTTCCATGAACTATCTACCAACGTTATTTAGCCTATAGTACAGATTCATGGAACCGTTTCCATAACACAGGCATAAGGAGGGGCATGAACATCAGGGACATCGCGGAGCGTGCCGGCTACGGCGTCAGCACGGTTTCGCGCGTCATCAACGGCCAATCCAACGTGAGCGACCAAGCACGCGAGCGCATCCTCGCCGTGATGGACGCCTGCGGGTACGAGCCCAACACCAATGCGCGCTACCTCAAGATGCGCTCGCCCTCCCCCGTCGCCGTCTTCGTCATGGGAACGAGCAACCGGCTCTTCGGTGACATTCTCACCCGCATCCAGGCGCGATTCTGGGCCCTGGGCGAAGAGGTGGCCGTCACGCACCTGGAAGACGATGCCAACGAGGTCCAGTTCGCCATCGGCTACCAGCAGACGCGCCATCCCAAGGCGATGCTGTTCCTTGGTGGCGAGCGCACCTTCTTCCGCGAGGCCTTCGGCCAGATTACGGTGCCGAGCGTGCTTATCACCAACACCGCAGAGGGCCTTGGCTTCGAGAATCTCTCGAGCGTTACGATCGATAACGAGGCAGCCGCCGCGCGCGCGATCGATTACCTCCATGCCGCCGGCCACCGCCGCATCGGCATCCTCGGCGGCACGCGCTCCCCGGAACAGATCGGCGGGCGCCGCCTCGAGGGCGCGGAGAGCGCGCTCATGGCCCACGGCATCGTCTTCAGCCGCGACCAGGATTATGAGCCCTGCGACTTCACCGAAGATGCGGGATACCGCGCCATCGGAAGGCTTCTCTGGCGCTCCCCCGACCTTACCGCCGTCCTTGCGCTTGGAGACATCATCGCCTTTGGCGCCATCCGCGCCATCTACGACCGAGGGGGCAGCGTTCCCGGCACCCTCTCCATCATGGGCTTCGACGGCACCGCGCTCTCGCGCTACTCCGTCCCTCGCATCACCACCGTGCGCCAGGATACCGATGCCCTCGCAGACCGCAGCGTGGACCTGCTCCTCCAAGGCATGCAGGGGCCCGCGCAAGCCCTGCACGAGCTTGCCCCCTTCGACATCCTCGAGCAGGAGAGCGTGGGCGCACCCAACACCAGCGGCGTCGCGGACCTTCTCGCCGCCGCCCACGATACGCACCGGCTGCACCGCTAAGAGAAGGGAGCCGTCCTCATGAGAAGAGCCGGAATCCTCATGCCCATCACCGCGCTTCCCTCGCCGTGGGGCGTGGGCACCATGGGTGCAGAAGCGCGCTCGTTTATCGATTTCCTCGCCGAGGCAGGCGTATCTGTCTGGCAGGTTCTACCCATCGTGCCCACGAGCTACGGCGATTCGCCCTACCAATCGTTTTCCACGTATGCGGGCAATCCCTACCTCATCGACCTCGACGACCTCGCCGCCGAAGGCCTTCTCGATCGCACGGAGTACGCCGGCCGCACCTGGAGCTCCCAGGCCGACCGCGTAGACTACGGCGCGCTGTACGAGGCGCGCTTCGATGTGCTCGCCTGCGCAGCGCGGCGGCTTGCCAGCATGCACCCCGACGAGTTCCGTGCCTTCTGCAAGCGTGAGGCCTCCTGGCTGGATGGCTATGCCCTCTTCATGGCCCTCAAGGAAGCCCATGGCGGTGCCTCGTGGAACACCTGGGAGGCAGGGCTCCGTCATCGTCAGCCCGTCGAGCTCGCTCGCGCGCGCATGGAGCTCGCCGACCGCGTGCGTTTCTGGCAGGCGGTCCAGTGCCTGTTCTTCCGCCAGTGGGAGAGCCTGCGCATCTACGCCAGGACTGCAGGCATCCACATCATGGGAGACCTCCCCTTCTATGTAGCCCTCGACAGCGCGGACGTCTGGGCGCACCCCGAGCAGTTCCAGCTCGACGAAGAGCTGCGCCCCACCGAGATCGCCGGCGTTCCCCCCGACGGGTTCTCGGCCATCGGGCAGATCTGGGGGAACCCGCTCTTCGCATGGGACCGTATGAAAGCGGAGGGCTACGCTTGGTGGATCGACCGGATCTCGTTCCAGCTGCGCCTCTACGACATCCTGCGCATCGACCATTTCCGCGGCTTCGACTCCTATTTCGCCATCCCCACCGGGGCGGCAACCGCTGCGGGAGGACGCTGGCGGAAAGGCCCGGGCAAGGCGCTCTTCCAAGCGCTGAGGCTTGCCGTGGGCGATGTGAGCATCGTGGCAGAAGACCTGGGATACCTCACCCCGTCGGTGCGCCAACTCCTCGACGACACCGGGTTCCCCGGCATGAAGGTGCTCGAATTCGCCTTCGACACGCGCGATTCCGAGGCCGGAGACGACACCTATCTTCCGTTCGCGTATCCCGAAAACAGCGTGGCCTACGTTGGCACCCACGATAACGACACCGCGCTCGGATGGCTCGCCAACGCACCCGCGCCCGATACCCGCACGGCACGCGAGTACCTCCGTCTCGACGACCGCGAGGGCGAGGGCTGGGGCATGATGCGCGGCATCTGGGCGAGCGCCTCGGAACTCGCCGTCGTGCAGATGCAAGACGTGCTGGAACTCGGCAGCGAGGCGCGCATCAACACTCCTTCAACCCTTGGAGGCAATTGGACTTGGCGGGCGCGTCCCGGCTTTGCGAGCAGATCGCTCGCAGCGCGCCTGCGCCACCAACTTCACCTCTACCACCGCATTCCAGCCGATGAGGCGCGCGTGGCAACCGCCGCGAACGGCGCCGCAGAACCCACGAGCAAGGAGGACTAACATGGACCTCGAAACCAGCCTGGCAAGCACGCTCGACGCCATGGGGACGAACCTCGACCAAGCAAGCCCGGAACAGCTGTTTTGCGCGCTTCTGCGCGTTACCCGCGACGTCGAGCTCAAACAGCAACCGGCGCAGGGCGACCGAAAGCTCTACTACTTCTCCGCCGAGTTCCTCATCGGCAGGCTCCTCCGGGCAAACCTGCAGAACCTCGGCTTGCTCGACGATGCCGAGCGCATACTCGCCGAGCACGGGACCTCACTCGCCGAGGTCGAGGACCGCGAGCCCGAGCCCTCGCTCGGCAATGGCGGGCTGGGGCGCCTAGCGGCATGCTTTCTCGACTCCATCGCCTCGCTGGGCCTTCCCGGCGACGGCGTTGGGCTCAACTACCACTTCGGCCTCTTCCGCCAGGACCTTTCGCAGGGCGTGCAGCTCGAAAAGCCGAATCCATGGATCGAGCCGGATTCCTGGCTCATCGAGACAGGCTCCTCGTTCACGGTGCCCTTCGGCTCGGGCGACCTTTCGGCCCGCATGTTCGACATCCAGATTCCCGGCTACAAGAACGGCGTGTGCAACCGCCTGCATCTCTTCGATGTCATCGACCCTGCGCCCGCACCCGAAAACGGCATCGCGTTCGATGCATCCGATGTGGCGCATCAGCTCACCTCGTTCCTCTACCCCGACGATTCCACCGAGGAAGGGCGTCTTCTGCGCGTATACCAGCAGTACTTCATGGTCTCGGCGGGGGCACAGCTCATATTGAGCGAGCTTGCGGAGCGCGGGCACCAGCCTTCGGAACTCGACCGCTACGCGGCAATCCACATCAACGACACGCACCCCTCGATGGTCATCCCCGAGATGATCAGGCTTCTCATGGAAGACGGCATGCCATTCGACCAGGCGGCCGATGTGGTCGAGCGCACCTGCGCCTACACGAACCACACCATCCTCGCCGAGGCGCTCGAAACATGGCCCATGCGCTTCATCGAGCAAGTTGCCCCCGGCATCGTGCCCATCATCCGCAAGCTCGATGAGCGCGCCCGATCCCGCAGCAACGACGAGCGCGTTGCCGTCATCGATTCGAGCGACTGCGTGCACATGGCCCATATGGACGTTCACTTCTGCCATGCGGTGAACGGCGTGGCGGCGCTCCACACCCATATCCTCACGAGCTCTGAGATGCGCCCCTTCGCAGAGCTCTACCCCGACAAGTTCTCCAACAAGACCAACGGCATCACCTTCAGGCGTTGGCTCCTCGACGCCAACCCCGCACTCGCCCGCTGTATCACCGAGCGCATCGGCGATGGCTGGGTAACTGACGCCCAGCGGCTGAGCGACCTGCTCTCGGTTGCCGATGCCGACGCGCTTACCGGCGAGCTCGAAGCGATCAAGCAGCACAACAAGCGCGCGCTCGCATCCTGGCTGCAGCGGACGCAGGGCATCAAGGTCGATCCCGAATCCGTCTTCGATATCCAGATCAAGCGCATGCACCAGTACAAGCGCCAGCAGATGAACGCCCTCTACGCCATCTGGAAGTATCTGCGCATCAAACGTGGAAACGTTCCCACGCGCCCCGTCACCATGATCTTCGCCGCGAAGGCCGCACCCGCCTACGAGCTCGCCAAAGACACCATCGCGCTGCTGCTCGCACTCTCGCGCCTCATCGAGCAAGACCCCGCGGTCTCGCCCTGGCTGCGCCTTGTGATGGTCGAGAACTACAACGTCACCGCGGCCGAGCACCTCATTCCCGCCGCAGACATCTCCGAGCAGATCTCGCTCGCGTCGAAGGAGGCCAGCGGCACCTCGAACATGAAGTTCATGGCAAACGGCGCCGTAACGCTCGGCACGCTCGACGGCGCGAACGTCGAGATCGCCAACCTCGTGGGCGCAGAGAACATCTATCTCTTCGGCCGCTCGTCCGAAGAGGTCATCGAGCTCTACGAGACGGGTGGCTACCACCCATGGGACCTCTGGCAACACGATCCCGAGATGGCCGAGGCAATCGACTTCATCGTCTCGCCCGAGCTTCTCGCATGCGGCAATGCCGCCGCGCTCGCTCGCGTGTACAGAGACTTCGTGGCGAAGGACTACTTCATGGCCCTGCTCGATGCTCGGGACTACGCGGCCACCAAGGAACGCTGCCTCGCCGACTACGAAGACCGAGCGGCATGGGGGCGCAAGATGCTCGTGAACATCGCGACATCAGGTTTCTTCTCGTCGGACCGAACGATTCGCGAATACAACGACGAGATCTGGCATCTGGGTTAGCTGGGGCGTGCGCCCAACGGTTGAAAGGAGCTTTTCATGACCAACGCACATGCTGATTGGTGGAAGCAGGCGGTAGTGTACCAGGTGTACCCGCGCAGCTTCTACGACGCCAACGGGGACGGCCTAGGCGACATCGCAGGCGTCACGGCAAAGATCGATTACCTGGCCGCGCTTGGCGTCGATGCCATCTGGCTCTCGCCGTTCTACCCGTCCCCCCTTATCGATGGCGGATACGATGTGGCGAACTACCGCGACGTGGACCCGCGCCTGGGCACGCTCGAAGACTTCGACAAGATGGCTGAAGCCGCCCACGCCGCCGGCATGAAGGTGATCGTGGACATCGTGCCCAACCATACGTCCACCGAGCACGAATGGTTCCGCGCGGCGCTCGCAGCGGGCCCCGGCTCTCCGGAGCGCGACCGCTTCATCTTCCGCCCGGGCCGGGGCGAGCACGGGGAGCTGCCCCCCAACGGCTGGAAGTCGACCTTCGGCGGCCCTGCATGGGAGCCGGTTGGCGACGGCGAGTGGTATCTGCACCTCTTCGCTGTAGAGCAGGCCGACCTCAACTGGAAGAACCCCGAGGTCCACGAGGACTTCAAAACCACCCTGCGCTTCTGGAGCGACCGCGGCGCCGACGGCTTCCGCATCGATGTGGCCCATGCGCTTGCCAAGGACATCGACAGCCGCCCGCTTGAAGACTGGCCCGATGACCCCGGCCAATCGAGCCTCGCGCAGAGCGGCAGCGACGACGAGAACCCGCTCTGGGATCGCCCGGAGGTCCACGACATCTACCGCGAGTGGCGCCAGGTGTTCAACGAGTACGAGCCGGCGCGCTTTGCAGTCGGCGAAGCATGGGTGGCACCCGAGCATCAGTGGATGTACGCCTCCACCGATGAGCTTGGCCAGGTCTTCAACTTCGAATTCGCCAAGAAGAACTGGTTCGCCGCCGACTTCCGGCTCGCCATCGAGGAGGGCCTCGATGCTGCCGAGCGCTCGAAGTCGACGACCACATGGGTCCTTTCCAACCACGATGTCCCGCGCCACGCAACCCGGTTCGCCCTTCCGCAGGTGCCCTCGAGCACCCACCACCAGATTGCAACCGACTGGCTGCTGCGCGACGGCACGACCTACTACGAGGACCGCGAGGCGGGCACCCGGCGCTCTCGCGCGGCGCTCCTCATGGAGCTCGGGCTCCCTGGATCGGTCTATCTCTATCAGGGCGAGGAGCTCGGCCTCTTTGAGGTCGCCGATATCCCGTGGGGGGCGCTCGAGGACCCTCAGGCGCAGATGACCGCCCACGGTGACGCCATCAAGGGCCGCGACGGGTGCCGCGTTCCGCTCCCGTGGACATCGCTCGATGCGACAGGCGACTTCGGCTTCTCCGGCCCTGCCGACCACGACGCCCCGCACCTTCCGCAACCAGCGTGGTTCGCCCAGTTCGCCGTCGACGTCGAAGAGGGCGACGAGGCTTCGATGCTCAGCTTCTACCGCGCCGCCCTCGCGCTTCGTCGCGCGCTGATCGTGCCCACGGGCGATACATCGCTCGCGTGGGATGAAGCCAACGCAGGCGATGTGGTTGCCTACCAGCGCCCGCTTGCCGATGGCCGCACGCTCGTGAGCATGACGAACTTCGGAGCGACGCCCGTGGCACTGCCCGCAGGAGAGGTGCTCATCGCTTCCGCTGAGCTCGTCGACGGCAAGCTCCCCCAAGACGCTTCCGCTTGGATCGCCTGCGCCTAGAAACGCAGACGATACGCCGCGCGCCGGCAGGCATAGCATAGGCGCGCTCAACCCCGGGCTGCAAGCCGCTACCCATGTGGCTCGCAGCCCGGTTTTTCTGCCCAACGCAAAGCGCGCCCGCAGCCTCTTGGAGCTGCGGGCGCGCTGCATGAAGCGAGCGAATCTGTAAGCGCTACTTCACGGCACCGTTGGTGACGCCGCCGATAATCTGCTTCTGCGCCACGATGTAGAAGATGATCATGGGGAGCATGGCAAGCAGGTACGAAGCGAACGCCAGGTTGTAGTTCGTCGCGAACGCGGTTTGGAAGTTCATCTGCGCGAGCGGCAGGGTGTTCACGCCCGAGCCGCCCATGATGACGAGCGGGGTCATGACGTCGTTCCACACGGCCAGGCCGGTGATAACGGCGACGGTCGCATGCATGGGCTTCATGAGCGGGAAGATGATCTTCCAATACGTCGTCCAGGTGCTCGCGCCGTCCACGCGCGCGGCCTCCTCGAGCGCAACGGGGACGTTACGCAGGTAGCCCGTGTAGAGCATCATGTTCATGGGCATGTAGAAGACCACGTAGAGCACCATGACGCCCACCATGTTGTCGAGGTGCATCACGGCGGTCTGCTTGACGAGCGGCATCATGAGGATCGCGAACGGCACGTACATGCCGGCGATGATGAAGTAGTAGGAAACCTTGAAGATCTTCTTGCGATCCATGTTGCGCCCGATGGCGTATGCCGCGAGGCTGTGCACGAGGATCGACACGACCACGGCGGCAACCGTGATGATGAGCGAGTTCATGAACGACCGGAAGAAGTCGGTGACCCGCATGGCCTCGATGAAGTTGTCGAGGCTCCACGTGCTCGGCAGCGACAGGATTCCCGCGATGTCGTTGGTCATCTCGGACGGATCTTTGAACGCGATGACGACCGCCATGTACAGCGGGAAGACGATGGTGATGAGACCCACGATGAGCAGGATGGTCACAGGCCAGTTGACCCGCTCCTTGACTTTTGCCTTTGCCATTAGAGCTGCTCCTCCTTACTGTTCAAGAATTTGGTCTGCAGGATCGAGACCACAGCGATGAGGATGAAGAAGATCACCGCGTTGGCGCACTGGAACCCGAACTGGCTGTTGTTGAGACCGTTCTGGTAGATAAGGTACGAGATGGACTCGGTGGACTGCGCCGGGCCGCCGGAGGTCATGGACACGATCTGGTCGAACACCATGAGCATGTCCTTCATGACGAGCACCATGTTGGTGGTAATAGAGGGCATGATGAGCGGGAACGTGATGTAGCGGAACTTATCCCAGCCGGTCGCGCCGTCAAGCGCGCCGGCCTCGTAGACGTCCTCGGGAACGGAGGAAAGCCCGGTGATGTAGATGATCGTGGTCTGCGCGCACGCCTGCCACACCAGCACGACCACGATCGCGACCCAGGCCCACTCGGTGCTCGCGAGCATCGACGTGGTACCGGTGAGGGCCGGCAGGATGTATGTGAAGAAGTAGCTGAAGACGTAGCCCACGACCAAGCCACCGAGAATGCGGGGCACGAAGTACACGCCGCGGAGCGCGCTCTTGAACTTGATCTTGCTCGAGAGGCCTATCGCGAGCGTCAGGCTGATCACGTTCGTGAGGATCGTGGCAACGACAGCGACCTTGAACGTGAAGAGATACGAGTTGAGCACGCGCGTATCGGTGAACAGGTCGATGTAGTTCTGGATGCCCACGATGCTGAACGAGCCATAGCCCTTGGAGTCCGTGAAGCTGTAGAAGAAGCCCGTGATGAGCGGGATCGTATTGAAGAGAACGAAGATCACCAAGACGGGGATGAGAATCGCCATGAACGTGCGATTGCGCGCCGACCCGATCTTGGCCTTTGCGGTTTGAGCCATGTGTATACCCCCTTACTCCTGCGCGGCTTCCTGCACCTTGCGGATGACCGTCTTGTTGTAGCGCTGCCACAGCGAGTCCCAGTTCTCCAGGAACGCGTCCACGTCGCCGTCCATGAGGAAGGCCTGGAGCCGTGCGTCGCACGCCATGCCGGAGGGATACGAGTGGTCGGGATAGTCGATGACCTTGCCCGCATCGAGGAACTCCTGGATGTCGTCGAAGAGCGGGTCAAGCGTGAAATCGCCCTCGATGCAGGGGATGGCCTTCTGGTCATCGCAATACGTCTGGAGGTTATCGGGCTCGTTCAAGAAGTCGATGACCTCATAAACCTGCTCTCGGTGATCCTCGTTCGCTACTGTCATGTTCCAGCACAGGTCGACGCCGGAAACGACGAGACGGTCCTCGGGATCGTCGGCAGCGGGCATGGCGAAGAGGCCCACGTTCATGTCGGGGTTGGCCGAGAGGATCTGCGGCACCGCGAACGAGCCGCAGGGGAACATGGCGCTCTGGCCGCGCGCGAACGCGGTGCAGGCGTCCTCGTAGCTATAGGCGAACGGGCCCTCCTCGCCATACTGCAGCAGCTGATAGAGCTTCTCAGCGGGCTCGCGATAGTAGTCGGCGAACTTCGCCTCGCCGGCGTTCACCTTGCGGATATGGTCTTGCGGCACCAGATCGACCAAGATGGAATTCCATGGCGAGAGAATAGTCCACGTATCGAGGAATCCGAGATACAGCGGCAGCACCTCGCCCTCCGCCTTGATCTCTTCGCACAGCGCGATGAACTCGTCCCAGGTCTCGGGGATGTCCCAGCCTTTCTCGGCGAACATGTCCTTGTTGTAGAGCATGCCCGCGGCGTTGGCGATGTAGGGCACGCCGTAGATGCCGTCCATGGGAACGTAGGTGACGCTCTTCATGATGTCCTGATAGGCCTGCTGCACCTGCGCCATGCCCGGATACTCGGTCATGTCGGCCAGGATGTTCGAGTCCACGAAGTCGGCGTACGAGGCGTCGCCGCCGATGGCCACCACGTCGGGATAGTCCTCGCGCACGAAGCGCGTCTTCATGATGGTCACGGCATCGTTGGGGCTAGTGAAGTTGAGATAGATATGGTCGTTCGACTCGTTGAACTCCGCCATGAGCGCCTCGAAGATGCTGACCGCCTCGCGCTTGTACGAGACGAATTCAACCTCGGTCTTGCCGTCCGAGCGCGTCTCGGAACAGCCGCCGAGCATGAGCGACGCCGCCCCCGCAGCCGAGAGCCCCAGGAGCGAGCGGCGCGAAATTGGCTTGGTAAGCATGCTTTGCCCTCCTCCTGAATGCTAGTGAACGATGGCGAGCTCGGTGTCCTTGTCGAACACGTGCAGCTTATCGACATCGAAGGCGACCTTGATGCGGCTACCGGTGCGAACGGGGTTGGTCGCAGAGATGTGCGCGGACACCTGGCCGCCGTCCACATCGCCGTAGATCATGGCCTCGGAGCCCAGGAGCTCGTAGACGGTCACCGTCGCATCGATCTGCTCGGAGAGCGCCTTGCCCTCGGCATACTCGTGCTCCTCCACCACATCCTCCGGACGGATGCCCATGACGACGACCTTGCCCACATACGGCTTGAGCGCGGCCGCCTTGGCATCGGGCAGGGTGACAGCGTTCGATCCAAAGGCAAGGGCCACCGCGCCGTCCTTCTCGACCACCGTGGCATCGATGAAGTTCATCTGGGGCGACCCGATGAAGCCGGCCACGAACAGGTTGCAGGGCTCGCTATACAGCTTGGACGGGGTGTCGACCTGTTGCATCACGCCGTCCTTCATCACGACGATGCGGGTGCCGAGCGTCATGGCCTCGGTCTGGTCGTGCGTGACGTAGATGATGGTGGCGCCCAGGCGATCATGCAGCTTCGAGATCTCGGCGCGCATCTGCACGCGGAGCTTCGCATCGAGGTTGGAGAGCGGCTCGTCCATGAGGTAAACCTTGGGGCGACGCACGATGGCGCGGCCCATGGCGACGCGCTGGCGCTGGCCGCCGGAAAGCGCAGACGGCTTGCGGTCGAGAAGCTTCTCGAGGTCAAGGATGCGCGCGGCCTCGTGCACGGCCTTGTCGATGTCGGCCTGCGGGACCTTGCGGAGCTTCAACGGAAACGCCATGTTGTCGTAGACCGTCATATGCGGGTAAAGCGCGTAGGTCTGGAAGACCATGGCGATGTCTCGGTCGGCCGGCTCAACGTCGTTCACGACCCTGCCATCAATCTTCAGCGTGCCGGAGGTGATGTCTTCCAGGCCGGCAATCATGCGCAGCGTAGTGGATTTGCCGCAGCCCGACGGACCGACGAAGATGATAAACTCCTTGTCCTCGATCTCGAGATTGAAGTCCTTCACCCCCTCAAAGCCATTTGGGTACGTCTTGCCAATGTGTTCGAGCGAAAGTCCAGCCATCGAGCGACCCCTTCCATCGCAAGTCCTTGCTTTGTACATGGCGACAGACAAAGCGTTCCATGCAGCATGATAAAAAATATCTTTTTGCTAGAAATCCATGTATTTAGGTATATTTACATACAAATTTATTGTTTTAGCAGGTATATCGCGCTAATGAATTGTTGACAATATGCTAAGTTTTCGTTAAGTGGTAGCTATTATTACGTGAACGGCATAGCAGAAAGATTTAGCGCAAAGAATCGCCGCAGGTTATCTATCCTATCGAGATAAAACCGTCTATGATGGGGATGGAGTATCTCAATATAAGTCCGTATACCAAAAAACAGTTTATATTGCGATATTATATATCATAATACGCACTGTATAGCATTATGATATGTTACTAAGCAAGACCGTGAGCCAGGAGGCGAGACCGTGAGAGCACATGAAGTCGAGTTCTCGACGTTTGAAGGCGGTATTTTTACCGATCTCGTCCCGTATCAGTACGGACGCGAAGTATGCGTACCCGGCCACGCCTTCGGTCCCGCGCGCCGGAGTCACTATCTCTTTCATTACATCATCCAGGGATCCGGCTCGCTTACCGCAATCAACGAATCGGGGAGCCAGGCATTCTATGACATCAAATCCGGTGAAGGGTTCCTCATTTTCCCCGGGCAGACCACGACCTACGTCGCCGATCTCATCGACCCCTGGGAATATATCTGGATTGAATTTGACGGCTCGCATGTAAAAGCTTCGCTCGACCACATCGGGTTCTCCCCTACGAGCCCCATCTATCGAATGGCCGACCCAGCGGCTCGCGACGAGATGCTCGGCGCCATGAGACGCATACTCGAGCACAGAAACGACTCGCCCCTATATCTCGTGGGATGCACATACCTCTTCTTCGACGCATTCTTGCGGTCCGCAGAGTCGCATCGTATCCCTCAAACCACCAGGCTGCATGGCTTCTATATCGACAGCGCCCTTTCCTTTATCGAGAAGAACTACCAGGCAGATGTGAGCATCGAAGACATCGCCCGGTATATCGGGCTCAATCGAAGCTACTTCGGCAAGGTCTTCAAAGAGGGCATGGGCGTGTCGCCGCAGCAGTTCCTCATCGGATACCGCATGGAAAAGGCGTGCGAGCTCCTTAAGCTCTCATCGCTTTCCATCGGGGAGGTCGGGCGCTCCGTGGGCTATCCGAACCAGCTGCACTTCTCGCGGGCGTTCCGCAACACCTACGGCACATCCCCGCGCACCTGGCGCCAGCAGCACACCGTTCGCTAAGGTGAAATTCCCTCTGTCCTGATTTGTGAAATTCCCTCTGTCCTGATTTCACATGGCGGGGCGAGAGAAGACCTCTCGCCCCGCTGCATGCTGCCTATTGGCGCTCGTACCAGGCAAACCCCCAGGCGGGAAGCTCGAATGTCTCGAGTTCCGCCTGTTCGCCGGATATGAGGTTCCTATACCGCGCGCGCTCGGGCATCCAGATGGTCTTGCTCGCACCACTGAAGTTGAACACGGCATGGAGCGTTTCCTCGCCGCACTCGCGCACGATCCAAAGGACCGCCGGATCGCTATAGTCCTTCGGATACCATGCTGCCTCAGACCCGAAGACGGGGTCCTCGCGCCGGATGCGTTCGAGCTCGTCGAGCCCGGCGAAGATTTGGCTCTGAACCGTTCCCGCCTGCTCGATGTTCGCAACCAGCTCCCACGAAAACTGTCCGCGATGGATATAGCGCGAATCATCCGCTTTCTCGGGATCGTCCCGATAAGCATAGTCGTTGACCTGGCCGACCTCGTCTCCGCTGTAGATGATCGGCAGGCCCGATTGCGTGAACATATAGGCATGGAGCATGAGGTCCTTGCGCACGGCAACCTCCATAGCCTCGGCATTACCCTCGAAGCCCGCGGCCTCGATGCCGCACATGGAAGCCGTCGTGGCGCAGAAGCGCGCGTCCCCCGTAACCGGATCGGCGTTGTAGAGCGCCCCACGGCTCGGGCTTCCGGGGATGTTGCCCAAGAAGTAGTCGTTCAGGTACCGCTTATGCGGCACCTCCTCTTGGCCCCAACCTCTAAGCGTCTGGTAATCGAGGCCCCACCCTATGTCGTCGTGACAGCGCAGGTAGTTAAGGAAGGTGTACTCCTTGGGCAGGGTGCAGACCGCATCGAGCTGTTGGCGCAGGAGGCGCGTATCTTCTGTGGCTACGGTATGCCAGGTAGTCGCCATGGTCGTCACGTTGTACAGCATGTGGCACTCAGGCTTTTCAACGGTACCGAAGTACGGAACAACCTCGACGGGAGCCATCACGACCTCGCCCAACAACGCAACCCCGGGGCACACGACCTCTCCGATCATACGCATCATGCGCACGAGCGTATGGACCTGCGGAAGGTTGCGGCAGTTGGTGCCAAGCTGCTTCCAGATATAGGGAACCGCATCGAGGCGCATGATATCGATGCCCTGATTCGCCAGATACAGGAAGTTGTACATCATCTCGTTGAAGACGCGGGGGTTCCTGTAGTTGAGGTCCCATTGGTACGGGTAGAACTGCGTCATGACGCATTGCCCAAGCTCGGGCAGATAGGTCCAGTGACCCGGCGCCGTGGTGGGGAACACCTGCGGCACATCGCGAGAGTACTGGTCGATCACCTCTTGATTGGATTCGAAGAAGTACCTGCTCATGTACTCGCCCTCGCCCGCCCGCGCGCGGCGGGCCCATTCGTGCTCTTCGGACGTATGGTTCATCACGAAGTCCATGCACAGGCTCATGCCCCGCTCATGACAGGCGGAGGCGAGGTGCGCGAGCTCGTCCATCGTGCCGAGCCCCGGCTGCACGCGGCGGAAATCCTTTACCGCATAGCCGCCATCGGAACGGCTCTTGTCGGACGGGGTATCGAGGAACGGCATGAGGTGGATGTAGTTCACATGGCAACGCTCGAGATAGGAAAGCTTGTCCTCGACGCCCTTGATGGTGCCGGTGAAGTTGTCGATATACATCTGCATGCCGAGCATGTCCTGGCTCCGGTACCACGCGCCCTCCTGCTCGCGCACGATATCGAGCTTCCGGAGCGCTTCTGAGCGCTCGTCCGAGAAGCGTCGCATGCGGTCGATGAGCTCAGCGAACATGTCGCCGTTGTCGTAAAGCTCCATGTAGAGCCAGCGAAGCTCATCATGGTGGCGCGCGAGCCGGGATTCGAACACGGAATCGCGCGCGGGCCGCGCGGGCGACTTCGTGGGCGCCGCCTTGCCGCGTGCGGCGGGCGCATTCGATGCGGTCATGGATTTCGGTGCGGCAATGGATTTCTTCGATGATGACGACATACGCTCCCTCGAAAACAAGACAGGGCGGCCTGAGCGTGCCGCCGGTTACAACGCCGAAGCGGTTCGAGCTTTCGAACGCGTATGTTTGTCGCCGCTAATTACTATAGCGCCCTTAGCCCGCGACGAGCAAGATGATTTGCCCAACGAGATAGACGACGGGCGTAAGAAGGCACAGGACCACTCCGGCGATGGACGCCACCGTTCCGATGGAGCACGTCAGGTCGCGCCGATAGTCCTCTCGCCGCGCCTCCCGCGCGAGCCGGAATCCGACAACGGCGGCAACGGCACCGATGAGCTGGATCGGAATGAACGGGCAAAAGGAGACGGCCATCGCGGCAACTCCGACAACGATCGAGGCGATGTCTTTTCGCATAGCAACCTTCCTCTGTGCCGAACCGAGCGCGATCGGAGCAGGCAAACGAGCGAACGCATGGCCCATTATACGACGCGAGGCCCAGATTGAGGCATGTCCGTTATAACCGATGCTCGCTTTGCCTCCCCGGATGCGAGGTGCCGAAGAAAAAAGCTGGCACCCCTTTCGGGATGCCAGCCGAAACGAAAAGCGTGTCGAAAACCTAGACCTTTAGCACACGCCCTGGGCCATCATGGCATCGGCAACCTTCATGAAGCCGGCGATGTTGGCGCCCATCACGAAGTTGCCCTCATGGCCGTATTCACGTGCCGTGTCGTCCACATTGTGGAACATACCGCGCATGAGCCCCTCAAGCTTGCCATCGACCTCATCGAACGTCCAGGAAAGATGCTCTGCGTTCTGGCTCATCTCGAGGCCAGACACGAGCACGCCGCCGGCGTTCGCCGCCTTACCGGGCATGAAAGCAACGCCGTGCTCCATGAGGTAGATGGTCGCATCCGGCGTGGTGGGCATATTGGCGCCCTCGCCCACAACCTTGCAGCCGTTCGCCGCGAGCGCCTGGGCGTCCTCGAGCGTCAGGGTGTTCTCGCGAGCGCACGGCAGAGCGACATCGCACGGAAGCTGCCATACGCCTCGACCGTCCCCCTCGTGCCAGGTGGCACCAGGGCGCTGGTCGACGTACATGGCAAGGCTCACGCCCTGATCATGGCCGGAACGTTTGGCGTTGTAGATGTCTTCGAGCACCTTGTAGTCGATGCCCTCGGGATCCTCGACCCAGCCCTTGGTATCGGAGCATGCAATGGTCTTGCCACCAAGCTGGGCGACCTTCTGGATTGCATAGATGGCGACGTTGCCAGAGCCATGAACGACAACGCTCTTGCCCTCAAACGAATCGCCCTGGCTCTTCAGATACTCATCCACGAAGTAAACTAGGCCGTAACCCGTGGCCTCGGTGCGCGCAAGCGAGCCGCCGAAGGTCAGGCCCTTGCCGGTCAGCACGCCCGACCACTCGTTGCGAAGGCGCTTGTACTGCCCGAACAGGTAACCGATCTCGCGACCGCCCACGCCAAGGTCGCCAGCAGGAACGTCGGTGTTGGGACCGATGTGGCGGAAAAGCTCGGTCATGAAGGACTGGCAGAACGCCATGATCTCGCGGTTGGATTTACCCTTGGGGTCGAAATCCGAACCGCCCTTGCCGCCACCCATGGGCAGCGTGGTGAGCGCGTTCTTGAAAATCTGCTCGAAGCCCAGGAATTTAAGCATGCCGACGGTCACCGTTGGGTTGAAGCGCAGGCCGCCCTTGTAGGGCCCGATCGCAGAGTTGAACTCGACGCGATAGCCGCGGTTGACCTGCACCTTGCCCGCATCATCGACCCACGGTACGCGGAACATGATGATGCGCTCGGGCTCGACCAAGCGGTCAAGCAGGCTCGCCTCCTCGAACTCGGGATGCGCCTCGACGGCAGGCTCGATGGTCTCGAGCACCTCGATCGCAGCCTGGAGGAACTCGGGCTGGTCGGCATAGCGCTCGCGCAGCTCGTCGATCACACGCTGGGTATAGCTCATGCGATTCTCCTATCGATGTGTTTCCCTCGCTACCGTTGCAAGCAACGGCAACGTTGTGGCCGCAGGAATTGTACTTCAACCGGGTTGCCGTACGGTCAACGCGCTGAATCGTAACGTGCCCGCAACACGCTCAGCACCGACGCGAACCGGGCGCCCTTCTATTTTTCGTACAGCAACGAATGCAAAGCAGGAAACAAAGGCTGCGCCGCCGTTCATCAAGAATCCACGAAGGCGACGAAAAAGACGAACCCGGCACCAAAAAGATGCCGGGTTCGAGTGATTGCTGGAGCGGGCGACGGGAATCGAACCCGCGTCATCAGCTTGGAAGGCTGGGGTTCTACCATTGAACTACGCCCGCAATATGGTCGGGACGACAGGATTCGAACCTGCGGCATCGTGCTCCCAAAGCACGCGCGCTACCAGACTGCGCCACGTCCCGACGTCCAGAGCAAGCATTATAGAGGTTTCTCTTCATCTGGGCAACGCCCGGTTCGCGCTACCCCAAGGAACGCACGCGGTGTACATGAGTCGCTCGGACGTATACTGTGAATGCAACCAACCCCGAGACCGCCTACCGCGCGGCTAAGGAGCACCATGAGCGAACACGACTGCAACCGTCGGAACGCGCTAGGAGCGGCGCTCGGCCGCACGCTCATCATCGCCAACCCCGTCGCGCAATCTGGCGCGGGAAAGCGCATCGCTGGCCAGCTGCAGCGTTTCCTCGCGCTCTATCACCACGACAACGCCTCGTTCGAGCTCGTGTATACCGAGCACATGGGCCATGCCGTCGAGCTTGCCGAAGCGGCACGGGACTACGACTCGGTGCTCGCCCTCGGCGGTGACGGCGTGGTGCACGAGGTCGCAAACGGCATCATGCGCATCGACGCGGAGCATCGGCCCGCGCTCGGCGTGGTGCCCGTGGGCTCGGGCAACGACTTCGCGCGAACGCTCGGCCTCGACGATTATGGCGGAAAGGATTTCGCTCGCCTTCTCACATGCGAGCGCGTCTCCCTCGACGTGGGACGCGTAACCTACGTTCCGGCAACGGGAAACGGGAGCACCAAACCCCATGGTCGCGGGCGAGCGGGGCGGCATCGCACCCCCAATCCAGCCGAAAGCTCCCCAGCGCCCATACCGTCGAACATCCTACCTGCGGGAGAAATCACAGGCACCGCCAACGATACGGCGACCGAATACTTCGTCCAAACGCTCTCTTTCGGACTCGACGCGGCGGTCGCGATCGGCACCGTCGACCTGCGAGCCACGGTGGCGCTCACCGGGGCACCGCTCTACCTCATGAGCGGAGCGGGCGTTTTCCTTCGTTCCTTCAGGTCCTACCCCGCCCGCGTGTCCATCGACGGAGGAGCAGCCCAGGAGCTATGCACGTTCCTCATGGCCATACAGTTGGGACCCACCTATGGCTCGGTCTTCCTCATCTGCCCTGAGGCAGACCCTGCAGACGGATGCTTCGATCTTTGCTACGCCAGCGGCAAGGCCACCCGCGCGCATGCGCTCGCCCTGCTTCTGCGCGCGAAAAACGGCCATCACCTGAGCTCGCCCCTCATCCACACCGCCACTGCCCGGCATATCGAACTCTCATTCGAGCGCGACGACTACCCCATCCAAGCCGACGGGGAACGCATACGCGCTCGCAGCATGACGGTCGACCTTCTCCCCGGAGAACTCACGGTGCTGCGGCCGCTCTAGGTGGCGCCCTCCGCGATCAACGTGCCAAGAATGCCATCTTATGCGGGAAGGAACTCTATCGTTCCCGCACCGGCATCCATCGACCCCACGCGCGCGAGCGATTCGACACGGTAGCCGCGGGCGCGCAGGCGGTCTCCCCCGCCCTGAAACGCCTTCTCGATCGCGATGCCAATGCCCTGCACCTGGGCCCCCGCGAGCTCGCAGATTTCAAGCAAGCCCTCGAGTGCCTTGCCGTTGGCAAGAAAGTCATCGAGAATGAGCACATGGTCATTAGGCCCGAGGAAGCGCTTCCCCACGATAACGGGAAACTCGCGCTGCTTGGTGAAGGAGTAGATCGATGTTGCGTACTGCTCGCCATCAAGATTGATTGACTGCGCCTTCTTGGCGAACACCACCGGCACGTTCCCAAAATGGCGCGCCGCAACGCACGCGATGCCGATACCCGAGGCCTCGATGGTCAAAATCTTGTTTACAGGAATCCCTTTGAAGCGCTGTGCCCACTCGGCGCCCATGGCGTCGAAGAGCTCGACATCGCATTGGTGGTTCAAGAACGCATCAACCTTGAGAACACCGCCATCCTTGATGATGCCGTCGCGGCGAATACGCTCCTCCAGCTCCTTCATGGCGCCTCCTTGCCCTTGGTACGTTCGGGTACATCCATCCTACCGCATGCCGCACGCAAGGCGGCGAGCACGCGTAGTGGCCTATGGCGCACCGATGCGCGCTCAGGGATTATTCCGCCTCGCGCGCGAGGCAGACCCCGTCGCCGGCCGCACCGATGCGTGCTCAGGGATCATCGCGAGCCGTCGGCATTGCCCAACACGGCATCGAACCACGCGAGCACGTCGCGATAAACCTGCGCACGGCCAGGCTCGTTGAGAACCTCATGGCGCATGCCCTGGTAGATCATCTCATCCACATGGACCATGCCAAGGTCGCGGTACTGCTTTGCGGCTGCGCGCACGCCGCGCCCGCAATCCCCCACCGGATCGTTCGAGCCTGCGATGAAAAGGAGCGGCAGACCACACGGAATCCTACGGGCGAGGCTGCGCTGCTGCGATGTTGCGGCGAGCTCCGTCACCGCCGCGTAGCCGCCCACGGTAAACATCTGGCCGCAGAGCGGGTCGCGCCGGTACGCCTCAACCACCGCAGGATCGGTCGAGAGCCAGTCATACGGCGTACGGGCGCCCTTGATCGCTCGGCCGTATGCGCCCACCACGAGCTCGTGGATAAGGCGGCTTCTGAAATGCTCGCCCCGCAGGCGCGCAAGCACACGGCAGAGCGCGTTGCCCGCCCGGGCGAGCGCCGGCGGCTGCTGGCCCGTTCCACAGACGACGGCCGCCGAGACGCCCTCGGCATGCTGGGTGAGGTACACGCGAACGATAAAGCTCCCGAGTGAGTGCCCAAAGAATATGTACGGGATGCGGGCAGAAACGCCCTGCGCACGCAAGCGCCCGATGACGCGGCTACGCAGGGCGTGGACATCGGCAAGCAGGATGTCCACGCCGCCTGCGAGCGGAATGTGGCCGAGGTCGCAAGTAGCGGCGGCGGTGCGCCCGTGGCCCACATGGTCGTTCGCGCAGACGAGGTATCCCGCTGCGCAGAGCGCCTCGGCAAAGGATGCATAGCGCTCGGCGTGCTCGGACATGCCGTGCACGAGCTGCACCACGCCTCGCGGCGCGGCGCTGCCGGAAGACGCGGGCGCCCAGACAAGCGCCCGAACGGTCGAGCGCCCATCTGCACTCGGGTAGGTCAACGTCTCCGTGCGCACCGCGCCCCCTTCCCCAAGTATTACGCAGCGCTACTGCAGCGCGTCAAGGGCCTGGGCAACATCGGCGATCAGGTCGTCGGTATCCTCGATGCCGCAAGACAGGCGCACCATATCGGGTGCGATGCCCGCAGCGGCGAGCTCCTCATCCGTCATCTGGCGATGCGTGGCGTTGGCCGGGTGCAGCACGCAGGTGCGGGCATCGGCCACATGCGTCGCGATCTGCGCCACATGGAGGCTCTTCATGAACTGCTCCGCCGCTGCTCGGCCACCGGTAAAGCCGAAGCTCACCACACCGCAGCAACCATTCGGCAGATATTTCTGGGCGAGCTCATGCCACGGGTCGTCGGGGAGGCCCGGATACTTCACGAAGCGGACCTTGGGATGATCATGCAGGAACTCCGCCATGGCCTGGCCGTTCTTCACATGCTGCGGCATGCGAACGTGCAGGCTCTCGAGGCCGAGGTTGAGCAAGAAGGCGTTCTGCGGGCTCTGGATGCAGCCCAGGTCGCGCATGAGCTGGGAGGTCGCCTTCGTGATGTAGGCCGCGCCCTGGCCGAACTTCTGGGTGTAGACGACCCCGTGATACGTCTCGTCCGGCGTGGTGAGGCCGGGGAACTTGCCCGCATGCGCCTCCCAGTCAAAGTTGCCGGAGTCCACGATGGCACCGCCCACCGCAGCTCCGTGACCGTCCATGTACTTGGTGGTGGAGTGCGTCACGATATCGGCTCCCCACTCGAAGGGGCGGCAGAGCACGGGCGTCGGGAAGGTGTTATCCACGATGAGCGGCACACCATGGGCATGGGCGGCCGAAGCGAAGCGCTCGATATCGAGCACGTCGAGCGCAGGGTTGGCAACGGTCTCCCCGAACACCGCCTTCGTGTTGGGACGGAACGCCGCCTCGAGCTCCTCATCGGTGCAATCGGGCGAGACGAACGTGCTCTCGATGCCCATGCGCCCCATGGTGTGGGCAATAAGGTTGTACGTGCCACCATAGATGGCGGAGCTTGCCACCACATGGTCGCCCGCACCGACGATGTTGAAGAGCGCAAAGAAGTTGGCAGCCTGGCCGGAGCTCGTAAGCATGGCGGCGGTACCGCCCTCGAGCTCGCAGATCTTCGCCGCCACGGCGTCGTTCGTGGGGTTTTGCAGGCGCGTGTAGAAATAGCCCGACTCGTCGAGGTCGAAGAGCCGCCCCATGTGCTCGGACGTATCGTATTTCCATGTCGTCGACTGATAGATGGGGACCTGGCGCGGTTCCGCATCACCGGGACGATAGCCGCCCTGGACGCAGGTGGTGCCGAGATGCTCTGCCATATGAAGCTCCTTTGCACGTTCGTTTCGATGGGCGCGAAACGCCGCTGGGCGCCGCGCATACGTTCATAAGCTTACTCGCCTTCGCGCGCCCGCGTATGCCTGCATCTAGTTTTTACAGAGAGTCAGCAGGCGCGCTCCGGCGAGGCAGCGCTATCATGAGGACGAAAGCCAGCGCCGACTCCGCACGCTCGCACCCAGCAGCGAACGCTTGCAGGCGCCCGAGAGAAAGGAACCCCATGCCCTCCTGCGACCTCACAACCCGGTCTGACGAGCTCGCTGCCCGCGCGGTCGCGCTGCGCGCCGAGCGCGGCTACAACTGCGCCCAGGCGGTCGCATGCGCGCTCGCCCCAGAGATCGGCGCGGACACGGAAGCCTGCTACGTGCTTTCCGAGGGGTTCGGCGGCGGCATGGGAGGCCATACGGAGACCTGCGGCGCCATCTCGGGCGGCGTCATGGCGCTCGGTCAGGTGAGCAGCGGGGGCACGGCGCTTTCTGGAACCACGAAGAAGCGCACGTACGAACTAACCCGGGAGCTCGTCGAGCGCTTCGGCGCAAAAAACGGCTCCACCATCTGCTGCGAGCTGAAGGGCGCGGGATGCGAGCACGGACCGCTCCGTAGCTGCCCGGGGTGCATCGAGGACGCAGTGAAGATTACGGCCGAAATCATCGCGCGCCAAAGCGCTCCGGAAAACGCCGCCTAAACGCCGCTTAAAACTCATCGAACCGCGGGCCCGAAACCTCCACGCGCTCCCGTCCGGCCAAGCGCTCACGGAGCGCGGTGAGAAACGGCTGCTCATCACCCGTCTTAAACACAATCGAAAGAGCAACTTCGTCGGTATACGCGGTGTCGGAAACCTTTCCGCCCGCCTGTTCGACCATATGAAGAACCTGCTCGTACTGGGGGTACGCGACGGTCACGACAACCGAGACGACTGAAGTCATCTCCACCAGCTTGCCCGCCTCGCGCGCCGCATCGATCGCAGCCTGCACCGCCGCACCGTAGGCGCGCACCAGGCCGCCGGGGCCCAAGAGCGTGCCACCGAAATAGCGAGTGGTCACGCAGCACACATCGCGTAGGTTGGCACCGCGCAGCACCTCAAGGGAGGGCATGCCGCTTGTGCGCTGCGGCTCGCCGTCATCGCTCGCCCGCTCGCGGCCGTCGGCCAGAATCCAAGCTGGCACGTTGTGGCGCGCATCGAAGTGACGCGAGCGAACCGCCGCGATGTGTTCCGCGGCATCCTCCTCACACTCCACATGCACGAGTTGCGCGATGAAACGGCTCTTGCGATCGACGACCTCGCCAACCGCCTCTTCGCCCGCGCGCACCGTACGATAGCTCTCCATGCTCGCCTGCCCTACACCATCTTGCCATTCGCTTCCAGGCTATCCTATCAGGAATACGACGAGCGCGCCCGCTTGCAGCGAGGAGCTGCGTCGGCGAGCGCGCTAAGAGAACGAAGATACCGTGCGCTTACGAGTTCTTCATCACGATCGTGTCGATCGTGTCGGCAACCTGCTCGCAATAGTCGACGCAGTACTCGAGGAACGAGTAGGTTTCGTGCCACGTGAAGACAACGATCGGGTCCGTGCAGGTCGTATGCAGGTTGCGCATGGACCTCATGTAGCAGTCGTCGGCCTCCTGCTCGATGGTGTTGAGCTCAACGACGTACTGGCGCAGCTTCTTCGACTTCTTGAACTGGGAGAGCTCGCCCACGAGCGAGCGCATGAGCTCGCAGCTGCGGACCACGATGTCCACAAGCTCGAGCGCATCTGGGCGCATCTCGCGAATGTTGTTGAAGTACAGCCGATGCAGCACGCCCTCGATACGGTCGGTCACGGTGTCCAGGTACTCGCTGAGCTCAGCGATGTCCTCGCGCTCGATGGGCGTCACGAACGCCGTCACCAGCGCGTCGAGCACCTCGTGGCGCCGCTCGTCGGCCGCCTGCTCGATAGCGTGCATCTCATCGATCGCCTCTTCCAGGCGGTCGGGATCGAAATTGTGCATGATCTTCGAGAGCAGCTGCGCGGCCTGATACGAATAGTCCGCGCTTGCGCAGAACGCTTCGAAGTAGAACGCGTCGTTTTTCCTTGCCATGGAATCCTCCGATTCTCGTTGTGCATCGCGTTTGCGATCTCAGCGCGGGGCCAGCCGCGCGATCATACCGAACACCCTAGCTGCGCCGAGGGGGGTGCAGCCGTCAAACGACCGCTAGAACACCATCATGAAGACCTTCGCCATCACGAAGCTGATGAGGCCGCAACCGGGGAACGTAAACACCCACGTGAGCATCATGTCCTTCACCACCGAGAAGTTGATGGCGGACAGACGCTTGACCGCGCCGACACCCATGATGGCGCTCGTCTTGGTATGCGTCGTGGAAACGGGAATGCCCGTGAGGGTCGAAAGCAGGATGCACACCGCACCGGCGAGGTCGGCCGAGAAGCCCTGGAAGGTCTCGAGCTTGACCATATCCATGCCGACGGACTTGATGATCTTCTCGCCGCCCACGCTCGTGCCGACGCCCATGGTGATGCTGCAGAGCATCATGAGCCAGATGGGGATGGCGGCGTTCACAAGATCGGGTTGGCCATTGCAGAAGGCCACGCCCAGCAGCAGCACGCCGATGAATTTCTGACCGTCTTGGGCGCCGTGCATGAAGCTCATGGCGGCAGCACCGAAAATCTGTGCGTACTTGAATGCCTTGTTGGTGCGTCGCCGGTCCATATTCGCGCAGATGATGGTCAACGCCTTGCAGATGCCCCAGCCCAGCGCGAAACCGAGGGCGAGGCTGAGCACCAAGCCGTAGATGACCTTGATCCACTCCTGGCCGTTTACGCCGTCGAGGCCGCCCTGGACGGCAAGCGCAGCACCGGTGAGGCCCGCGATGAGGCTGTGGCTCTCACTGGTGGGGATGCCAAAGATCGAGGCGCCCACGCTGTAGACGACGATCGAGAAGAGCGCGGCGCACAGGGCGACGAGGGCCATCTGCGTGTCAGTACCGAAATCGACCATGTTCGAGATGGTCGACGCCACCGACGAATTGATCATCGTCATGAGCAGGACGCCCAAGAAGTTGAAGACGGCGCTCATGATGATGGCGGGGCGGATATTGATGCTTCGGGTCGTGACTGCCGTCGCGATCGCATTGGGGGCGTCGGTCCAGCCATTGACGAAAATGACGCCCAAGGTGAGCAGAACGGTAACGGCCAAGATGGGGTTCGAGACCACCTGCGCGACGAATTGCGCGAGCGAGACATCCAACAGAGTTCTCCCTATTCAGCTTCACAGGAACGCTCCAGCGGGCATCCCAGACACGTACGTCGCCATTTTACCGTTTCTTAACGGTTTCTTGATGCATTTATGCAGATTTATCAGCCTCACGTAAACGGGTTTCATGACGAATACGCCTTTGAACTGGTATTTTATATATGGCTGTAAAAAGACCTTACGTTAGCTTTACATTTCCCTGATACAGCGCTTGCGCCATGAACACAGGATGCACCACATCGCAGGCGACGCGCCCAAAGGGCATCATCGGGACCGTAAGCCTCATGGACACCGAATCATCGTTGACAGGCACGGTGAGAAGGCGCGTCCACCGCCACAAGCGCGCGAGAGCAAAAGAACGAAGCGGGCCTATAAGCCGGGTTCTGTCGCGGACGGTCATTTATCTTGGCACGCACGTCACCGTGCGGCTCCTCGCACGCTACCCGGGCGCGGGCCGGGCCGACCCATAGCGCCCCTATTTGCGCTTGCTCCGGATGGGGTTTACCAAGCCGCCGCGTTGCCGCGACGCTGGTGGTCTCTTACACCACCGTTTCAGCTTTTCCCTTTACGCGCCGAGTCAGCACGCAGGTGGGAGTCTTCTTTTCTGCGGCACTTTCCGTCGGGTTGCCCCGCCTGGCCGTTAGCCAGCATCCTGCCCTGTGGAGCCCGGACTTTCCTCACGCCTGCGCCGGAGCGCAGGTCGCGCGACCGTCTGGCCCGCTTCGCGCGAGGTATTGTAGCATCTGGCGCGGGTTACGGCGCGCAGGCCTCAAATCCACACGAGGCAAGCGACCCGTCGAATGCGAAATTTCCTCTGTCCTGATTTCTCACTCAGTCCTGGTTTTTCAAGATGGCAGTAAGCGAGGAGCCGTCGACGCATCGGGTGGCAGCCGCACGCGCAGCGGGCGACCCGTTGAACGCGATGTTTTCGCCCACCGCAGCGAAGAGCGGTAGATCCGAGCGGCTGTCTCCTACGGCGATGCACCGCGCAGGGTCGATGCCGCGCTCGGCACAGACCCTAAGAGCGTAGTCGCGCTTGTCGTATTCATCGAAAACGCGCTTCACCCGGCCGGTAAAGACGCCATCTTCCTCTTCGAGCACCGGGCCACAGCACCCCGCGAACCCAAACCGGCGACAAAGATACTCCCCCACGACCGTCCAAGCCAGCGAAGCGAGATGCGGCTCTATGCCAGCACCGCGGCATGCGTCAACCGTTTCACGGATGCCCGCGATCAAAGGCAGCTCGTCTAGCCACGACTCGACCTCGGCACGGCGGTAACCGCGCCATGAGGCTGCATCGATCGCGCAAACCTCGCCGTTATCGATGTACCCCTCCTCGTAGGCGCGCTCGGCAGCCGCCATCTGCTCGAGCGATCCCAAGCGCTTTGCGATAAACGAACCCGTGCTCGTATCCGGCACGAGCGTCCCGTCGATGTCGAAGAATATGAGCCGCTCCACCATCATGACCCTTCCAACTTGTACGCGAACATGCCCTACTGTACGCAACAAAGCGCTGAAATCACATAGTTCGAGTCTCGAATCAGCACTTTTGTTAAGCCCGGCATAGTATCTGAATTACTATACCCCCTGCATTCCCTGCGGAAATGCATTCGATGCGGAATGGCCTGCTCAGCAGATCACAAAAAGGCACTGGATCGAGGCTCGAGCTACTCCCTCGGCATTTTTACTGCCGCATAGCAAGAATAGCCCTGTCACCGCACGCAACTGCGCGCGCGAAGCCTTCGTTGTAGCTCGAAATACCCTCGTGATCTCTTAGCCGGAACAAAACTTCCGTCAAAGGACTTGATTTTGGGATACCTTCAAACTATTCGCTACAGGACCATCGCGTCTACCAGCAGTTTTCATGTTGCATCTAGCGGGTGTACTCGGAAGGTCTTCGAAAATTCGATCCTTTGGCGCAAGATTTGCCCCCGGCGCCGCGCGAGTGCGCCGGCATCGCGAAATCTACCGTTCCACACCCCCAACCCGCACAAAATCGGACGGGCATTCCATCCAGCCGCGGGCGCGAGAAACGAGCCGTGCGCTACGGCAGCGTCCTGCACGACAACGCGCTACGGCGGCGGCCCGCACGGCTATGTGCTACGCCGGCGGCAACCCAAACAGCCTCGCGCTACCGCCGCGGCCCGCACGGTAACGTGCTACGGCGGCAACTCAATCATCCACGCGCTACGGCGGCGGCAACCCACACAAAAACGGGGCCGCTGCCAAAGCAACGGCCCCGCCCAAACGATGCGCTACATCAGCTTGCGGAAGAGGTTCTTGATATCCTCGACGCTCGCATCGCGCGGATTGCCGGGTGCGCAGGCGTCGGCATGAGCGGACTCGGAGAGGAAGTCGAGGTCCTCTTCCTTGAGGCCGTCCACCTTCGTGGGGATGCCCACATCCTGCCCGAGCTTGGCCACGGCAGCCACAGCGGCAGCGCGGTACTCGTCCTGCGACATGTCGTCAACGCCCGCAACGCCCATGGCGCGAGCGATCTCGCGATACTTCTCGCCCGTTTCGGAAGCGTTGTACTCCATCACGATGGGCAGCGCCATGGCGCAGGCAACACCATGCGGCGTGTCGTAGACCGCGCCGAGGGTATGGGCCATAGAATGCGCGATGCCAAGCCCGACGTTGGAGAAGCCCATGCCCGCAATGTACTCGGCAAGGGCCATGCCCTCGCGGCCGCTGCCCGGTTCGCCGCTCTTGGCCTCGGCCACGGCGTCGCGCAGGTTCTGAGCGATCAAGCGGATGGCCTCGAGGTGGAACATGTCCGTCATCGCCCATGCCGCCTTCGTGGTGTAGCCCTCGATGGCATGGGTGAGCGCGTCCATACCGGTCGCAGCCGTAAGGCCCACAGGCATGGTGGCCATCATGTCGGGATCGACGACGGCAACCACGGGCATGTCATGCGGGTCAACGCAGACGAACTTGCGCTTGCGCTCAACGTCGGTGATGACGTAGTTGATCGTGACCTCGGCCGCGGTACCTGCCGTGGTGGGAACGGCAATGATCGGCGTGCACGGGTTCTTGGTGGGAGCAACGCCCTCGAGCGAGCGCACGTCCTCGAACTCGGGGTTTGCGATGATGATGCCGATGGCCTTCGAGGTGTCCATGGACGACCCGCCACCGATGGCGACGATGCAATCGGCGCCCGAAGCCTTGAAGGCCTCGACGCCATGCTGAACGTTCTCGATCGTGGGGTTGGGCTTGATATCGGAGTAGACCTCATAGGGAACCTGGGCAGCATCGAGGAGGTCGGTCACCTTGGCCGTGATGCCGAACTTCACGAGGTCGGGGTCGGAGGCAACGAAGGCTTTCTTGAAGCCGCGGGCCGCGATCTCGTTCGGGATCTCGGCGATTGCACCCGATCCGTGATACGACGTCTCGTTGAGCATGATGCGCTGAACCAATGGAGTCTCCTCTCTACGCCGACGTGCGATACGCCGCGCCGGCAAACCTCAGGGCGTACCCGCGCCCCGAATACGATTTCAATCTACCCGAACGCCCCTTCGCCTATTCCGCCGCGCCGGGCCACGAGCGCTACAATGGGGCCGTTGGAAACGCGTTCATAGGAGGTATCCATGTCCTTCGCCGACCTCACCCGCGCGCGCTATTCGTGCCGCTCCTACGAGGACCGCGCCATCGAGCCCGAGAAGCTCGCTGCAGTGGTGGAAGCGGGCCGTATCGCCCCTTCCGCCCACAACAACCACCCTACCCGAATCGTTATTTGCGACACTCCCGAGCTAAAGGAGAAGGCGGCGCACGCCGCCAACAGGTTCGCTAAAGACGGCAGTGTCTTCGGTGCGCCCGTGGTCATCCTCGCCTGCGCGCGCACCGAAGATGCCTGGGTACGCCGAAACGACGGCATGAACTCGTCGCTCATCGATACCTCGATCGTGGTCGACGAGATGATGATGCAGGCAACCGAGCTCGGCTTGGGAACCTGCTGGGTTTGCATGTTCGACCCTGAGATCGCACGCCAGGAGTTCAGCCTTCCCGAAGGGGTCGAGCCGGTATCGATGCTCACCATGGGCTACCCAGCGGACGAAATCGCCGAACCCGAGAAGCGAGAAGCCCGTTGCATCTCCCTAGAGCAGTTCTGCGACGTGACGCGCTAGCGTAGACGAAGCCTGGCAGGGGCCGGAGAAAGCCGCCGGCACTCCGCCCCCTGCCTGTGGGCCTAGAGACCCATCTCTTCCTTGAGACGGGCGAGCTCCGCGTCAACGGCCGCCGTCGATGCGGAATCGGCATACTTCTTCTCTAGCTCGGCGGCAGCGTCCGCCGGCTCCGAAGAGAGCTCGCTCATGGCGTTGGAGCGGTCGAGCATCTCATCGGCCTTCGCCTCCATGCGGTCGAACGCGCTCATGGCACCGGCCGCGCGGTCGCCTGCGGAGGACATCTTGTTGACCTTGTCCTGGGTCTTCGCCACGGCGACCTTCGCCTTGATGGCCTCGCGCCGGCTCTTCAGCTGCTCGATATCTCCCACGAGCTTGTCGTGCATCTCGCGCATCTTGGTTGCATTCTCGTGCGCGGCCTCCGCGGCAGCGCGCAGTCCCTCGCCCTTCGTTACGAGCTGCTGCTTCTTTGCCAAGAACGTTCGAGCATCGTCTTCATTGCCCGCCTCGAGCGCCGCGCGGGCGAGACCGTCGTACTTCGAGATGTCGGCCTCGTTCTCCTTGACCTGCCGCTCGGTGCGCGCCTCCTCCGCCATAACGCCAGCAGTCTCCTGCTTGACCTCGGCAAGCGACTCGGTGAGGTCGCGGAGGTACTGGTCGACCATCTTGGATGGATCCTCAGCTCGGTCGAGCAAATCGTTCACATTTGCCTTGATGATATCGGTAAAGCGGTCGAGCATGCCCATGTGCACTCCTTTGACTCTTCGCCGGGCCCACCCCGGCGCTTCGGCGCCCATGGACGCCGTCTTGTACCTTCTACCCCCAGAGCGGGTACAGCATCACGCGCCGTCTCAGTCTTTCGGGTCCTGGTACTTCTTCTCCAAATCTTCGAGGTCCTGATCGCCGAACGTCTCGAGCGGCGTGTTGAGCACCTCTTCCATGCGCTTGGCTTCCCGCTCCTTCGATGCTCGGTAGTTCTTCACCCCAAAGTACACGAGCCCGGCCACGATGACCACCGCTGCGCAAACGGCGACATACGCCACAGGCGATGTCGTGCGGCTCATGATGCGCGCTCCCGTGTCCTCGAAAGCCCGCGCGAAGATCTCGTCTTCGGATATCGAATAGTCTTGGTAGTACCTGTCGAGATAATCGGCGAGAATCCCGATCGCTTCGTCATCCATCACGGTCTTGGCTTGGCTACCAACCGTATAGCCGCAGTTGAACGACCCGTTGCCATCGTCGCAGAACACGAGGAGGAAGCCCGCTTCGTCGTCGAAGACCTCATCGTACAGCTCGTCGGCGCGCTGGGAGAGCGCCTCGGTCGAGGTCTCGCTCCCATTGGGAAGGATCCACACGAACGGCTGCACGCCCGTCTCATCCTGGAAGGCGTCAAGCCCGCGCTCGATCGTTCCCGAGCTATAGATCCAGCCCCCATCTTCATCGCGATAATGCTGAGAGAGCTGGGTGGTAACCGCGCTAGCGGGCAGCGCCTCGCGATCAACCGTTGATGCGGAGATGTCTGCGCTCATGGCGGTAGACGTGCACGATGTCAAGCGAGTCGCAACGGTACCGAGAAGCGCCATGAGCACGACGGCGGCGAGCGCCGCCACGATGATCGAAGCGCAACCGCATCCCGGGCCAGCCGAATCCCCGCCAGAACCCCTCCCGGAGCCCCCGGAACCGCGCCCCATGCCGTAGCCGGCCATGAACGGCCAGAAGCTACCGCCACCGTAAGGGCGCGGACCATGCCAACGCGGCGCGCCGAAACCGCCCCCGAATCCGCCGAAGCGGGGGCCGCCCGAACGACCGCTCCTGCCGTGACCGCCTCCCCCGGAGAAGCCTCCCGACGACCTGCCTCCGCCGGAGAACCCTCCGCTGCGGCCACCGCCTCCCGACCTGCCGCCAGACCTGCCCATACGCATCCCTTCGCCGTCGTTCTTCATGCAATGTCATTGGTTCCATTATGCCCAAAGGGAGCGGGGAAGGCGCAATCGAACGTGCACCCCCTTTTGGCAGGCAAAGCACCCCTGGCCACGACATGGAACGCTCGCGCCCCTCGGCATGAAAAAAGGCACCGTCCGATGGGCGGTGCCTTTCGTCTGCGAAGCGCTTACCTCGCAAGTTGAAGCATATGCTAGTCCAGATCGTCCACGCCGAAGTTGTCGAGCGGCGCGAAGGGATCGGCAACCGGGGTGACGGGCGCGGGCTCGGGAGCCGGGGTAACCACCGGGGCAGACTGAAGCGCCGGAGCGGCAGCCGCAGCGGCGGAGCCAACGGGCAGCGAAGAAGCCATGAGCTCGGGCGGGAAGGAGTTCTGAGCATCGTCCATGAAGTGCTGGAGCAGCTTCAGATACTCCTCCTTGAACTCCTCGCGGGAAGCCTTGAGACGATCAATCTCCTTCAGCTCCTCCTGCTTCTCCTGCAGAGCCTGGCGGATGACGTCGCGCGCCTTGGCATCGGCCTCGTTGCAGATGTGGTCGGCATTCTGCTGAGCCTCGGCAACGATGGCGTCCGCCGTCTGCTGAGCAGCGATGAGGGCCGCGGAAATCTGACGCTCGGAGGCGCCCATGCTCGACGGCTGCTGCACCGGCGCGGGCGCGGCAATCGTCTGAGCCTGCGCGTTCGCAAGCTGGTTCTGAGCATCGGCGAGCTGCTCCTCGGTCGCCGTCAGGCGATTCTTGAGATCGACGATCTTGGCAAGCATCGCGTCGACCTCGGTAGCGAGCTGCTCGAGGAAGACATCGACCTCAGCGGGATCGTAGCCACGCTTGGCCTCGGAAAACGTCTGAGCCTGAATGTCGGCGGGTGTGATTGCCATGAGCACTCCTTTTCATCGCACGCAGGACCTTGCCCCGCTTGCGCCTAGACACTGCATCCTAAACGATTATACCTATTACCAGCCGCGACACGAGATTCAACGCAAGAACCGCAATAACGGGAGAGAAATCGAGGCCGCCCATCGGAGGGATAAACCGACGGAAGAGGCCCAGATAGGGCTCGCAAAGCGATTGAAGCACCATGCCGATATCGTGCACCAAGCTACCCTCACGGATCGGGAACCACGAGAGCAGGATATAGACAATGATGAGCATCTCGTAGAAATCGACGAGCGTAACGACGAGTTGCGCGACCGAGTAGGCGTTCAAGGTGAAAGTCGGAATCGTCAAGCACCCCCGCCTATTTGAGGAAACCGTCGTCGCGGAGCTTTGCAAGGTCGGAGTCTTTAACCTCGCAACCCTGGGGAAGCACCATGAACACGCGGTCGCCCACCTCTTTGACGGAAGCGCCGAGGCCGCAGGCGAAGCCATAGCTGAAGTCGAGAACGCGCTTGGCTACCTCCGTGCGCACGCCCACGAAGACAAGCGCCACGGGTTGCTTGGTGCGCACGCGACGCACGACGGTCTCAACGTCGTCGTAGCTCTCCGGGCGAAGCACGTATGCCGGCAGCTGGGGAGTCGCGTTCAGGATAGAGCTTGCATGCCGGTCGATGGCTGCAGCCTCAGGGGCCGGGGCGGCCGCAGCGTGCTCGCGCACCGAGGCAGCATAGCTCGAGGGCGTATCGTAGGCCCCGGGACGATAGGAATCCTGGCTCCGGGCGGGAGGATTGTACGTGGTGGCATGACGGTCCGCATCGCCCACGAGCTGGCCTGAGCGCGTGTAGACCGCGACGGACTCCGCCTCGCCGCGACGGGTCTGCCCGAGCATGCCGTTCGAAGGCTCTGCGGGTTGCGCGGCATAACCGCCGCTATAGCCCTGCGCACCATAGGCGTCTTCCGTGGTCTGGTAGTCGTCCTGATAATCGCCGTCATAGTAATCGTTATAGCCGTCACCCTCGTCATAGCCGTCTTGGCCGTAGGAAGCTTGACCTTGGCCGAAGGGGAGCCGACTCTTGATGTCGTCTAAGAAGCCCATCTCTCAACCTCTCTGCATGCTGCGATTCGTGTACGGTTGCAGGTCTGAGTTGGCCTGACCTGCTTATCGTACCAGAACTGCCCTATTCTAGGCCCTTGTACCCCGCAAGATGCGGCAACGATTCCTAAAATGCCCCTCCCAATGCAATGTTCACACTCATGCTTGCCACATGCGCATGCGCCAGCGTGCAAGGAGCGGCTATGCGCCTACGCGAGCGCGAAGGACGGATTGAACGCGACCCTACCGAGCCTGATGAGCGTGGACCCTTCCTCGATAGCCGCCTCGAAGTCCTCGCTCATACCGCAGGAGAGCTCGGCAAGGTCGACCGAGGGGTAGGATGCGGCCAACTCGTCGCGCAGATCGCGTAGGCCGGCAAACGTCTCGTGAGCGCAGCGAGCATCTCCACGGGGAGCCATCGTCATGAGACCGGTGATGCGAATACCCGGGAGCTGCGCGAGCTGGGAGAATGCATTTCGCAGGTCATCGGGGGCAAACCCTGACTTCGAGGCCTCGCCCGAGACGTTCACCTCGATGAGAACCGGCTGCGGGCCGGCCAGCTCCCCCGCCTCGACGCGGCGTGCGGCACGGGAGGAAACTGCCTCGGCAAGGTGAAGCGAGCTGATGGAATGGATGCACGCGGCGCGACCGAGCACGGCGTTGATCTTGTTGGTCTGCAAGTTGCCGATCATATCGAATCTAAGATCGCGAGCATCGGCACCGGCAACGCACCCGTCCTCGCCGGCGAGCACGGAAAGTCCCTCGAGCTTACGCACGAGTTCCTGCGGCCGGTTCTCGCCAAAGAAGCGATACCCCGCATCGATGGCAGCGACCACCTGCGGCACGTCGACCGTCTTGGAGACGGCCATCACCTTCACCGAGCCGGCCTTGCGCCCGCTCCGCGCAAGCGCCGCATCGACCCGCCCCATGATCGCCTCGCGCCGACGTGCGACAGCCTCGCGATACGCATCTAGCTCAGACATACCATGCACCTCTTGTCGTCGATAACCTCCCCATACTACCGCAGAGCGCGACCCTGCGAAGAGGATCGCGCTCGAACGCGCAATGTTTACGGTTTTGATGAGCGCCTCCTCCGCATGGAGGTGCGCGTGGAACCCGTTCGGCGGGCGAGGCACTCGGGTGCTTACTCAGCCGGCATGGTTTCTGCAGAGCTTACTCAGCGGGCGAGACCCCCGCGGTGCCCTCGATGAGCTCGCACACGCGTGGATCGAGCTCGTCGCGCGGGATGCGCGCCACGCAGAGCGCATCGGATGCTGGGTCGAGAAACGCGCCCTCTCCCGCCGGAACCCTCATGCCCTCGAGCTCGTCCTCATCGAAGGTGGCGATTTCCATCTGGTTCCACCGCTGGCCGGTGAGCAGGAACAGGACGCGCGCGGCCGCGTCGATGCTGTACTGCGCGCACCGGTCGAGATAGCGCGACGCCATGATTACGCGGCGAAGGTCGTCGTATGAGCTATCGTCGCTCCCCTCGCCGAGATCGATGGCCGCCATGCGATTGTACGAACGGAAGAACTCTTCGTAGACGCCGTGAGCAGACTCCTCCTGCTCGCTCAGCTCGCGCAAAAGACCGAGGTCGTTCAGCACGAGCACCGAGGCGGCCGTTCCCATGACCCTATAGACGGTCTTCGCCTCTTCCTCAACGAGCTCGATAAGCTCTGCCGGAAGCTCGATATCGGCCGAGATCCGCAGCTTTGCCGCACGTGCGGTGCGACGGACCTTATCGCACATGCGCTGCAGGCAGAAATCGGTATAGATGATGGTCTGGAGAAGCCTGAAATCCGATGCGACCGGCCCTTGGGTAGCGATGAGGTTGTAGCAGACCGCCTCGAGGTTCGCGCAGCGCGCATCGATCTGGTACGTCTTCTCCCGCGTAGCGCCCGCGAGCTTCTTGTCTCCCGAGATGAATGCACGCACGGCATCGTGGAGGGCGAGGTCGATCGTCTCGTAGATCGAGAGCATCTCGTGGCGTGCCTCCACGAGCTGGCGATGGTACAGCTTTCGCATGGTCTACTCCTTACAAGCCAAACCGAATACAAGCAGGTCAAATACACCAGGGGCGGCAGCGCGGCCCGGCTCGCGCAGCGAATCACCGCAGGCGGGCAGGGTGCAACGCCCCCACCTCACTCTACGTGGCGCATGTAAGGAATGTGTAAGGAGCCGTTCGTCACCCGGCAAACGGTCGGGGGTACCGGGTCAGCGCATCACCGCGACCGCAGCATGACGCCCGCAGGAGCCGTTCTCGGCACGATAGGAGTAGAAGCGGTCGTTGTGGCGAACGGTGGAAAGACGCGTATCAAGAACCGACCCTTCCGCCAAACCGGCACGAACGAGTGCTTGCGTGATGGCGCGCGAAAGGTCGAGCATCCGCGGGCCCGACGGGTTGATATCGGTGAACCGCTGGGAGAACTGCTCGATGAGCTCAGCGGAGACCTCGTATTCATCACCCAGGATGTGCGGGCCAATATATGCACGCATATCGCTCGGCGCGCAGCCCGTGGCCTCACCCAATGCACGCGCCGCAGTTCCGGCGATTTCCGCATACGTGCCCCGCCAGCCCGAATGGACGACGGCGAAACCGCCCGAGCAGACAACGACCACGGGAACGCAGTCGGCAAAGCACAGCAACACCGGTACGCCCGGAACGGTGCACACGACGGCATCGGCGCCCGCAGTTGCCTCAGCGCGAGCCCCACCAAGCGCTGCCGCATCCGAAGAGGACACGGTCACGACATGGTCGCCGTGGACCTGGTTGGGAACGATAAGGCGGCCGAGCGCCTCCTCGCATCCGAGCGCTGCAAGCACGCGGCGCCGGTTCTCCTGGACCGCCTCGGGCGCATCACCCACATGGCTTCCCAGATTCAACGAGGCGTAAGGGGGCTTCGAAACTCCACCCGTCCGCTCGGTGAACCCGAATGCAACCGGGCCTTCGAGAGAACCCACCAACGCAACGCCCGTGTCGTTTACCAAACGTTCAAGCTCATGCATAGCGCCTCCCCAAGCGCGAGTCCATGTGTTCTGTTCATTCTACATGCCATCCAGCGCGGCGGCCCATACGACATCCCGCGCAGACTTCTACAAGGCAGCTCACACGACATCTCTTGCGGCGACCCACGAGGCATCCTGCATGGCACCTTATGCGGCGGCCCACACGGCATCCTGCATGGCACCTTATGCGGCGGCCCACGAGGCATCCTGCATGGCACCTTATGCGGCGGCCCACGAGGCATCTTGCATGGCATCTTATGCGGCGGCCCACACGGCATCTTGCATGCCGAATTACGCAATAAGGAGAATAATTTCGGCCCTTATTGCGTAATTCGGCATGCAACTTTGAAATAGGATCTCGCGCGCCCGCCGAGCTCGTTCTCCAGGCGCGTTCGTGAAGCTCGTACGCCGGGCGCAACCGTCGGGCTCGTACGCTGGACTCTTCCGTCCACCAGGCCTGTTCGTCGAGCGTGCCCGCCGGGCTCGACCGCCGGCATCTTAGTCGCTCTCGGGCGCGCCCGGTTCCCTTGGGAGCGCCAGGCCATGCCTTTGCCCGATACGAGAAGCGCCGAGGCAATCAGCCCCGGCGCTCATGCAATGCAACCAATTGTGCCGATGCAGGCGAATCCGTCCGCATCTGCGATGCAGGCTAGAAGTTGCCGCGCTTCAGGAAATCGGGAAGCTCGAACTGATCGTTACCGAAGTTCGGAACCTCGGTGCCACCGATGGTGCGCGTCGAAGAAGACTGCTTGCTCTGCTGAGCGGGCGCGGAAACAGGCTCGCTCTTCTGGGTGCTCGCCTGGAAGAGCTGGTCCTGACGGCCCACGTTGGCATCGGAGAAGCCGGTGGCGATGACGGTGATGCGCACCTGATCGCCGAGCGACTCGTCCACCACGGTACCGAAGATGATGTTCGCCTCGGGGTCGACAGCGTTCGCCACGAGGTCGGCGGCGTCGTTGATCTCCTGGATGCCGAGGTCCTTGGAGCCGGCGATGGAGAGCAGCACGCGCGTGGCACCATCGATGGAGCTCTCGAGCAGGCGGCTCGAGATGGCCTGCTGGGCGGCATCCACGGCGCGGTTGTCGCCGGAGGCGGTGCCGATGCCCATCATGGCGGTACCGGCCTGCTTCATGATGGTCTTCACGTCGGCGAAGTCGAGGTTGATGATGCCGGGCACGGTGATGAGGTCCGTGATGCCCTGGGTGCCCTGGGAAAGCACGCCATCGGCCGTGGCGAAGGCCTCGAGCATGGTGGTCTTCTTCTCGGCGATGTCGAGCAGCTTGTCATTCGGGATGACGATCATGGTGTCGACGCAGTCGGCCAGGGTACGGATGCCCTCCTCGGCGCTCGCCTTGCGCTTGCGGCCCTCGAAGGTGAAGGGCTTCGTCACGACGGCCACGGTCAGCGCGCCGATGTCGTTCATGGCGATGTCGGCCACGATGGGAGCAGCGCCGGTTCCGGTGCCGCCGCCCTCGCCGCACGTGATGAACACCATGTCGGCGCCTTCGAGCGCCTCCTGGATGTCGTCGCGGCTCTCGTCGGCAGCCTTGCGGCCGATCTCGGGGTTCGCGCCGGCGCCCAGGCCACGCGTAAGATCGGTACCGATGTGGACCTTGATGTCCGCATCCGAGATCGCGAGCGCCTGCGCGTCCGTGTTGATGGCCACGAACTCGACGCCGCGGATACCCTCCTCGATCATGCGGTTGACCGCGTTGGTTCCGCCGCCGCCGACGCCCACCACTTTGATGACGGCAAGGTAGTTGCTGATCTCGCTCTCGTGCATGTCGGTCCTCCGAATTCGGACTGCGGTTCCGGGTTAAACTCTAACGTTCAAGTTTACATTAAACGTCGAGGTAAATCGGCATATCTTTGCACAAAAATGCAGTTGGAGTCAAATGGACGGAGGCGAAAATATGAAGCTCGCTGCATATTCGCAGGTCGGGCGGGGTGACATCATGCAACGCGGATTTCAGGGTGCGTGCTCGACGCGCAACGCCCCTCTCACAGAACACCACGGAGACACGAATGGGCCTGGGCGCAGCGCGGGTCACAGGAGAGCGTTCAGAGCTTTGATAGACGCTCATCGCACCTGCCGGGCGTTTCTTGCGCCCCGCACGGACACCCGGCTCCTCCCCGGGCGCGCTGCGGCAGCCCGGCGCGCCCCGCATGCACCGCAGTAGCCCAGCGCTCCCAGAGCGCACACGGACGCGCGGCACCTCCCTAAGCGCTCGGCGCGCTACGGTATGTCGGGCTCTCGGGGTTGCGGACATCGATATACGTGATGCCCTGCACCTGGTCGAGAAGCCCGGTAACGACCCGTTCCTTGAGCGAGACGTCGGTAGGCTCCCCGAGCGCGACCTCGATGCCATTCGAAAGGAAGACGGAGATGGCATCGACCGACTCGAGCGACAGGTAATCTACCTGCGCGAGGAAGTCGCTTGAGAAGCCGCTTACGTACTCCAGCCCCGCCGTGATGACATCCGAAGAAACCTTACTGCCTTCGGAGGGTTCGACATCGGATGCTATGTCGGTGAACAGCACCGCACCGTCCTGGCGTGCAAGCGCCAGCGCGGCGTTGATGCCTGTTAAGGTTTGCGTACCGTCAGCGGCACTGCCATCGGAGCTCGAAGCGTTATCCGCCGAAGCTGTGTCGGAGCCCGAGCCGCCATCGGCTGAAGCCGTATCGGAATCTGCGGAGGAGCCGCCCTCGGCATCACCGGCTGCATCTGAATCAGAAGATGCACCCGAGGTGTCCGCGCCGTCACCGGACGACGAAGCGTCGCCACCTGTGCTGTCAGAGGAAGCTGCATCGCCGCCCGCACCGTCAGAAGAAGCAGAGGCATCTGCCGAGCCAACGCTCCCCTGCCGCAGGCTTGCCTGCGTGCCCGCCGTGCCCGAAACGACGTTCCCCTCGGCGTCTACCGCGACCGACAGCGAGATGGGCGCGATCCAGGTGCCGCTCGCATCGATTGCCCAGGCAACGTCGCTCGAGGTGATGTAGGCGATTGCAGCGACCTTGTACTCAACCGGGGTAATGGTGATCGTATGCGGGAACGTACGCTCGATCTGCACGCTCTCGACCCAGGGATTCTGTTTGAGCGACGCCTCGATCGCCGATGCATCGTAATTGAAGACCGTCGAACCCTCGGGAACGTCCAGCAAACGCTCGACCGTATCCTGCGTAACATGCTCGCTGCCGTTCACGACGACCTCCGTCACCGAGAAGATCGGCGAGTTGGTGACGACCACCCCGCCAACGACCAGCACCAGGAGCACCGCAGCGACCACCGCCACGATGCGCCCCGGAATCGCGACAGCGGGAAGCTTGATGCGACCGAGCACGGAGGCAAGGCCTGCGCGCCCCTCGCCCGGACCGCCGAAAGCGCGCACGGCGCCGCGTTTCGCAGCACCAGAAGGCTTCGGTGAGGGCTTCAAACGGGAGGGGCCCGAAGCGCCGAGCTTGGAACGAGATGCGGGAGACGCGGCCGCCGGCTGGCGCAGCGGTTTGCGCCCCGCGGCAGGGCGCGACGAGACGGACCCCGCAACAGGCCGCGACGAAGCCTTCGCCGCAGGCTTGGGAGCAAGACGGGACGCTCCTGCCTGCCTAGCGGTGCCCTGTGGTTTGACGGAGGCCTTTTGCTTGCCAGCTGTTCGGGTGCGCGGGGCCGCGGCCGACGAGCTCGCCTGGGCACGGGGGCGCGCAACGCCGCCCTTGCCTCCTGCTCCCATGCGGGGAGCGGAGGCCCCACGGGCAAAGCCGCCGCCGGCAGAGCCCGGCCGCTTTGAGACGGGCTGCTTTGACGCGCGGGGAGCGGGGCGCGAAGAAGGCGCGGGGGCCTTCGCACGCGCCTTCAATGAGCCCGCTGTCGAGGCACGACGGAAGGTCGGCTTCGACGTATTAGAAGCCGAGGAACTTGACTTCCGTTTGGAGCTCAACGCCATACGTCTCTTGAACCTTTCCGCGCACCGTTCGAATCACGTTAAGGACGTCCGACGCCGTAGCCGCGCCCTTGTTCACAATAAAGTTAGCGTGAACGGGAGACACTTCCGCGCCGCCCACGCAAAAACCCTTCAATCCACAATCCTCGATCAGCTTGCCCGCGCTTCCATCGGGAGGATTGCGGAACACCGAGCCGCATGACGCCGCGGCCATGGGCTGCGTGCGGCGCCGCCGCGAGAGATAGCGATCCATCTTGGTACTGATGTCCTGCTTCGATGCGGGCGTGAGGCCGAGCGTCGCCTCGAGCACGATCTCTCCTGCAGGCAGACTGCACGAGCGGTACCCCCAGGCAATCTGGTCGTGGTCGTAGCGGCAGATGCCCGTACCAGGCCGGTACGTCATCACGCTCTTCACCACCGAGCCGATCCATTCGTCGCGCGTCCCCGCATCCATGTTGATGGCGCCGCCGAGCGTGCCGGGGATGCCCACCGCGAACTCGAGCCCCGAAAGGCCCCTCGCGTAGGCATCGTTCACCACGCGCATGAGCACGGTCGCGGCACCCACCGTGAGCGTGCAGCCGTCCTCGGCGATGACCGTGCGGCCGAACTCGCGCCCCAGCATGATGACCACCCCGCGATAGCCATCGTCGGAGACGAGAATGTTGGACCCACGCCCCATGACCACCCAGGGCACGCCTTCCGCGTTTACGGTTTCAATGGCGCGCCTCAGCGCATGGTAGCTATGGCACGTCACGAGAAGCGACGCGGGCCCGCCGATGCGGTAGCTCGTATGGCGCGCGAGCTTCTCGTTCTCGAGCACGTCGGTATCGAGCGCCCCGATGAGCGCCATAGAGACGTTGAAGAGCCCCATAGGGCACTCACTTCTCCTTGTTGGTGAGGTAGTCGATGAACTCGGGGCCCACCGTCGTCACGTCGCCTGCGCCCATGGTGATGAGCAGGTCGCCCGGTTCCACGATGTCGCTGAGCGCCTCGAGAAGCTGCATGCGACCGGGAACGTAGGACACGCTCTTTCCAGGATGGTGCGCACGCACCGTATCGGCGAGCATCTTGCTCGTCACGCCGGGAATGGGCATCTCCCCCGCGGAGAAGACGTCGATGAGCACGAGCTTGTCGGCATCGGCGAACGCGTCGGCGAAATCGTCGACGAGCGCCTGCAGGCGGGAGTAACGATGCGGCTGGAAGACCACGTCCACGTTCTTGAACCCAAGGCCGCGCGCCGCAGCGAGCGTCGCCTTGATCTCGGTGGGATGATGGCCGTAATCATCTACCACGGTGATGCCATCGATGTCGCCCACGCGGGTAAACCGGCGACGCACGCCGGCAAACCCGGAAAGCGCCTCGGCGGCAGCGTGCGCATCGAGTCCGAGCACCCATGCCACCACGAGCGCCGCGGTAGCGTTGAGCAGATTGTGCGTCCCGGGGTTGCTCTTGATAACCACCTCGTGGGTCGTGCCGTCGGGAAGCGCCACCGTGCAAGAACCCTCGAGAGCATGCTCGTGCGCATGCGGGGTGCAGACGACATCATTCGCCGCATCGGTGCCATACGTGACCACACGACGGCCCGTCGAGCGGGCAAGCTCGGCAACATGAGGGTTGTCTCCGCAGACGACGACGGTACCCTCCTCGCCCACGAGCGACATGAACTTCGCAAACGTCTCCTCGATCTCCTCGAGCGACGAATAGTGGTCGAGATGGTCGGCCTCGATGTTCGTCACGACCACGACATCGGGATCGAGATAGAGGAAGGAGCTATCAGACTCGTCGGCCTCGGCAACGAAATACTCGCCCTGGCCGTTCCGCCCGTTCGTATCGTAGCCCTCGACGATGCCTCCGATGAGGAAGCTCGGGTCGAGCTTCATGCGGTCGAGCATCGTGGCGACCATGGACGACGTCGTCGTCTTGCCGTGGGTGCCCGCGACGGCGATCGTCGTGTACCCCTGCCCGAGCTCAGAGAGCATCTTGGCGCGGGGCCACACGGGAATATCGAGCTCTCGCGCACGCATGAGCTCGGGGTTGGTCTCGGGGATGGCGGTGGAGACGACCACGACATCGGGTTTCACGGCATCGATGGTGGCGGCGTCGTGGCCGATATGGATATCAACGCCCGCGCGCGTGAGCTGACGAATATAGCGCGAGGTCTTGAGGTCGGAACCGCTCACCGCATAACCGCGCTCGTGAAGCACGAGGGCGATGCCGCTCATGCCCGCCCCGCCTACGCCGATAAAATGGACGCGGAACGAACCGGGGGCTTTCGGGGTGTCTACCATGTGGGGTTACTCCCTCTCTCTGGTCTGTAGTTCGACCCATTGATTGTAGGTGACAATCGCCGCCATGACAAAGGCGACACGCGACGCCCACGCCCAGCGGCGTGATATGCGCCGGCCACGCGCCGCACCGGGGTATCGCTGCGCGAGCTGAATCGATGCAGAGCCGCCAACGCCCGCGTGGAGCGAGAACCTGGCGAGGCCCTATGCGAGCGCCTCGAGGGCGTCGGCGAGGTTCTGGGCGGCACGGTCCTGCCCAAGCCCCTGCGCGGCAGCGCGCATACGGTCGCGGCGGGCAACGTCGGCCAAGAGGCCCAGCAGCGTGTCGGCGAAATCCTGGGAGTCGATCTGGGCATCCGGGCAGAGAAGCGCAGCCCCCGCGTCCACGAGGTAGCGAGCGTTCGTCGTCTGGTGGTCGGCGGTTGCATGCGGATAGGGAACGAGCACCGCGGGCACCGCAAGGGCAGCGATCTCGGCAATCGAGGACGCACCGGCGCGAGAGAGCACGAGGTCGGCCGCGGCGAGCACGTCGCCCATATCGTCGATGTAGGGGCGCACGCGGTAACGGGCGGCCTCCTCGGGCGTGAGCGCAAGCGCGCGCACGGTATCGTCGTAATCGTCTGCACCGGTGGAATGGAGCACGTAAACGTCGTCCCGTGCCAGCAGATCCCGCTTAAGCGATATCAAGCGCTCGTTGAGGTGGTGCGCGCCGAGCGACCCGCCGAAGGCAACGAGGAGCGTCGCGCCGTCTGGGACATCGAGCGCGGCGCGACCGCGCGCACGATCGCCCGCGAGCACCGATGCACGCACGGGATTGCCTGTGAACTTGATGGCCGAAGCCGGTGCACCATGCTTCTCGAAAACCTCGGACACACTCGGCTGGGCGATGGCGATGAGCGCAGCACCTTTCGCCGACTGCTTGTTGGCAAGTCCGGGAACAGAGTTCTGCTCATGGAGCGCGTAGGGTATGCCGAGCTTGGCGGCGGCACGAACGAGTGGCAGTTCGATATAGGCGCCGAACCCGATGACCACATCGGGGCGAAGCGATGGGTCGCGCTTGAAATCGCGTACGATGCGCCCCTCCGCACGCGCGAGGTGCATAAGCGCGGTGATGAGCGTCCAGGGCCGTTCCCGGTCGAAGCCCGTCACGTGCACGGGCGTGAAGTCGAACCCGGCCTCGGGCACAAGCGTGCCCTCGAGCCTGCGGGACTCGCCATAGAATCGCACCGTGTGCCCGCGGCGCCGGAGCTCCTCTGCAAGAGCGAGGGCGGGGTTCACATGCCCGGCGGTGCCGCCTGCGGCAATCGCTATGTTCAGGTTAGCGGCCATGGGGCCCCCTTCTCTTCGATGGGTCATCGCCACCATCATAGCGCCTCTGGGGGCCGCGCGAGCGCAAGCGGTCGGCGGGATCTGCCCCAAGGTTCACACGTTCATAGGATCCACCGCGCTCAAAGGATTGCGTCCTGCCCGAAGAGGACCGGGTGTTCCGAGTGGCGCGGTCTGCCGCACCGCCGCCGCGGCTCGCGGAACCCGTGCGGCCAGCGCGCCCCTCCGAGCGCCCCATCGG
>ENA-OPSZ01000047-OPSZ01000047.1-human-gut-metagenome-genome-assembly--contig:-NODE-47-length-105905-cov-5.605735_pt1 | contig 105905 bp, 108 predicted proteins | sample MGYA00241814_ERZ501919 | MGnify/ENA primary metagenome ERZ501919 (study PRJEB25962, sample SAMEA2042440) | human gut metagenome | biome: human gut; feature: human-associated habitat; material: faeces... | reverse complement strand
TCTTCCGATCATGAGGAACAACGATCAGCGCAAGGAATGGCTGAGAAATTACAAAGCATGGGGGCTCTGGTATACAGACGAACACATTGGAGTGCGGTACTACAAGTATGATTTTGAGAATGGTGCACGCCTGATTGCAGAGGAATATGATCCGGAAGAAGTGAAAGATAGCTGGTGGACGCATATAGAAACTTCTTACATGCATCTTGTGGGCGGCCCGGAACCGGATAGAAAAAACGGTATTCCGAAGTGGACATACCATTCAAAATATAACAGACATCCAAACAGCGAGACAGAGCTTGTGGAGTTTCTGAAGGAGGTACAGAAATGAGTAAAATGGATTCATATATGCAGGGACGTACAGAGGGCATGGAATTTGCCCTCCGCCTCGTAAAAGATAAAGGCATTGAAGAATTGGAGAAAGAAATCAAATTCCGACAGAGAACCGGTATCAGCTTGAATGTCACCAGACAGGAACTGAATGCAGCCAGCAATAAGATTAAAGAGATGACATTAGATACATATTCAATCCTTTCGGTAGCTTGTCTCTGTGATTTATGGGGCTTCGGCAAAAAAAGATGTCAGCAGTTTATGGATAAGATGTCCGAGGGAGCTCAGTATCTGGTAGATGATCTTGCAACATGGGATGACTACCGGCAGGCTATACAAGAAAGATTAGGATTCGAAATTAAGATAAGGTGGAATGACTGATGAAAAGAACAGAAATGGACAATATTGTTGAAAACATGGCGGAGTACATCTGCGATCATATATGCCAGAAACCGAAAGAGATCACAGATGCGGAAAAAACTGGAAGACTACTGTGCAGAAGAATGCGATATAGGAAGCCATATCTGTAATATCCTGAATCAGTACAACAAGATCAACGATTTTGAGGATTCTGAACTGTACAAGATAATGACAAAACATCGGAACATTGTCCTGTGCAAAGAATGCCAGTATAGAACACACCGCGATACCAGCGGATTTGACTTATGTCGGATTAGTACAGGACTGAGCGGATTTTTGGGAGAAGGCGACGGCTGCAGCAGAGGACTAAAGGTGTCCGAGTCGGACACATAAATAACGGGTGCTATCTAAAATCACATATATCACACACAGGAGAGAGGAACTGTATAATCCTCTCTCCGGAAAGGAGTGAAACATGGATCAGGAAGGATTGATGTTTCCGAAAACACAGAAGAAACGAAAGAAAAGAATGAAACATCCCAGGAGCATCCTGCATGAGAAAAATGGGACATGTTATCTCTGCATGCTCCTGGATGGAAATCATAAGAAACATCTGCTCTTGGATGAGCATCATATATTTGGAGGTCCCAACCGGATGCATTCCGAAGAAACAGGGTTAAAGGTCTGGCTTTGCCTGGACCATCATACGATGGGAAATCTGGCAGTACATAGATGCTCTGACACCATGAGACTGATGCACCGGATCGGGCAGCGGGAATTTGAGAAGACACACAGCCGGCAGCAGTTTATAGAAATTTTTGGAAAGAGTTATTTATGATGATGGAGGAACAGTATGGAAGATAAAACATGTAAAACCTGCGTTGATAATGAGGATGGATTCTGCGACAGAAAAGGAATCCTGGTAGAGGACGATGATCAGTGTACTGATCATAAACCCGATTGGAGAGAATCCATGATGCGTAATTTCCTGAGAGGACACTGATATGGGGAGAACAGATCTTAGACCAGATATCACAAAAGAAGTTCTGGAAGAATACATACGAAAAGGTTATTCGCAGAACCGCATAGCGATAACTCTTGGTACTACCCAGTCGACCATATTTAACAAACTCAAAAAATATGGTCTTCAGGTTCAAAAGACCAGACCAAGTAACTATGACGAAAAAGCTCTGATCAAACAGCTTCAGAACGGATGGACTACGGAGCAGATAGCGAGATACTTCGGCGTTTGCAACGGCACTGTTGGGAGCTGGATCAGTAAGAACAAGCTTGGAAAGTACAGAAAAGCATCACCAAAGAAATTTGATACCAAACTGTGCAGTACCTGTATATATAGCACAGGAAAGAAGACGGACATGGACAGATGCAATTACTTATCCATCACCGGTCATTCCAGAAATAAGGGACAGCCAGAAGGTGATAAATGCTCAAAATATGTGAAAGGAAAACAAATACGTGGAAGAAAAGCACTATACAACCTGTAGACATATTTGGGAGGATGAATAAATGCACTTAATAGATGCAGATTTGTTAAAGAAAAACTGTAAGTGCACCGGCAAATTTGAAGATAACTTTAAATGTGTATCATTAAATGAACTCGCTAAAGTAATTGATGAACAGCCAATCGCCTATGATGTTAATAGAGTGGTGAAACAGTTAGAACGAGAAAAATCAAAAGCAGAATTACTTTTGGCTGAAGACGTGGGGACAGGATTTGAATTTTCAAGCAAGTGCCGGCTGGAAGCATATAAAAAAGCAATCGAAATCATGAAAGGGCGGTGGTATTAATGAGTAAATCAGTATTGGTGATTGATACGCCAAAAAATTGCTGTCCATGCTATTTGCGCGGATTCACACTTAATTCGCAATATTGCAGAGGGAAAAAGAAAGATATTAAGGACACGAGCGTTAAGCCAGATTGGTGTCCGCTTATGGATTTACCAGAGAAAGACAATGGAGATTATCCATCTAATACATTTGACGCAGGATTTGCAGAAGGACGGAATGAGTGCATTGATGAGATTACAGGAGGAATGGATTAATGGCATGTGCAAAGAAATGTGATAGATGTGGAAAACTGTATGAGCAGTACAATTCTAAAAACGATAGAAAAAATCCTAATGGGATCATGGTATTAAATCTGGATAGTCAGAGAAGATATTTCACACATAATGCTCTGGATTTATGTCCTGATTGTATGAAAGGATTTCAGGGCTGGTTTGGAGAGGTAAAGTAGATGGAGAGATTAACATACAGCGGGACAAGAGAAGCCAATAACGCAGCTACCATACGGGAAATTATCAATAAACTTTGCGATTACGAAAACGCAGAAGAACAGGGCTTGCTTGTGAGATTGCCGTGTAAGGTTGGAGATGATGTGTATATCATTCCAAGTCCATCTGTTTATGGATTAAATATTATTAACGGATACGAAAATCTTAATAGAGTATATCATCAGCATGTCGGATCAATTACATTTGCTGATAGCCACTGGTATGCAACAAGCCGTGAAGAATATAAGGTTTACAGTGAAAAAGTGCTTAATGATATTGCTTTTGGAATAACTTGGTTTACTGATCGCGAGGAAGCTGAAAAGAAGTTGAAGGAGATGAGAGAATGATAGAAAGACTGAAACACTGGATATTCAAATCCAGAAAGAAGCACTGCAGATGCTGCTGTCTGACGTGTAAGTATTTCGAAGAATGCAAAATAGGACCGTGAGGTGAGAGCATGGCATACAAAAACAGTGAGGGTTATCCAGATCCAACATCAGGAAAGGCAATCAAGGCAGCAGGACATATGCCAACACATATTTACAACGCTTATACAGTTTTGAATAACACTGCCGGACTCTTGGGCTTAGAAATCACAGGTATCAGAGATAAGAAAACGAAGAAGGAATGGAAACGAGGAGGCTGACATCATGGATAAGAGAATTCTGGAAGAATACATAGATGCATGCGAGGTGATCAAGGAAACAGAAGCAGAAATCCGTAAACTCGAATCGAAAAAAAGTATCACGGCAAATGAAACGGTATCTGGAAGTAATCCGGAATTCCCTTACAATCCACAGCATTTTAAAGTACAGGGAACGACATATTCTTATTCAGACGATATCAGACTCCGAAACAAGAAAGAGATCCTGCGACAGAAGAAAGAGAAAGCGGAAGAACTGAAACTGCAGGTTGAAGTATGGATGATATCAATCCCATTCCGGATGCAGCGAATTATTAAATACAAGATCTTCGAGGAAATGACCTGGCAGCAGGTAGCAGATCGGATGGGACGGAATACCACAGAAGCCAGCGTGAAGATGGAATTCAAAAGATTTTTTGAAAAAAATTAAAGTTTGTTACGAATGTTACGAATGTTACGATTTAATATGATAATATGTATCATGAACGAATTGGAAATATCCAAGACGTTCAGTTTTCTTTTCTCATACGTATCTTCCGCATATAAGATATGATGAATCCCCCGTCCTGGTCTCTGGTGGTGCTCAGATCAGGACATCCCGGAACATAGCTCAGTGGTAGAGCAACTGGCTTATATCCAGCGTGTCGGTGGTCCGAATCCATCTGTTCCGATTGCGTGATCCACACACGCAACTTTTTCATAGTAAATCTCCTTAAAGGTGCGGAGCTGGCAGCAGTTCCGCTTTTAAAATGTTCAGGTGTCCAATTCGGACACCTTTTTATATGCCAATTTTCATACAGCGTGCACAGCACCAGCACTTACATGCTTTAGGCAGAGGATTCACTGCGTGTGAGTGTTAGTGCACCTCCTTTCGGCATGGCGGCAATCGGCTGTCATTATGGTGCTGGCAGGACTGTATTTAAGAATAAATGAAAGAAGGTGAGCTTAAGTGACTGAAAAACAAAAGATATTTGCAGATGAGTACCTGATAGATCTGAATGCCACGAGGGCTTACCGGGTAGCATATCCATCTGTGAAGAAGGATGAGGTGGCAAGGGCTAATGCTAGTAGATTGCTAACAAATGCTAACGTCAAAAAATATATTTCTGAACAATTGGAGAAAATCCACAGCCAGAAGACGGCAGATGCACAGGAAGTGATAGAGTATCTTACTTCAGTTCTGAGAGGCGAAAGCACATCTCAGGAGATTGTTGTCGAAGGAATTGGCGATGGAATGTCCGAAGCACGCACTATGGAAAAGGGACCATCGGAAAAAGACAGGCTGAAAGCAGCAGAGCTGCTAGGAAAAAGATACTCGTTGTTTACGGACAAAGTAGAAGTCTCTGGCCTGGAAGAAGAGAAAAAGAAACTGGGAGATATCCTGGAACAGTTGCGTGGTGGTGGGTAGTGAGCGAAGAACGACTGATACTATCAGAAAAGTATAAGGCATTTCTGAGGTGCGATGCTCCGGTAGAGTTCCTTGAAGGGACTACAGCAGCAGGCAAAACGACAGTTGGTCTATTCAAGTTTATGTGCAAGGTTGCGGAATCACCAAAGAAACTGCATATCCTGGCAGCAGATGACACCGGAACTGCAGAAAAGAATATCATCAACAAAGACCTTGGCATTTTGGATGATTTCGGAATATTGGCAGAATACAAAGGCAATGGATCCGGAGAATACAAGATGCCGCATATCCTGTTTCATACGTCTTCCGGAGACAAGATTATCTTCGTGATTGGCTATGGAAACAAGAGCAAGTGGAAGGATGCACTTGGCGGTCAGTATGGATGTCTGTACATCGATGAGGTCAATACAGCGAATATTGATTTTGTTCGTGAAGCATCTATGCGCTGTGATTATCTTATAGCAACCCTTAACCCTGATGATCCAAGCCTTGACGTGTACAAGGAATATATCAATTGCAGCAGACCTCTTCCTGAATGGGAAGACGGCACACCGCAGGAAATCAAAGACGAGCTGAAAGAAGAACCAAAACCCGGATGGGTACATTGGTTCTTTTCTTTTGACGATAATGCCGGTCTTCCGGAAGAAAAGAAACAGAGAATCATACAGAATACTCCGAAGGGAACAAAGATCTGGAAAAACAAGATTGAGGGGCTGAGAGGAAAAGCAACCGGTCTGGTATTTCCAAATTTCCTCAGAAAGAAGCATGTTGTTTCTGAGGAATGGGTCAGGTCCCAGATGGCAGCAGGCAAGATCAGATTTAAAAAGTTTACTTGCGGCCTCGATACTTCATACTCATCCAAGTCCCCGGACACGATTGCAATGATGTTCCAGGGGATTACGGAAGACAGGAAGCTGATCACACTTGCTGAGAAGGTATACAGCAACAAAGATCTGGATCAGCCGCTTGCCCCGTCAGATACGGCAGTAAAATTTATAGAGTTTCTGGAAAGATGCCGCAAAGACTGGGGATTCGCAAAAGATACGTTTGTTGACTGTGCAGATGCAGCGACAATCACAGAATTGCGGAAGTATAAGCGACTGCACAGCTGTCTTTATAATTTCGTGGAATCATACAAGAAAGTAACAATACTGGATAGGATCAAGCTTCAGCTTGGCTGGATCCAGCAGGACTGCTATCTGGTTTTAGATACATGCACCAATCATATCTCTGAGATGGAGAAATATTCCTGGGATGATGAGAAAGACGTTCCGGAAGATAAAAACGACCATACGATCAACTCGCAGCAGTATGGCTGGATTCCATTCCGGAATATGATTGGATTTGAGGTGGAGGAACAGAAAAGGTGAAATGGATGGAAAGATTAAATGAAAACATAAAAAAGACTGTCAGGAGCTGGTTGAATGTTCTTCCGGCAAATCCCTTTAATTTCCAGGTTAATGAGATGATGGATTTTGAAGGACATGCGATTCTGAATCGTATCTGGTACAGAGGCGACGGCAATGAGCTTGAGCAGATCTATCAGCAGAATGCAGAATTTGCAGATAAACACAAGTTCTGGGCCAGCAGATCAACACCTGGCATGGATATGCGTAAGATCCACACAGGTCTTCCAGGACTGACAGTTAAAGTGCTTTCTTTTGCTGTTCTTCCGGATATGAACGAATTTGAATTCGAACAGCCGGCACAGGAACAGTTGTGGAAAGAGATTGAGGAAGACAATAAGTTTTATAAAAAGATTGAAAGCGCCCTCAAAGAAACACTGTTTATCGGAGATGGCGCTTTTAAAGTTGCTATAGATACTACGATTAGTGAATATCCGATTCTGGAATGGTATCCGGGCGAAAGAGTTGAATTCGTTTACCAGAGAGACCGGATCCGGGAGATTGTGTTCAAGACACCATACAAAGAAAAGGGCAAAGTGTACGTCCTGAATGAGCGTTATGGATATGGCTACATCATCAATGAACTGTATCTGGATAACAAGCTAGTTGATATCAAGTCTATCAAAGCAACTGAAAATCTGACAGATATCACATTTGATGAATCAATCATGCTTGCAGAACCATTCATGATCTATGAATCAGCCCGATATGAGGGCAGAGGCGGCAGTATATTTGATGGCAAGCTCGACAGCTATGATTCACTGGATGAAACATGGTCCCAGTGGATGGATGCACTGAGAGCCGGCAGAGCAAAGACCTATATTCCAGAATGTCTGGTGCCACATGATCCGGAAACAGGAATGCTGATAAAACCGAACCCATTCGACAATCGTTACTTTGCAGCAGACGGGGATATGCGAGAAGGTCAGAAGAATCAGGTCATCACTGATCAGCCGACTATTCCACATGACAGCTACATGGCATCGTATATAACAGCTCTGGATCTGTGCCTGCAGGGCGTAATCAGCCCATCGACATTGGGAATCGATGTAAAGAAACTGGATAATGCAGAAGCACAGAGAGAAAAAGAAAAGACTACATTGTATACCAGAAATGCAATCGTAAAGGCACTGCAGGAAACCCTTCCGGGAGTTGTTTCAATGTGTATCAATGCAGATAATATTTTGCACAATAAGGGCATTGAAGAAGTAAAGGTCAATATTCCGTTTGGAGAGTATGCGAATCCGTCATTTGAAAGCCAGGTAGAAACAGTTGCCAAGGCTAAACAGGGCGGCATTATGAGTATTGAGCGGTGCGTAGAAGAACTGTACGGTGATACACTGGATGATCATTGCAAGGAAGAGGAAGTTGCCCGTTTAAAGGCAGAGCAGGGAATACAGGACATGGAAGAACCAGCAGTTAACCTGGATGCAGGTAATTTCCGCGTAGATCTGGAAGGTGGTGAAGGTGATGCGGGTAAAGGTAGGACCAAGAATGTACCGAATGAGCCGAAAGGAATACCAGGGAATGCTTCAAATAGCAAAGGAGCAGGTGCCGATGGGTATTTACGCGGTAGAGAAAGCTGATTACGCAGAGTTCCGGAGGGACAAATGTGAAAGTATCACAAAACTGAAGGAACTGACGAGACAGTTTAAGTCACAGGGATTCAAGGTATGGTCAAATGGCAAAGATAAATGATCAATATGACATCGGTACTGCTTTTGAAGCGATTGAAAATGAACTAATCGCGTCTATGATCAGGAACTTCGAGAATCACAAGCAGGAAGAGACAGATGAAAAGAAACACTGGTCCATGTGGCAGGCAGAAATGCTGAAATCTCTGGAAAAGTACAAGCATGACAACCAGAAGAAATATGGCAAACAGTTTAAAGACATCAACAAAAAGATTGAAGCGCTGATCAGCCTTGCAAGATCTGAAGGTGGTATGAACCAGGAGAAAAGGATCCTGGAGGAGATCAAGAATGGATTTCCTGCCAAGAAGATAACTAAAGGCGGTACTGCTGAATTCTTCAAAGTCAATGATCGTAAGCTGGACGCATTAATCCAGGCAACCACAGCAGATATGCAGAAAGCAGAAGCGGCAGTTCTGCGTATGGCAAATGACCAGTACCGTAAGATCATATACAATGCTCAGGTATATGCGAATACCGGCGCAGGAACGTATGAGAAAGCCGTGGACATGGCAACAAAGGATTTTCTTTCAGCGGGACTGAATTGTGTTGAATACGCTAACGGAGCGCGACACACGCTTTCTGATTATGCAGACATGGCAATTCGGACCGCAAGTAAAAGAGCTTACCTGCAAGGAGAAGGCGAAATGCGGCAACAGTGGGGGTTACATCTTGTAATTATGAACAAACGAGGATCCCCGTGCCCGAAGTGTCTTCCGTTTGTGGGAAAAATTCTGATTGACGATGTGTGGAGTGGTGGCAGCAGTAAAGATGGTAAATATCCATTGATGTCCTCAGCAGTGGCAGCTGGGCTTTATCATCCCCGATGCAAAGATTCTCATACTACATATTTTCCGGGCATCACGAAAGTAGATCCGAAATATAACAAGCAAGAGATTGCTGATATTGAAGATACAGCGAAACAGGAAGCTAAACAGCAATATGCTGAACGTCAGGAAAAGAAATTTGGAAGACTTGCAGATTTTTCACTGGATCCAGAGAACCAGAAACAGTATGAGAAGATGCAAAATCGGTGGAAACATGTGCGGATGCGAACTGGTGGTATGGACAGTCGAGAGTATACGGACTTCAAAGATTTGGAAAGGATGCAAGGGTTTGAAGACGTCACGGATGAATGGAAGAAAAAAGCAACACCTAATTCTCATAACGTTGAAGAAATATATAAATACAAAATCAAAGATTCTGTATTTACCGTGGATGGAAAAAATGTTTTGTTGGATTATTCAGATAAGGAACGACGAATTGCTGAGTTGCTGAAGGAGGAACTTGGAGGGAAAATATCTTTGGTTCCAAGGGTATTGAATCCACAGGGAATATCCACTCCAGATTACATATTTAGAGACGAAGCGTTTGATTTGAAAGAATTATCTGGAACGAGTAAAAATCTGGTGTATAACGCAATTGCAAAAAAGAAGAGACAAGCACCAAATTTTATACTTGATATTTCAAAAAGTCCACTGGATGAAAATGAGATTGCCAGGCAGATAGAAGAAATATATTGGTCGAGACACACTATGTTTGTACAAAAAATCATTGTAATCAAAGATGAAAAAATAAGAAAGATATATAAAAGAAACAGGGAGAAATGATGGCCCAACCCAAAATGTGGGGGTCAGGTATCATTCCTCCCTGTTAAGATATCTTATGGATATATTACAACAATATTCATAGAAATGCAATAATTTTAAGAAAGAGAGGATATGAAACATGAAATTTGAAGAAGCGTTAAAAGCAATGAGATCTGGAAGTAAAGCAAAATTACCATCCTGGAGAGGATATTGGTATTGGAGTCCAGAGAAAGAAACAATCATCATACACACAAAAGGCGGACAGGAAATGGATATTCGAGAAACACAGAGCGTTGTATATACACTTCAGAATATCCTTTCTGATGAATGGATTATTGCAGATGAAACCAATTGCCCTCAGCTTGGAGGAGAAGCAACATTTTCCTTCGGAGAAGCAATTAAATATTTAAAAAGAGGAATGAAAGTATGCCGTAAAGGATGGAATGGCAAGAAACAGTATATTCAGCTTGCGACCAGTATTTCTTACAAGACAGCGAATGGTGAAGTTGTGAATTGCGAACATGATGCTATCGGCAATATGGCGATTGCTTTTGTTGGAACATCTGGTGTACAGATGGGTTGGCTTGCTTCCCAGGCAGATATGCTTGTGGAAGATTGGAAATTTGCGGAGGAATAAGAGCATGAAGAAGAAAATTGCAGCAGTAATTGCACTGGTACTTCTGATCTGTATCACAGCTACCGGATGTACAGAAGCAAATCAGGTAAGCTATAACATCTCCAAAGAAGCAGATAACTTCAATGTAACTCGAAAGCTCACAGTTCTGAATGCAAGGACAGATACCATTCTTCTGGAGCTGACAGGAACATTCGCGCTGAAAAACAATAATGCAAATGAATTGGAAGTAATCATTGAAACAGCAGAGAACAAATATCAGAAAGATTATGTGTACTTGAACGATTATACAATGTATGTAGTTGAAGACATTTCTGGAGCATCTGTGGATAAGTACCACTATGAAATCAATTTCCTTCCGGAATTTGGATTTAAAGTAACTCGTGATGACTGATTTTACGCCGGCGCAACGAGGGGAGGTGAAAATAGTGAAGATCAGAGTGATTCATGATTTCTATGACAAGGAAAATGATCTGAAGCTCAGGTCTGTTGGTGATACATTAACAGTATCCAAGGACAGAGCAGAGTATCTGGTAAGAATGAAGATTGCAGAGGTTATCGATTCGAAAGGCGGTGATCCGGAATCTCCCATTGAGGCGCAGGGTTAAGCGTCTTATTTTTATGCCCGAAGGCATTAAACTACGCGGAGACACCGGGTTATCAACTGTTTTTGTGAGACACACGTAAAACTGTATTCGTGCAGACAGCACATAAAAAACTGTAAAGGAGTATGTAGAAATGTTTAAGAGATTTAGATGCAAAGTACCAATGAACCTGCAGAAATTTGCAGAAGGAGGATCTGGCGATGGTGGGGGAGCAGGTGGCTCAGCAGCAAATGGTGGAACACCACCGGCAGGAGTACAGCAGACACCACAGTTTGATTACGACAAGCTGGCCAGTCTGATCGCAGGAAAACAGACTGTAACAGAAGAATCTGTTCTGAAAGGTTACTTTAAACAGCAGGGACTTTCAAAAGAACAGATGGACCAGGCTATTGCATCCTTCAAACAGCAGCAGGCAGCAAATCAGCCGGATGTTTCCAGAATGCAGAATCAGATCACAGAGGCACAGGCACAGCTTGCAGCATCTCAGAAAGCTGTTCAGGCAGCACAGGTAGAGAGTGCAGCTACAATGATGGCTGTTTCTTTGGGAATCGAAGCAAAGACAATTCCATATATCCTCAAAATGGCAGATTTAAGCCAGGTCATGGGAGAAGATGGAAACATCAATGAGGAATCATTGAAAACAGCAGTAAACAAAGTACTGGAAGACGTTCCGGCACTGAAACCGCAGACGGATGGCAAAACCGGTTTCACACAGGTAGGAACAGGTGGGAATCCGGCACAGCATCCACAGCAGACAACAACTACAAACCAGACAGCAGTACCGACAAAGCGTTGGAATCGTTTTAATAATTAATCAATGTGTCCGATTCGGACACCACAAAAAAGAAAGAAGGTATAATAAATGGCAAATTTAAACTATGCAGAACAGTGGAGTCCAGAACTCCTCGAGATCCTGATGCAGGGAACCCTGACCTCTCCGTTTGTGACCAGCAATGTAAGATGGCTGGATGCAAAAACATTCCATTTTACACAGATGAGTACATCTGGCTATAAAAATCATAACCGTAAAGGCGGCTGGAACACGGGAACTTATGATCAGAAGGATACCCCGTATACACTGACACATGACCGTGACGTTGAATTCATGGTAGATAAAGCAGATGTGGATGAAACGAATGCTACAGCATCTATTCAGAATATTTCCCGTGTATTTGAACAGACATGGGCTGTTCCGGAAACAGACGCGCTGTTCTTCTCTAAAGTTGCCCAGGCAGCACAGAATACAGAAGTATACCATGGATCCACAGCCACATCCGCATACACAAAAGCTAAAGTATTTGGCATGCTGAAGGCTATTCTTGCAAAAGGAAAACTCAGAAGATACAAAGCACAGGGTTCGCTGATTATGTATGTACGCAGTGAGATCATGGATGCCCTGGAGCAGTCTACTGAGTTCACACGTAAGATCGAGATGACACAGATTGCAGAAGGCGGCATGGGAATCGAGACTAGAGTAACTGACATTGACGGAGTACCGATCATGGAAGTTATTGACGATGAGCGTTTTTATGACGCATTTGACTGGAATCCGAAAGATGGCGGTTTTGCACCGACCGGAGCGGTATATAAAAAGACTGAGGACGCAGATATTGTAAAAGGCAAAGAGTACTATACAACATCTGATGAGCAGAGCTATTCAAAAGTGGAAAGCCCTGTAAAAGAAAGTCTCAGCACTTATTATGAAAAAGCACCGGGCAGCCATAAGATCAACGTACTTATTGCATGCGGACAGACCTGCAAGACAGTTCCGAAGATCAACAGTATCTATTATTTTGCACCAGGTACACATACAAAAGGAGATGGATATCTGTATCAGAACAGATCTTTCTCTGATGTATTTGTATTTCCGAATGGACGCGACGGTAAGATTGACAGTGTTTATGCCGATGTAGATACTGAGGAATATACAGCAACGGAAGAGTGTTTTGAGGTGAATACATGTCCTACAAATCATATGTAACCGAAGATTATTATCAAAATCAGCATGATGGTGATATTATTCCGGAAGAAAAAATAGAGAAAGCTTTGAAACAGGCATCCAGGCACATTGATTCCCTGACTTACAACCGTATTGTGAGTCAGGGATTTTCTTCCCTTACAGAATTCCAGCAGGAAATCATCCGGGAAGTCGTATGCATGCAGGCAGATTTTGAGTATGAGAATGCGGATGAGATCAACAGTGTGCTGTCTTCGTACAGTATCAACGGTGTATCTGCACAGTTCGGCAGCAGTTGGAATGTGTTCACGGATAAAGGCGTGGCGATGAAGCGTGATGTGTATGCACTGTTACAGCAAACTGGATTATGCTGTATGTTAGCGAGGTGATCACATGAGATATCCATGTTTAGTCCCTAAAAGGCTCTGCAAGACAGATATCACCTGTAGCTTTGAGAGAGAAGGTTTGAACGAGTACGGAGAACCACTTAAGGCCATAGAGTATTCCGGAAAGTGTAATTACCAGGATAAAGCAAGAACAGTTCTGACAGCAGAGAAGAAATTGATACAGATTACCGGCACGGCGCTGTTTCCGGGTGACATCTGTCCAGATCTGCCGGTTATCTCTGGTGGATCCGCTACGATATTTGGAGTGAAAAGACGAATCGAGCAGGGGACAAAAGCAAGGAATCCGGATGGATCTGTAAATTATACTGAGGTGATGCTGGTATGAGCAATCTGATCAACGTGAATTCCGTGATAAAACTGAATCTGCCGAAAATCCGACAGCTGACCGATGCACAGATAACTGCTTTAGAGCAGACCGCAGAAGCACTTCATACGGAAGTTGTGCAAGCACAGGTATTTCCACGAGATACAGGTAATCTCCAGAATGAAAGCACGTTCCTGGACAGATCAGAAAGCAGTCATGGAAAGGTATCAATTATATCCAGTACTCCATATGCCCGCCGTCTGTATTTCCATCCGGAATATCATTTTCAGACTGGAGAGAACCCGAATGCCCGTGGCAAATGGTATACAGACTGGCTTCCGGGTGGTAAAGAAGCTGATTTCGCGGCTAAGGCATTCAAAGAAATCTATAGGAGGTTGACGGGCGTATGATGTTAGCAGACGTAAGAGATTATATCGATTCTCTTGGCATTGCGGAACACGTGTATATGGGAAAACTTCCAGACAAGGAAGATAAGTCTGTTGGAGCATACAATAGCAAGCACCAGTATCCGTATCACGCAACTCTCGGAGGACCATCTCTGGAAGGCTACGGCGAGAAATACGTGACTATATTGGTGCATTGGAATAAATCTCCAAGAGATACAGAAGAAGCGGCTACAGAGCTGTTTGAGAAACTGAGAGCCATGAGAGATGCAACAATCAACAATGAAACGATTAAGTTTTTTCAGCCCCTTTATCCAATTCAGGATGTCGGCACGGATGATGCCGGTATTTATGAAATGGTCATAGAAGGAGCTTTTATTTTTGAGAAGAAGAAAGAAGGTAAAAAGGAATGAAAATGAATCTTCAGAAGTTTGCAGGAAAAACAACTAACGTATTTCCTGTATCAGCCAATCAGTTTAAGCTTGGCGCTGATAAAGAATCCGCTACAACTGTAGCAGATCTGGAGACCTTCTCACCGTCTTTTTCCAATGGGGTAGAAACTTGGACTCCAATGGATGCAGAAGGATGGCAGAGAGCATTAATGACAGCCAAAGCCCTTACTATTACGCTTAACGGCAAGAGAAACATCGGAGATACCGGAAACGACTTTGTAGCAGGTAAACAGTTCAAGAATGGACATGACGCAGAAGGGTATTTTGAGTGGATTTTCCCGGATGGTACGAGCGTATCATGGGCGAACGCTGTGTTTGATGTAAAGAACTGCGGTGGCGGCGATGCTACAAATGTAGGCGCACTGGAATTTGACGTGATCAGCAATGGCAAGCCAACTTTAGTACCAGCAGTGTAATCCTGGGATTTTTTTGCGTGGAAAAAAGGAGAGATAGAAAAATGGCGAAAAAAATCAACATTACAGACAAACTGAATTTTGAATCCAATCCGATCATTGTGATCGGAGATCTGGAAGTAGAAGTAAAATCAGATGCGGAGACAGTGCTCCGGCTGATGGGAGTATTCGCAGAGAATTCTGAACTGCAGGCGGTTGGAGAAGCATTGGAGCTTATCTTTTCCCCAGAAGATGTAGAGAAGATCTGCAAGATGGAGAAAGATGGAAAGAAACTTTCAGCAAATTCTTTGATGACTATTATTCAGTCTGCTATGGAATTGGTCATGGGAGAAGACAAGGGAGAGCAGTGACCCGTACTATGATCTGATAGATGATTTTGATCTAATCATATCATCTTTTCAATCACAGTACGGGATTCGTTTATCCAGAGAGCTTCCGGAAGGAATGAAATGGGAAGAGTTCAGAGATCTTCTTGTTGGTATTGCCCCGGATACAGCTCTTGGAAGGATTGTTTCCGTTCGCGCAGAAGACCGGAAAGAGTATCTGGAGAATTTCACACCGGAACAACATCGGATCCGCAACGAATGGAAATCGAAACATGCAGAATTTATAAAGAATCATACAACAAAAGAACAGATGGATGCGCAGCTTGATGCGATGAAAATGGCATTTATGCGTATGGCAGGCCTTGGAGGTGATTAAAAATTGAAAGATTAAAAGTAAAATGCCCTTTTTGCGGACATGAGCAGAAAGTACAGTACACCCCGGATGCAAGATGCCGGGGTGTCTTTTTTAAGTGTCAGGCAAGGCACTGCAAGAAAGAATTTGAAATAAAGATAAACCAGGACAAGTAGTGCCACTGTGCCGATGTCCTCGCGACAGAGGCAGGTGGTATATATGTCAGCTACAAGTATTGGACAGATCGGACTTGATCTGGTTGTAAATAAAAATCAATTCGAGAGTCAGATGGCCGGAATAACCGGTCTGGCAAAAAAAACAGGTGCCGCACTTACGGCTGCTTTCGGCATAAAAAAGCTGGTTGATTTTGGAAAACAGTGCCTAGAGCTTGGATCTGATCTTGCAGAGGTTCAGAACGTTGTAGATGTTACTTTCCCGCACATGACCTCAGAGGTCGATAAATTTGCAAAGAGCGCTGCACAAAGCTTTGGTCTGTCAGAGACCATGGCGAAACAGTACACCGGTACATTCGGTGCCATGGCGAAAGCTTTCGGATTTTCCGAAAAACAAGCCTATGACATGGGAACAACATTGACTGGTCTGGCTGGTGATGTAGCATCTTTTTACAATTTATCGCAGGATGAGGCTTATACAAAGCTGAAATCGGTCTTTACTGGTGAGACGGAATCGCTGAAAGATCTCGGTGTCGTAATGACACAAACGGCTCTTGATTCCTATGCCATGGCAAATGGCTTTGGTAAAACAACCTCGGCAATGACTGAGGCGGAAAAAGTAGCTATACGATATCAGTTCGTTCAGGACCAGCTGTCTGCAGCACAGGGCGATTTTGCCCGTACGTCTGATTCGTGGGCCAACCAGTGCAGGATTCTGAGCCTGCAGACGCAATCACTCATGGCTACGATTGGACAGGGACTGATCAATCTGTTTACCCCGGTAATCAAGGTGATCAACATTGCAATCGGTAAACTTGCTACGCTGGCGAATGCATTTAAAGCATTTACGGAACTGATTACAGGGAATAAAGCTAGCAATGGCGGCAGTAATGGTGTATCAGAGATAGCTGCTTCTGCAGCAGATGCAGGTGACAGCCTTAACGGTGCTTCTGATGCAGCTTCTAATCTGACTAACAATACCAATAAAGCTGGCAAGGCAGCACAGAATGCAGCAAAGAAAATGAAATCCCTTATGGGATTCGACCAGATCAACAAACTTGATTCGCAGTCCAGTACATCATCTTCAGGAACTTCACCATCGACAGGCAGTACAGGAACGGCAGGGAATGGAGTTGATTATGGAAAGCTTGCTGATGGCGATACAGTCATCGATAAGACAGATGAAAAGTTATCTGCTCTGCAGAAACGTTGCCAGGAACTTGCAAAACTGTTCAAGAAGGGTTTTGAAATTGGATTTGGCGATTCTCAGAAAAAGATAGATTCCATCAATAAATCTGTAAAGAATATTGGTAAAAATCTGAAAGAGATCTTCACGGATACAGCAGTTGTAAATGCGGCAAATCGATGCGCAAATAATATCGCTCTTGCTTTTGGCAAGATTACTGGTTCTACGGCCAGAATCGGGCTTACGCTGGCAGACAATCTTGTTGGAGGCGTTGATAAATACCTTGCAAAGAGCAAAGGTTATATCAAAAAGCGCATTGTTTCATTATTTGATGCGACAGGTGAGATTGCGAAACTCTCAGGAGATTTCAGCGTTGCGCTGGCAGATATCTTTGATGTTTTTTCAGGAGATGATGCCAAGGCAATCACTGCAGATATCATCCAGGTATTTGCAGATGGATTTCTTGGAGCTGCAGATTTGGCAGTTAAATTCAAAAGAGATTTTGTATCACTTTTTACTGTTCCGGTCATCCAGAATACAGACAAGATCTCCGAAACACTGGAGAACATGCTTGGACGTTGGAGAGTTACGTTTGATGCTCTTTCACAGAGTTTTACTGATACATTCGACAAAATCAATTCAGTTTATGATCAGTATTTCAAACCCTTTGTTGACTCCATCACACAAGGCATATCGGATATCCTTGGAACATTCCTTGATGCTTATAATACATATCTTTCACCATATCTGGACTATATATCAGATAAATTCAGCTCTGTATGGAAGGAACATGTTCAGCCGGCACTGGATGGAATTCTTGAATTGCTTGGTAAAGTATTTGAGAATCTAAAAGCATTATGGGAAACAGCACTGGTTCCATGTATCGAATGGATAGTTAACAATGTAATGCCGGTTCTTGGACCGATCATTGGAGGCCTTGGAGAGCTTATTTTAGATCTTCTGGCAGTTGCAGGTGATGTGATTAAGGGGATTACAGATATTCTGGGTGGTTTCATTGATTTCTGTACCGGTGTATTTACAAATGATTTCTCGAAATGCTGGCAGGGAATTGAAGAAATCTTACAGGGATTCAAGATAATTGCAACATCAATCTTTGACTTTGCGAAGAAATACATCTTCCAGCCATTCATTGATTATGTGAAGGGGATCTTTCGGACAGACTGGTCGCAGAGCTTTGGTCTGTTGGGAACAGTCCTGAATACATTTTTGGAATCCGTGAAGCGTATTTGGGGAGACGCCAAGACGATTTTTAATGGAATCATAACTTTCATAAAAGGTACATTTCATGGAAATTGGAAGCAGGCGTGGTCCGGAATTAAAGATATCTTTAAGGGAATTTTCGATTCCCTTGTGACATTGGCAAAGACTCCGCTGAATGCCGTGATTGACATAATTAATAATTTAATGCACAAACTCAATTCCGGACTGTCTGCGATAGAAAACGCATTTTCTTTCAGCTATGATTTTACCAACCCTATCACTGGAACAAGACATTATGGCCATTATGGAATGTCTCTTCCTAGAGTTCCGACTATTCCGCATCTGGCGAATGGCGGTTATGTGAAGCCGAATACTCCGCAGCTGGCCATGATTGGCGACAACCTGCATCAGGGCGAAGTTGTTGCGCCGGAAGATAAGTTGAAAAAAATGGCAATTGAAGCGGCAATGGCAGCAGGATCCGGAGTAAGCAGAGCTGAATTGGAATCTATCATAAACCGGGCTGTGATGAGAATTGTTGCAGCGTTAACGAATATGGGATTCTATCTGGATTCCACACAGATCGCCAGAGCAACTCAGGAGGCAAAAGCAGCTATGGACATTAGATATAACTCTGTGGAGGTAAAATGATGGCGAAGAAAATATTATGGTCTGGGAGTACTGTGCTCCCAGCACCTACATCTTTGAGCGTAAACGATGAGATCATATGGACCTCCGATACCGGACGTACATTATCGGGCTTGATGATTGGCAGCGTGGTAGCACAGAAAAAGAATCTGAGTATTAAGTGGGAATATCTGACAGAATCGCAGGTAAAAGTAATTAAAAATATTCTTGTGCCTGGATTTTTTCCTTTATCGTTTCATGATGATGGGATTGACATCACGATAAATTCTTATAGGGGCACATTGAGCAAAGAACATCTTGGGTATATAGGGGATGGAATCTACTGGTACAAATCTGTATCGGTAGATATTATACAGAGGTAGCAGAATGATAAAGACAACATTGGCTTATAAAGAAGCTGCAAAAGAAAATGGAATACTTCATCATGAGGTGTGTATTGAGTTCCAGGATGAAAGTACTATAACTGTGGATGATATGGATATTTTTTCACTGCAGATATCGGAAGCAAGTTCAAATACAAGTAGTTTTGATTTGGGAGCGGCAAACGCCAATCAGCTTACACTGAAGCTCAACAACATAGATGGAAAATTTGATACACATGATTTCAGCGAAGCATTAATTACTGTGAAGATAGGTCTTGAACTTCCGGACGGATCTACAGAGTGGCTGAATAAAGGAAACTTTAGTGCGGAACCAGGCGAAGAGTCAGGAAACACGATAGCAGTAAAGGCATTTGACGATATGGTAAAGTTTGATCAGCCTTATTCTTTGAGCAAACTTGCATATCCTGCCACATTGGGAAATATAGTAAGAGACGCTTGCAGTTGCTGTGGAGTGACCTTGGCACCAGACACGGCATCGTTTGATAACGATAATTATGTAGTGCAGAATCGACCTGATGATTCATCCGTGACATTCCGACAAGTATTACAGTGGGTGGGACAGATCGCATGCAAATTTTTTGTAATCAATATTGATGGAAAATTATCTGCGAGATGGTATAACACTGAAATATTGGAATCAATGTGGGGATATAAAAAAGACGGTGTCCTTTACAATATAAATGGTGAATTGATAGAAGACGTCAGTGGACTGATAATTGTAGAGGAAACAGAAGGAATAATAAAAACAGATGCTCTTTTATCTGGTTCAGTAATAAAGACCGACGATGTAGTAATTACAGGAATTAAAGTGGTTGAAGAAGATCAAGGTGATACATCTGAGGAAACAACTTATCAGTCTGGTGCTGAAGGATATGTGCTGGAGATTTCCGGCAATAAATTGATTCAGGATGGAAATGGTGCAACGATTGCATCGTATCTTGGCGAACGGTTAAATGGATTGCAGTTCAGGCCAATGGAAGTTGATGTGCCGACAGATCCGGCACGTGAGGCTGGTGATCTGGGACTGGTAACTGATGCCAGAGGCAGACACTACAAAACAATATTTACCAATATAGAGTATAACGCTCATGCAGCGCAGAAGCTCACATCTGGGGCAGAGGCACCAACACGTCTCTCAAGTGTTAGATATAGCCAGGCTACCAGAGTATATAAAGAATTACGTGCAAACTTGAAAAAGCAGAAAACGGAATGGGATGCTGCATTTGATAAGCTACAGTCTGTGATGAAAACAAAGAATGGACTTTTTCCGATTCGTGAAACACAGGAGGATGGTAGCAGCATTCTATATTTTTGCGACAAACCAGAACTGTCTGATGCGTCTATTGTTGTTAAATTCAGTGCCGCAGGATGGGCCATGTCGACAGATGGCGGTAAGACATGGAATTCCGGCTGGCTGGTTGATGGAACCATGATCGCTTCTATATTGAATGCAATTGGAATCAATGCAAAGTGGATCAATACCGGAGCATTAACAATAAAGGATCCTGATGGAAAAATTATATTCGAGGTTGATGTAGATAAAAAGTCAGTGTACATGAATCCTGATGTCTTGAAAATTGGAGATGTTGCATTATCAGACAAGATAAAAAGAATGGATAATAGTATTGCGGCAGCTAAAAACATGACGATGATCTTGTCAAATGAATATCAGGCCGTGGCAGCAGATGCAAATGGAAAGATTGAGGGAACATTTCCCGTGATCCAGACAAAAGTTATGGTGATGTATGGATCCAGTGATATATCTGCAGATTGTTCTTACACAATTACGAAATCCGCGGCTGTTGCCGGGAAATGGGATGAAACAGCCAGGACTTACACAGTAACCGAGTTAAATGCGAACGATGGCTGGATAGATATCAAGGCAGTGTATCTGCAAAATCTGTCGATTACAAAAAGATTTACTGTATCAAAAGTCAGATCCGGAACTAATGGTAAGGATGGTACACCAGGAAGAACGTATATGCTCGAATCATCCTGCAGCATACTAAAACGTGGCGCAGGAAAAGTGATCAGTCCGAATTTTTTGGAATTCAAGGCTTATTATCGAGATGGAAACGAAGCAACCAGGCATCCATATGCGGGACGTTTTGTAGTCGAAGAAACCACTGATGGAAATACCTATAGTACCATATACACAAGTTCATCAGACGAGAACACGGTACGGCATTATCTGTATACGATTCTGGCAGATGAGACAGGGCAGACAATAACTGATGGAAATGGAACTACGATCGGTATTCCAAGGGATGTAGTAAGCATCAGATGCAGGTTATATCAGGCCGGCGGCACGGTCAATATGTATGACATGCAGAGTGTATCGGTTGTGATCGATGTTGAAAGTCTTACGCAATCGCAAATCGTAGAAATACTATCAAATGATGGTGCATGGAAAGGCCTGTACTACAAGAATGGCCAACTGTATATCAGCTTCAGTGCGGCACTTGGCGGTAAATTGACGTTGGGCGGCGAAAAGAATGGAAACGGTTATCTGAAAATTAAAGATGCCAATAATGCTGATAAAGGATTAATTGATCGCTCTGGATATGCTGTATTTACAAGCTACGAAGAAAATTCAAAATACATGAAATATACAGGTGTACAGTTTTCAAGCGATGGAATATTCCCTGTTGATATCAAGAAGTTCTTTGACGATGAAGTAGATATTGAAATTGAAAATAGTGAAAATTGGGGAATCAGTTGGAATGATAACAGTCTAAACGTATATGCCACAGAGGTATCGGCTGACACTGGTACATTTGAAAATTTAACTGTTACTAATCCTGCATCTTTCGCAAAATCACCAAAGATAGAAGACATGGAGTATACGACATCATCAAATACTATTTGTTGGGATGGACGTACAGGATACAAACAGCTGATGCTGAAATCTTCATCCTCGAAACGCTATAAAGATATTGGAAACAATATTTCAGAGCAAGAAATTGAAGAATGGTACAATATCGAACCAACGTGGGCGAAATACAAAGAGGGATATCTAGTTAAAGGGGACGAGAATGAAGGAAGATATATCCCGATGTTTATTGCTGAGAATGTAGAAGCATTCTTTCCAGAAGCTACTCGGCATCAAAACGGACTTGTTGAGGACTGGAACGAACGTATCATGATACCTGCAATGTTCGCAATGCTAAAAAACCAAAAAGCTCAACTTGACAGGCAGGAAAAACTTATTAAGAAACTATATGAAACACTTAACATAAAGGAGGATTAAAATGGCAGTAAAAACAGTACAGGCTGTAATCAATGGCCAGACCTATAATCTTACTCTGAATAGTAGCACAGGAAAATATGAAGCTACGATCACAGCACCCAGTAAGTCCAGCTATACATTAAGCGGACACTATTATCCGGTAACTGTAAAAGCAACGGATGATGCTGGAAATACAACAACCAAAACAGATTCAGATGCAACATTAGGTGGATCACTAAAATTGCAGGTCAAAGAGAAAGTTGCACCTGTGATTGCGATCACAGCACCGACGGCAGGAAGTTACATCATTAACAACAAGCCGGCTATCACGTTTAAAGTTACAGATGATGATTCGGGTGTTAATCCGGCTACGATCGGGGTTACGATTGACTCCGGATCCAAAGTTACAGGAGATGCGATTACCAAGAGAGCAGTTACAGGCGGATATGAATGTACATACACACCAACTTCTGCGCTGGCAGATGGAAGTCATACGGTCAGGGTGGACGCATCTGATTATGATGGAAATGCAGCTGCTCAGAAGTCAGTTACCTTTAAAATTGATACAGTGCCGCCAACACTGTCTATTACATCACCAGCAAACGGTCTTGTGACAAATCAGGCAGCATGTACGGTTGCGGGTAAAACCAATGATGCTACATCAAGCCCGGTTACTGTGACAGTTAAGCTTAACAGCGGTGCGGCAGAAGCTGTGACAGTAGGTTCAGATGGCAGTTTCTCCAAAGCCATTACACTGGCAGCAGGAAGCAACACGATCACGATCGTAGCCACAGACTATGCAGGCAAGACTACAACTGTAACCAGAACTGTCAAACTTGATACCACACCTCCAACGATCAAGAGCGTTACGCTTACTCCGAACCCTGTTGATGCCGGCAAGACATTTATCATCAGCGTAGATGTAACAGACTGATATGGTGACCAGAGTATATGGCCTTGCCAATGGTACAGAGGTGATATTTTCCCATGCAGAGGGTAATGCATGGGAAATCACCGTGCCATGGACAGACGATGGAAAATACACAGCAGAGATTTTTGCAGAAGATGAGGCAGGAAATCTGTCCCATCTCTGTTCAATGCTGTTTGTGATTGCTGGCCACGAACTGCAGGCTGCGGTTGTATTACATGAAATGTCTGCACAAGTTGACGGTGAAAACCGGAGATACAGTACAGAATTTGTGGATCATCAGTTTATGGGAATTGTACAGGAGGGAGGATATCAGATTGAGAGTGTCGTATGTAGCAGAGATCACATTTGACTTTCCGGAGGCAAGATACCTGCGGGCGGTGGTAAAACCGAAATGTGACACAGAACTTCCGTTTGAAATCGAATCAGCATGTTGGGAATTGTACTACAAAAATGATGATGGCGAAGATGAACTTGAAAATTCCGGTGATTGCGAGATCAATGGTCATGAACTTGCAGCGTTTATCAGCCCTCAAAAAGTAGGAACATATCGTTTTAAATATATATACGAGATTGCAGGCGAAACATGGGTGGATAATGTGAAGATAAAGGCAGGGTGATTTAATGGCAGAACCAAACATTTTTATAGCGAGTGTTACACTTACACCAAATCCAGTGCAAGCGGGAAAAACATTTATATGCTCGGCAGATGTAAGACCGATCAAATATGTTTTGGATGCAGGAGATGGTACAGCATTAGATACTGGATATGGAACTATGCTACAGATCAAAGATTAAGAGGAGGAATTAAGTGTGGCAGAATCAATTAAAACGACAGTTGTTGAGAACTTACCGGAAAACGCGGCACCGGGAGATACAGATTATATAATCACAGCACAGAAAAATATTCTGAAGAAAACCAAAATATCACAGCTGGTTGATGTGCTTAAAGAAAAACTGGGAATTAATACGTTAAACACGAAGATAAAAGCCGCAAAGTTTTTTGCAGGAGGAAAATTTTATGTTAATGCAACTGGTGGATACTCAGGATTAGCAATAGGAAGTCCAGCATATAATGATGCTCCAAGTGACATAAAATATGTTGACGCATCATCTTCAGATTATAAGCATTACTATACATTTCCAAAAGGCATTTATTTGGTAAATATTAGTCTATTTTTTAGTATTAATGGGGACGCTTCTCCTTCAAATATTTTAGGAACAGCATTAAATGTTGAAGTTGATGATGTACAAGTTGCAAACCCGTGGTTTAGACAGATTAGCACATGGCAGACTGTTAATTATTCTATGATCGTACATGGTAGTAAAGTAAAAATAACTATGTATGTTGATCGATTAGTAGAGATTCAAAACGATACTACGAAATCTTATATTGAAATTGTAAGATTGAATTATTAAACTATTGGCAAAATAAGATCCATACAATGATATTTAGCAGGTAATCCATCTGGACAGTATAAATATTGTCCATCGTCTGTAACTGAAACACTTATAAAACCATTTTGGGAATAACCGTTTACTATGGCAAAGTTTAAAACACGAAGATAACTTTTGTAAATCAAGTTTGTAAAGGTACTGGAGCAGGACATATCTATATTAATCCACCAGATACTAACAATGATTATTACTTAATAGGAGCTACTAATGCGGATTGGAACGCTTGTCCAGTTAGTATAGTTGCTGTAAGTAGGCAAAATTCTACTCATATAGTGCATTTTACGGGTAACATTGAAAATGGTAAATCTGTTCGAATACTCAGTATGTGGACACAAGCTAAATATATAACTTTTAAATCATAATATAATTTATGCTCGTATAAACATTAAATCTGCTATATAATTACCTGCTGATACAAACCCATTACAAACAATATTATAGCCATTTGATGAAACGCCTACTGCGCAAATAAGAGCTTTGTTATCTCCCGAACCAATAACACCAATATTTTGATTATTTGTTGATACTTTTACTGGTAAGGTCAGAAGAACTGTCCCATTTTGTATACCAGAAGCAGTAAGTGAATTAAATCCAATATGGAGATATAAAAAGCTATCGTTATATATACAATATGTTTGTCCAGTTTGCAAATATCCGCCACCATTATATGTTTTTAATGTAACATTTTTATTATTTATCTTCGTGTTTAGTATCCTTCTATCAAGAATTGCATATGTTAAGAATCCGAGCAGAGCCATAAGGCTCTTATTTTTGTACAAATTTGCGCTGGCGCAATGCCGAGAAAGGACAAGAATATGAAAGAAAATTATATCAAAGCATTTTTCACCGGACTATTCGCACTGATCAGCTCAATGCTGGGCATACTTACAGTTCCGGTACTTCTGATGGTGGCATGCAATGTGCTTGACTATGCTACCGGATTGATGGCATCTACATATCGGTCACAGGATATCAATTCCTATAAAAGCATCAGAGGAATTATGAAGAAGGTATGCATGTGGCTCCTGGTAGTGGTGGGAGCAGTGATAGATCAGCTGCTTTTGTATGCATCTCAGACTGCAGGTATAACATTGCCATTTACATTTCTGGTAGCTTGCATTGTAGCAATCTGGATTATCTGTAATGAGATCATCAGCATACTGGAAAATATTAAAGATATGGGAGTTGCAATCCCGGGATTTCTTCTGCCGATTGTGGAGCATGTGAAATCACAGGTAGAGGACAAAGCAGATATTAATAAAGATTCAGAGGGCGAGTGATCGTCCTCTTTTTAGTGGAGGAATACAAATGCTAAAGATTATGGGACGGGCTGCAGCTACCGTAACGCAGATGCAGACTTATATCAAAAAAGTTAATCCAAAGGTGCCCGATTCGGTTATCAAGATGATTCCGTTGTACATTTCTGAAGGAACAGTCGAGGGAGTAAGAGGCGACATTGCCTTTGCTCAGAGCTGTCTGGAAACAGGCAACTTCACATTCTCAGGGTCAGCAGTTGCCTTGGACCAGAATAATTTTTGCGGAATGGGTGTGATTAAGAATGGAGTCAAAGGCAACAGTTTCAAGACACCACAGCTTGGTATCCGGGCGCAGGTTCAGCACCTGCAGGCATACGGCTCTACAGGCAGGCTGAAACAGACTGTTGTGGATCCACGATACACCTATGTAACCAGAGGATGCGCAGAGTATGTGGAATATCTCGGCATCCAGGAAAATCCACAACATTATGGATGGGCTGCCGGAAAGGACTATGGAAAGAAGATTATCACAATTCTGAATAGTATTCTGACTATGAATTCCGGAACATCCACATCAGGAAAGGAGAACACAGTGAAAGTAAACATCAAGAAGATGATCAGCAAAAAGAACTGCTATATCGGTCAGAACAAACCTGCCTATGTTGGGATTCACGAAACCGACAACTGGAGCAAAGGAGCGAATGCCAGAGCACATGCTCTTGCCATGAAGAATGGAAACCTTGCCGGTACAGCCCATTATTATGTAGATTCTTCAGAGATTTACCAGACGCTGGATCATAGTGATGGTGCCTGGGCCGTAGGCGATGGAAAAGGTAAGTACGGCATCACAAACCGTAACTCTATCAACATTGAAATCTGCGTAAATCCGGAAACAGATTACTACAAAGCAGTGGACAAGGCTGAACAGCTGGCAGCATACCTTCTGAAACAGTATGGCTGGTCAACTGATCATCTGAAACGTCACTATGATGCATCCAGGAAACATTGCCCGCGTAGAATCCTTGACGAAGGGCTCTGGCCGGGATTTGTAAAGAAGACTGCGGCTTATATGGGCGCAGGCAATACATCAACCAGCACAACAAACAAAACAACTACTACATCAACCACGAAAGGAGCAGGCTATATGTTTAATCCGGAACTTGTAAAACTTGGAAGCACAGGAACATCAGTACTTTTACTTCAGGAGATTCTGATCGCGAGAGGATTTAAGGGGAAGAATGGAAAGGCTCTGACTTTATCCAGGAAGGCAGATGAAAATACAATCTATGCGCTCAAGACTTACCAGAAGTCCAGAAAAGGAGTCCTGGAAGCAGATGGAATAGCAGGTGAAAAGACCTGGAAAGATCTGATCGCGATCTAAAAAACTCCCGGCAGGTACCCATCTGCCGGGAATATTGTATCATCTGAAAAATGTCAATTTTTGGTATTATAGGGTATTGAAGTCTGGTGGCCCGGATGGCGAGATCGGAGCATCTATGCGTTATCTTTCTCAGCGTTTTACTATGCCAAATCGCATGGCCATGGCAGTGCTGAATGATATTGGCACTGAGGAACTGGCACACCTGGAAATGGTTTCCACGATCGTTCATCAGCTGACAAAAGATCTCTCTATGGAAGAAATTGAAAAAAGTGGTTTTGGGCCATATTATATTGATCACACAGTAGGTGTATGGCCACAGGCAGCCGGTGGAGTTCCTTTCAATGCATGTGAATTCCAGAGTAAAGGTGATCCGATCACAGATTTGTTTGAAGACCTTGCTGCGGAACAGAAAGCCCGGGCAACGTACGATAATATTCTTCGAGTTGTCCGTGACATTCCTGAAATTGCAGATCCGATTCGTTTTCTACGTGCGAGAGAAGTCGTACACTTCCAGCGTTTCGGGGAAGCACTTCGTTCCGTACAGGAACAGCTGGATGCGAAAAACTTCTATGCATTCAATCCAAGCTTTGACTGTCCATGTGAGGCGTCCTGTAAAAATTCATAACAACAAAGAAATATCAAATAAGACCTGGGAGGATTCTTCCGGGTCTTTTAGGGTAAATACAGGATTTTACAATTCCTTTCATCCATGTTATTATGACAACGCATTAAATATGAAAGGAAAACGATCATGGAAGTTCTGACGATTGGGATTTTCTGTGCTTTGCTCATTATATGCATCATAACGGGAAAATCTATATTATATGCTCTTCTGGCAGGTCTGATCATTTTCAGCCTGTATGGAAAAAAACAGGGATATAGCTGGAGACAGATTAGCAGGATGGCATTACAGGGAGTCTGGAAAGTAAAAAATATTCTGCTCACATTTATACTGATCGGAATGCTGACAGCACTTTGGCGACAGGCTGGAACAATTCCTGCAATCATCTGTTATACCGTGCATCTGATAAAACCATCGACATTTTTGCTGATGACATTTCTTCTGAATTGTCTGATCTCAGTCCTGACAGGAACTGCTCTTGGTACGGCAGCCACGATTGGTGTTGTATGTGCAACGATGGCTTCTGCACTTGGAATTCCTTCATGGATGACCGGTGGTGCAATTCTTTCTGGGGTATATTTCGGAGATCGTTGTTCTCCTGTTTCGACAAGTGCACTTCTGGTGGCGGAGCTGACGGAGACAGGTATCTATACAAATATAAAAAATATGATCAAAAGTGCATTGGCACCATTTACCATTACCTGTATTCTTTATCTGACTGTCAGCATACAGCTTCATGGAAAAACAGAGATGCCGGATCTTGGACATGCTTTTGGCAGTGAGTTCCGGCTCAGCTGGATTGCATTGCTGCCTGCAGCGGTGATTCTGCTGTTGTCTGTTATGCAGGCAGGGGTGAAGATCGCGATGATTGCAAGTATAGTTACTGCAATTCCTGTCTGTATTGGCCTTCAGAATATGGCATTTACGGAACTTCCTGAACTTCTTCTGAATGGTTTCCATTCTACAGATGTGACGGTAGCGGCAATGCTGAATGGAGGTGGTATCACTTCGATGTTGAAGGTTGGAGCAATCGTATGCATTTCTTCATCTTATTCAGGAATTTTTCAGGCAACAGGAATCCTGAATGGATTTCAGAAAATGGTCTGTTTGCTTGCCGACAGGACAAAACCATATTTTGCAGTGCTTGTCACATCAATCCTGACAAGCGTTATGGCATGTAATCAGACATTGGCAATCATGCTTACAGATCAGCTCTGCAGCAGAACAGAATCGGATAAGCTGCGTTTTGCCAATAATCTGGAGGACAGTGCAGTGCTCATAGCACCTTTGGTGCCGTGGTCGATCGCGTGTGCTGTTCCGCTTACAGCAGCAGGTGCACCGGGATACAGCGTCTTATTTGCAGTGTTTTTGTATCTGCTTCCGTTGTGCGATTTAGTGTTAAAAAAATAACTGCCCTATTGTAAATTGACCAAAATAGTGGTATTCTGTAAGAAATTGAATAATAAAAATAACAGGTGCTGATGTTAGATAATCAAATAGCCTTCAGTTAAAAGGGAAACAGGTGTAAGTCCTGTACGATCTCGTCACTGTATACAGGGAATGCAGAATCATGTGTGTATGCACAGTCACTGGGAAACTGGGAAGACGATTCGGGTGTATTGATCTGTAAGTCAGGAAACCTGCCTGCTATTGGTACGGGGATTTTAAATTCCGGATCACGAGTAATTGGTTGTACCATAATCCAGAAACTCTAGCCCGGTGCAGGAGTTTTTTTATTGGGAAATATAGTATTTCTCCGAAAAATATTTTTTGACCAGGCTTGCTGCCGTACTTTGTTATTCATTTTAATTTTCATGAGAAAACAGGTACAGGAGGAAAAAAACATGAAAAACAAAACTGTAAAAGCACTGGCAATTGCAATGACTGTAGCAACAGTCACAATGATGGGATCTGCAAGCATCTACGCTTCTGATGACACTGCTGAGACAGCAACAGAAGAAACAGCAGATGATGCAGAAACAGCAGATGATGCAGAAACAGCAGATGATGCAGAAACCGCTGATACAGAAGAAGCTTCCGATGATGATCAGAAAGCAGCAGATGAAGTAGCAGCACTGATCGACAAGATCTATGTTCAGGAAAGAACTGATACAACAGATGAAGACTGCAAAGCTGCCAAAGAAGCATGGGATAAACTGACAGACGCTCAGAAGGAACTGGTTGAAGGCGAAGAAGCTGATCCGGATTACTTCGGACGTGACACTGGTGATGCATCCAAAGATGATCCTCGTAACCAGGATGAAATCGGTGAGAACGAACTTCTTGTTGTAAGCTTTGGTACATCCTTCAACGACAGCCGTGCTGAGGATATCAAAGGAATCGAAGACAAACTGCAGGAAGCATATCCGGATTGGTCTGTAAGACGTGCATTTACAGCACAGATCATCATCAACCATGTAGAAGCAAGAGATGATGAAGTGATTGACAATATGCAGCAGGCACTTGACCGTGCAGTTGATAATGGCGTAAAAAATCTTGTTGTTCAGCCTACACATCTGATGCATGGTGCTGAATATGATGAAATGACAGAAGCAATTGATGGATACAAAGATAAATTTGAATCTGTTGCGATCGCAGAACCAATGCTTGGTGAAGTTGGTGAAGATGCTACAGTGATCAACGATGACAAAAAAGCGGTTGCACAGGCTATCACAGATGAAGCTTGCAAAGAAGCTGGATATGACAGCATGGAAGCAGCTGCAGAAGATGGCACAGCATTTGTATTCATGGGACATGGTACTTCCCATACAGCAAATGTAACATATGATCAGATGCAGTCACAGATGGATAATCTTGGATTTAAAAACGCTTTCATTGGAACTGTAGAAGGTGAGCCAGAAGATACAGAATGCCAGGCTGTTATTGCAAAAGTTAAAGACGCAGGATTCAAGAAAGTTGTTCTTCGTCCGCTGATGGTTGTTGCTGGTGATCATGCAAACAACGATATGGCTGGTGATGATGACGATTCCTGGAAATCTCAGTTCAATGCATCTGGTGCATTTGACAGCGTTGACTGCCAGATCGCAGGTCTTGGAAGAATTGAAGCTGTAGAGGATCTTTACGTAGAGCATACAAAAGCAGCAATTGATTCTCTTGGAACAGCTGATACAGCTGAAGAAACAACAGATGATACTGCAGAAGCAGCAGATGACACAACAGATGGTGCAGAAGAAGTTACAGACGATTCTGCAGCAGAATAATGTAATGTGTAAATAATTTATGCAATAAACGGGACTGCCCGGAAGGCTTGATTGTCTTCCGGGCAGTTCCTGTAAAATCAGGAGGATTTATATTATGAAACGTTCAGTGGCAATGATGGCATGCGTATTAAGCGGAGCTATGGTACTCGGCAGTTTCAGCCCGGTTATGGCAGAGACAGGAGCAAAGGCAGTTTCTGCAACAGTGACAGATTCAAAATCATCAGATGATAAAAAGGATGATGCAAAAGCTGATACAGCGGACAAAAAGGACGATGCAAAGGATACGGTGCTTGAAGACGGTACTTACAGTGCAGAGTTTGATACAGACAGTGGAATGTTTCATGTAAATGAAGCAAATGACGGTAAAGGAACGTTGACAGTCAAAGATGGTAAGATGACGATCCATGTGAGCCTGAATTCAAAGAAAATCGTAAATCTTTTTGTTGGAAAGGCAGAAGATGCCCAGAAAGACGGAGCTGAGATTCTTGAGCCGACAACAGATGAAGTAACATATAGTGATGGATATAAAGAAGAAGTTTACGGATTTGATATCCCGGTTCCTGCCATTGATGAAGAATTTGATGTTGCTTTGATCGGAAAGAAGAACAAATGGTACGATCATAAAGTAAAAGTAACAAATCCTCAGAAAGAAGCCGATGCCGAAGCTTCTGACACAAAAGAAACCGATACAAAAAAAGTGACAGCTGAAGATCTGAAACTGGAAGATGGTGACTATACTGCAGATGTGAAGCTGGAAGGTGGATCCGGAAAGGCTACAGTAACCTCTCCGGCTGAATTTACAGTTAAAGATGGAAAGGTAACTGCATCAGTAGAATGGAGCAGTCCGTACTATGATTATATGCTAATTGGTGATGACAAATATGAACCAGTCAACAAGGATGGAAATTCTGTGTTTGAAATTCCGGTAGATGGTTTTGATTATCCTATGGAAGTCACAGCGGACACCGTTGCAATGAGTACTCCTCATGAGATTGAATATACTTTACAGTTTGATTCCGCAAGTATTAAAGAGGCAGAAAAATAAAAATGAGAAAAACGTTACGCATTTTTTTATGCGCAGCATTGAGCGCATCAATGATGCTGACTGTACCTGTATGGGCTCAGTCAGCTGATGAAAAAGAGACGACAGAAAGTAATGCCGTCAGACAGGACCTGGCTGGCTTAAAATATGATCACAGTCTGGAACTTCAGTATGCAGATCAGTTTTCAGTAGATTATTATGAAGATGGTTATGCACTTATCACAATTGCAGGAGATGGGCAGTTTCTTCTTGTTCCGGAAGGAAAAGAAGCTCCGGAAGGCCTTGACAGTGATATTGCAGTTATTAAACAGCCACTTGATAATATCTATCTTGTGGCAACATCGGCAATGGATCTTTTCTGTGCATTGGACGGGCTGGACAGCATCAGTCTTTCAGGAACCAATGCTGACGGATGGTATATCGACGAGGCTAAGAAAGCACTGGAAGATGGAAGTATTTCTTTTGCTGGTAAGTACAGTGCACCGGATTACGAACTGATTTTGTCTAAAAATTGTGATCTGGCGATTGAGTCTACAATGATCTACCATAAACCAGAAGTAAAAGAAAAGCTTGAGCAGTTCGGGATCCCGGTTCTGGTAGAGCATTCAAGTTACGAAAGTCATCCGCTTGGCCGTACTGAGTGGTTGAAGCTATATGGGGTTCTTCTTGGAAAAGAAGAACTTGCAGACAAACTTTTTCAAGAACAGGTTGATAAACTGAAAGCAATAGAGGACAGTGAATCTACCGGAAAGACAGTGGCTTTCTTCTATATCAATTCAGTAGGGGCTGCCAATGTTCGTAAGTCAGGAGATTATGTATCCAAGATGATCGAACTCGCCGGTGGAAAATATATTTTCAGTGATCTTGGAGCGGAGGATGATAACTCTCTTTCCACAATGAATATGCAGATGGAAGAGTTTTATGCCGGAGCTAAGGATGCGGATTATATCATCTACAATAGTACGATCGATGGTGAACTGACAGATATCAGCCAGATGCTGGAGAAGAGTTCTCTGCTTGCCGATTTTAAAGCAGTTAAGGATGGAAATGTCTGGTGTACTAATCAGAATCTGTTTCAGGAGACAATGGAACTTGGAACAATGATCGAAGATATTCATACCATGCTGACCTCAGATGATCCAAATCTGGATACACTGACTTACATGCATAAATTAAAATGATGAGAGGAAGTAACATGCGGAAGAAATTACATTTCAGATACTGGCTGTCTTTTATAATACTGATAGTGCTTCTGCTGGTCTTTATATTCTGGAATATCAATTCAGGAAGTATTTCTATTTCACTGAAGGATATATTTCAGATACTGTTCCACAAAAACGGAGATGAAACTGCTTACAATATTGTCTGGGAGATAAGACTGCCACGAATACTGGCGGCAGTGATTCTCGGAGGAGCACTTTCAGTATCAGGGTTTCTTCTGCAGACATTTTTTGGAAACCCGATCGCAGGTCCTTTTGTACTTGGTATTTCATCAGGTGCAAAACTGATCGTGGCACTGACAATGATCTATCTGCTGGGAAAATCTATGGTAGCTACTTCAGGACTGATGATTCTGGCTGCGTTTACCGGTTCTCTGATATCCATGGGATTTGTGCTTTTGATCTCACGAAAGGTAAAGCAGATGTCCATGCTTGTTGTAAGTGGTATTATGATTGGATATATCTGTTCTGCAATAACGGATTTTGTAGTCACTTTTGCAGATGATTCCAATATTGTAAATCTTCATAACTGGTCACTGGGAAGTTTTTCCGGAACCAGCTGGGATAATGTTTCTGTGATGGCAGTTGTGGTGTTTACTGCACTTTTTCTTACATTTTTAATGTCCAAGCCGATCAGTGCATATCAGCTTGGCGAGGGCTATGCACAGAATATGGGAGTAAATATCAAAGCATTTCGTATTGCCCTGATCCTGCTTTCCAGTATTCTGTCAGCCTGCGTGACCGCTTTTGCCGGTCCGATCTCCTTTGTTGGAATTGCGGTACCACATCTTATAAAAAGTCTTATGAAAACATCCAAGCCGCTTCTGGTTATTCCGGGATGTTTTCTTGGAGGCGCTGTATTCTGTCTCTTCTGTGACCTGATCGCAAGAACTGCTTTTGCACCGACAGAACTCAGTATCAGTTCTGTTACTGCAGTATTTGGAGCTCCGGTTGTGATCTATATTATGATTCGAAGAAAGAGGATGGCCTGATGGGAGAATATTTTGTTCATTCTGAACAGATGACAGTAGGATACGATGGAAAGCCACTGATCCGTGATATTGAAATTCGATTGAACCGGGGAGAAATCCTTACTCTGATCGGACCGAACGGTGCAGGAAAATCGACAATATTGAAGAGTCTTACCAGACAGCTAAAGCTGGTGGGAGGAACTGTGTATCTGGATCAGAAACTGATGAGTCAGATGTCAGGCAAGGAAGTCGCACAGAAGCTGGCCGTTGTAACGACGGAGAGAATAAGACCAGAGCTTATGACATGTGAGGATATTGTTGCAACAGGACGATATCCGTATACAGGTACGCTGGGAATCTTATCGGAGGGTGACTGGGAAAAGGTACATAAGGCAATGGAAATGGTCCATGCACTGGATTTTAAGGACAGAGATTTTACCGAGATCAGTGATGGACAGCGACAGAGGATTCTGTTGGCCAGAGCAATCTGCCAGGAACCAGAAGTGATTGTTCTAGATGAGCCGACTTCCTTTTTGGATATTCGTCATAAACTGGAACTTCTTTCTATATTAAAGAAGATGGTTCTGGAACATCACACAGCTGTGTTGATGTCGCTTCATGAACTTGATCTGGCTCAGAAAATATCAGATTATGTGATCTGTGTCCATGGTGACCGGATCGAAAAATACGGTACACCGGAGGAGATTTTTACATCCGAATATATCCATCATCTTTATGGAATTACAACGGGAAGCTATAATGCTTCTTTTGGATGTCTGGAAATGGGCGCTCCGGCAGGTAAACCACAGGTATTTGTCATTGGTGGAAATGGCAGAGGAATTCCGGTATATCGAAAATTGCAGAGAGCGGGTATTCCATTTATTGCAGGTGTGATCCACAGTAATGATCTGGACTATGATGTTGCAAAAGCACTGGCAGCAGAGGTGATCAGCGAAGAACCATTCGAGGCTGTTACAGAAGAACATCTGGAAAAAGCAGAGAAAATGATGGATGATTGTGCAGAAGTCATTTGCTGTGTGGATAAGTTTGGTACAATGAATGCGGCTAATCGGAGACTTGTGGAAAAAGCCAAAAGAGATGGAAAATTAAAAACAGAATAGATATGAAATATAAGACAGAGCTGACCAATAAGGTACAGCTCTGTTTTAGTCTGCGGAAGTATCAGAAGAATCTTTCTGATAACTGGAAAGTATCCCATCAATGGATTTGTGCAGATAAGGCATGTATTCTTCAAGTGGAACTGGCTGCTGATACAGAATACAGTTGTAGCAGGTTGAACTTGCAAGCTCGATCACTGAGAAGAGCAGCAGATCAGGATGTTCATAAGCCTGATGACCTTCCTCGATCAGTTGGAGATATTTATCATAAAATCTGACATCTCTGTCAGGCATTTTTTGTTCCAATGCAGCCTGAAATACATTCCAGGAGAGGTTTTTCGAAACAAAGATAAGAAGCTGAGAATCATTTTTGAGTGCATTTAGGATATGATCGATCATAAAATGGAGCTGAGCAGGAAAACCTGTGATCTGATTCTGACGAACAGCCAGATATGCAGCGAAAAATAAATCCTGCGTTTTGGAAGAGGCCAGTTTGTTTCGGATATCATATTTATCTTTGAAATACAGATAAAAAGTTCCCTTGGCAACTCCGGCTTTCTCAACAATATCAGAGATAGTAGTTTTATTGGTCCCTTTTGTTGTAAACAGTTCGAAAGCAGTGTTATACAGTGCGTCTTCTTTTTTCTTTTTATTTGATTCTAATTTACCCATTAAGAAAACCTCCCTGTATTTGATGGTTTCGCCATTTATTATAAACAGAAATGACCAAAAGTCAATATCACAAAAAGAAGTTGTTGATTTTTGGACACATTGGCAAAAACGTATATTGACTAATGGTCAGTTTGGGTATATAACTCTAGATGAATAAAAAGTGACTGATAGTCATTAATGAAAAATATATTCAATAAGGAGGACATGATGATTAAGTTTGGAAAGTGGATAGCAAAGCATAAAGTGATCATTGTAATCATCAGTATGTTACTGCTTATCCCGTCATTCCTGGGAATGGCAGCGACGAGAGTAAATTACGATATCCTGAGTTATCTGCCGGAATCACTGGAAACAGTTGAAGGCCAGGATATCATGGTGGATGAATTTGGAATGGGTGCATTCTCCATGGTAGTCGTGGAAGATATGGAATTGAAAGATGTCGCAGCATTAAAAGAAAAATTCCAGAATGTGGAGCATGTAAAAGACGTTCTGTGGTATGACAGTGTGGCTGATTTAAGTATTCCGGTAAGCATGATTCCGGAAAAGTTTAAGGATGGATTCTTTAATGGTGATGCTACCATGATGATTGCACTGTTTGATAATACAACATCATCTGATGCAGCGATGGAAGCAGTCAGCGACATGCGTAAGATTGCAAACGAACAGTGCTTTATCAGTGGTATGTCCGGTGTTGTAACAGATATCAAGAACCTGGCACTTGAAGAGATGCCGATCTATGTTGTGATCGCAGCCTGCTTATCATTGCTGGTTCTGCTTCTTGCAATGGATTCACTGGTAATTCCTGTGTTGTTCCTTCTCAGTGTAGGCCTTGCAGTTGTTTACAATCTTGGAACTAATATTTTCTTTGGAGAAGTTTGTTATATAACAAAATCTCTGACAGCAGTACTTCAGCTAGGTGTAACAATGGACTATTCCATTTTCCTTCTGAACTCCTTTGAAAATTATAAGAAAAAATACGATAGCAAAGACCGTGCGATGGCACATGCGATTGCAGATACATTTAAATCTGTAGCCGGAAGCTCGGTTACTACGATTGCCGGATTCCTTGCTCTGTGTGTTATGACGTTTGCACTTGGACGTGATATGGGTATTGTTATGGCAAAAGGTGTTGTCATCGGTGTTATCTGCTGTATTACCACACTGCCGGCAATGATCCTTGTATTTGACGGAGTGATTGAAAAAACAAAACATAAACCACTGGTCAAAAGTCTGGATAAGGCTTCTGGTTTTATCACAAAGCATTACAAAGTATGGCTTCTTGTTTTCCTGGTAATGCTGTATCCGGCTGTTTACGGAAACAATCATACTCAGATTTATTACAATATTGACAAGTCTCTTCCAGCTACACTGGACAGTAATGTATCCAATGAAAAACTGAAAGAAGACTTCGATATGAGTACTGTTCATATGATTCTTCTGAAAAACGGAATGGACAGCAAAGAAAAAACACAGATGCTGGATCAGATTGATAAAGTTGACGGAGTAAAATGGTCACTTGGAATGAATTCTCTGATCGGACCGACATTCCCAGAATCCATGATTCCTTCCAATATTAAAAAAATGCTTCAGTCCGACAACTATGAAGTACAGTTTGTCTGCTCTGAATATTCTTCTGCAACGGATGAATGTAACGCACAGCTTGATGCGATTCAGAAGATCGTAAAAAAATATAGTCCGGAATCAATGGTGATTGGTGAAGCTCCTCTGATGAAAGACCTTCAGGATACAACAAATGTTGACCTCCAGAGAGTAAATATCCTTTCTATGGCAGCAATATTCCTGATCATACTGTTTGTATTTAAATCAATTTCATTACCATTTATTCTGTTGTTTGTTATTGAATTTGCAATCTTTGTTAATATGGCAATCCCATATTACCAGGGAGTAACACTTCCATTCGTTGCAAGTATCGTAATCGGTGCCATCCAGCTGGGTGCAACTGTAGACTATGCGATCCTGATGACAAGTAACTATCAGAAACAGCGTCATCTTGGAAAAACTAAGAAAGATTCTATTTCCATTGCACATAAATTCTCAATGAAATCTATTATCGTAAGTGGATGTAGTTTCTTTGCGGCAACATTTGGTGTAGCCCTGTACTCAAGGGTAGATATGATCGGTGCGATCTGTACATTGCTTGCACGTGGTGCAGTGATCAGTACGATTGTTGTACTTCTTGTATTGCCTGCGATGTTTATGGTATTTGATCCGATCATCGTTCATACATCAAAAGGCTTTTTGCCGGATAAAAAATAATAAGCACACAACAACCATTAAATATAAAAAAGCCAATGGCTGGAAAAGGAGTCGTATAATATGAACCGAAACAGAAAAAAAGTGGTAGCAGCTTCTGTAGCAGTAGGAATGACTATGGTAATGGGCTTTAGCCCGGTACTGGCAGCAAATACAGATATTTCAAAAGAGGAGACCGTATATGTAAATGCAGCGTCAGACGGAACTCCACAGGAGATCACAGTTTCTGACTGGCTGAAAAATTCAGCTTCTGCAGGAGACTTAAGTGATGTATCTGATCTGAAAGACATCAAGAATGTAAAAGGTGATGAAACTTTCTCTCAGAATGGAGATAAGCTGACCTGGAACACAGATGATAAAGATATTTATTATCAGGGAACTACAACCAAGGATCTTCCAGTTTCCATGGAAATTAAATATTATCTGAATGGTACTCAGGTAAATCCGGATGATCTCGGGGGTAAAAGCGGACATCTGAAGATCGAAGTAGCATACAAAAATAATGTGAAGAATAAAACAAAAGTTGGAAACAAAACAACAGATCTGTATGCGCCGTTTGTAATGGTAACAGCGATGATCCTTCCTACAGACAATTTTACAAATGTAACGATAGATAATGGAAAGATTCTTTCAGACGGACAGAGAAATATTGTAGTAGGCGTTGGTATGCCGGGACTTGCTGATAATCTTGATCTTAAGAGCATAGATGAAGACATTGATCTGGATATTCCGGAAAACTTTACAATGGAAGCAGATGTGACAGACTTTAATATGAGTTCTACATTTACATTTGCACTGACCGATCTTCTGGATTCTCTGGATGTAGATAACATTGATGGTATTGATGATCTGAAAGATTCTATGAAGGATCTGACAGATGCAGCAGCCAAACTGGTAGATGGAAGCAAGGAACTTTCTGATGGAGCATCTACGCTTGATGAAAAATATCAGGAATTTGATTCCGGTATCGGAACCCTCGTAAGTGGAGTAAGCAGCCTGAACAGCGGAGCAGCTACTCTTAAGAGTGGCGTTTCCTCTTATACTGCCGGAGCAGACAAACTGGCATCCGGTGTAAATGAATATGCAGTCGGAGTTGGTACTCTTTCAAAATCCCTGAAAGAATACAACAGTGGTGTCAGCACACTGGCGTCCGGTGTTCAGCAGTATGTAAAAGGAAGCAATACACTGACAGATGGTGTGAAGAAATATGTATCCGGCGCTTCTTCTCTCGGACAGGGAATTCAGGATTATATATCTGCGATCGGAGAACTGCTCACAGGTATCGGAACAGAAACAGCAGGAATTACAACAGTTACAGACAGTATTTCAAAACTTGCAACAGCTGTAGCTGCAAAACTTCCGGAACTGAATACTTCACTTGCAAGTGTTTCTGATTTTGCAGACAGTGCAGAGAAATATGCATCCAGTACAGCTGAGTATGCAGCAAATGTAAAAGCATATACACAGGCACCTGTGCAGTTAAAAGAAGCATCCGCCGGATTAAAGCAAATCATTGATAATTTGAATGGTGGCAGTACAGCACAGAGCGCAGAGCAGATTTCAGATGGCCTTGAAACAGCAAAAGCAGCAGCAGCCTCTCTTACAGAGACTGGTGCAGCTTCCGCAGGAGATCAGGTATCTGCGGCAGCGAGTGCGGTCAGTGCTGCAGCCGGAACAGGAGATGCGCTGCAGGGTGATGCAGGTACGATTTCAGCAGGTCTGGACAGTGCAAGTTCCGCAATTGATATTTTAAGTAGTATTGATACATCTTCCATGGATGAGGCGACTGCAGCAGCAGTCAACAGTGCAGTACAGAGTGCGATCGGAGCAATCTCCGGTGGTGTGGCAACTGCACAGGGAGGTGTTGCAAGTCTTCAGGCTCATGCAGGTCAGGTATCAGGATTGTCTGATCAGGCAGCACAGGTACAGGCAGCAGCAGATTCCGTAAATGCACAGAGTGCACAGACTGCAGCTGTTGGAGAGGCAGCTGCTCAGCTCCAGGAAGGACTCAGCCAGATAGAGGCAGGTGCTTCCGGACTGGAGGCACAGGATACAACCTCAGCTCTGAAAACAGCACAGAGTCTTGCAGATACACTTGATAATGGTCTGCAGGGAATGATAGATAACGGGGCTAAGCTCAGTGAAGCAGGAGATCAGCTGACAGCTAAAGGAACAAGTACCGAAGGTACAACTGCAGAGACTATGTCCCTGACACAGGGTGCTGAGGCAGTCAAAGCAGGAATCACAAAGATTCAGACAGAACTCAGTGAAATGCTTGGAGATGGAAGTCAGTTGAAAGATCTGACAGATGCAGCCAAACAGCTTTCTGACGGTGCAAAGAATCTGTCAGATGGTTATTCACAGGCATCAGAAGCTTCTCAGACACTTGTAAACGGAGCCAAGACTCTGATGGGAAGCAACAGCCAGCTTACCAGCGGAGCAACTGCACTGGAAAGTTCTGGAAAGACACTGACCAGTGGAGCAAGCAAGCTTACAAAGGCCAGCAAACAGCTCAACAGTGGAACTTCCAAAGTAACAAGTGCCACGAGTCAGCTTACCAGTGGAGCAAGTACACTTTCTGCAAACAGCAGTAAGCTTAACAGTGGAGCCAGCCAGCTTGCATCCGGTACACAGCAGCTTATGAGCGGAACATCTACACTCAGCAGCGGAAGTGCACAGGTTAAGAGTGGAATTAAGAGTCTTTCTGATGGAGCAAAGGAACTTGCTGACGGAACAAAAGAGTTTAATGATGATGGAATCAAAAAACTCTCTGATATCGTGGATGATGACCTTCAGGATATCCTGGATCGTCTGGATGCAATCTGCTCTGATGACAATGCATATCGTTCCTTCAGTGGTAAGGAAGATGACATGGACGGCAATGTGAAGTTCGTGATCGAGACCGCAGCTATCGACAATGACAGTGATAAGTAATATAAAAATGTGACAGATAAACGATTGTTTGCAGGAATGGGAATGGTCGCTGATCCACAGTATAACAGGGGGACGGATTGTATGCCGTTTCCCTGTTTTTTTCTTGCGGACGGGAAAGGAGTCTGCTATACTGTATGCTATGAGTAGAAAAAAAGCAGTTGTAAGAAAACCAAAAATAAAAAAGAAAACCGATTATTATGATTACAGTCTTCTCGCGGTTATCATTCTTTTGACTTGTTTTGGACTGGTTATGCTGTACAGTACCAGCTCTTACATGGCAGAACTGAACTATGGCGATGACATGTATTATTTTAAAAAACAGGCTGCGATCAGTCTGGCATGTATCATAGCCGCACTTGCAATCTCACAGATGGATTATCATATATTGACGAGATTTACAGGGGTTATTTATGGTGTAGCAGCAGTGCTGATGCTGCTGGTCAAGACACCTCTTGGACGAAGCGCAAATGGAGCGCGTCGATGGCTGAATCTGGGACCATTGTCATTTCAGCCGTCGGAGCTCGCGAAGATTGCAGTGATCGTCTGTCTTTCTTATATGATCGTAAATATGGGAAGAAAGATTGGTACACTGAAAGGCTTTATGATGCTGGCAGGAAGTGGCGGTGCGCTTGCATTCATAACATATGTATTTACAGATAACCTGAGTACTGCGATCATTATTTTCGGTATTACGATTGGCCTTATCTTTATTGCACATCCAAAAGTAAGACCATTCCTCATTGCAGCAGGTATTCTCCTGGTTGTTGCTATTGTTGCTATCAGCTTCTTAAGTGCAACGATGGAAACCAGTTCAAGTTTCCGTTTGAGACGAATCCTTGTATGGCTGCATCCGGAGGATTATGCATCAGGAGATGGCTATCAGACGATACAGGCATTGTATGCGATTGGATCAGGAGGGTTTCTGGGAAGAGGACTTGGAAACAGTATCCAGAAGCTCGGAAGTGTGCCGGAAGCGCAGAACGATATGATCTTTTCTATTGTATGTGAAGAACTTGGAATTCTTGGCGGAATGATCGTACTTCTTCTGTTTGCTTACCTTTTGTACCGATTGTTCTTTATTGCACAGAATGCACCAGATCTGTTTGGCTCATTGATAGTGAGCGGTATTTTTATTCATATTGCACTGCAGGTTATTTTTAATATTGCCGTAGTGGTAAATCTGATGCCAAATACAGGTGTTACTTTGCCGTTTATCAGTTATGGAGGTACATCAATCCTGTTCCTGATGGCAGAGATGGGACTGGCATTGAGTGTGGCCAGACAGATTAAATTTAAAGAGCCGGAAAGGCTTCTCTAAAATAAGCAAAATCTATTGACAAATAGGTTCTCAGAATATATACTTTGCACATCAAAGTAGAGCAAAATTGTTACTTGATAAAGGAGAAATAGCAATGTTAGAAGAAATGAGAAAAATGATTGCAGAACAGTTAAACTGCGAAGAAAGCGAAATTACAGCAGATACTTCTTTTAAAGATGATCTTGGAGCAGATTCTCTTGATCTTTTTGAACTGGTAATGGCTCTGGAAGATGAATACAATATAGAGATCCCTGCTGAAGAGCTGACAGAACTGGCAACAGTGGGAGATGTGATCGAATATCTGAAAGGCAGAGGCATCGAAGCTTAGTATGCAGAACATTCCCTGAGGCAGTGATGTCTCAGGGGTTTTTTCTGAGTTTATATATTTTGAAAGGCAGGAAAGATACAATGACAAAGATCAGAACAAGATTTGCACCGAGCCCTACAGGAAGAATGCATGTAGGTAATCTTCGTACAGCGCTTTATGCATATCTCATTGCAAAACACGAAGGTGGAGATTTTATTCTTCGAATCGAAGACACTGACCAGGAGCGTTATGTGGAAGGTGCTGTAGATATCATCTATCGTACGATGGCAGGAACAGGACTCATTCATGATGAAGGTCCGGACAAAGATAAGGGATATGGACCATATGTACAGAGTGAGAGACAGGCTTCGGGACTTTATCTGAAATATGCACAGCAGCTGATCGAGCAGGGAGATGCTTATTACTGCTTTTGTGGACCGGAAGAACTGGAATCTATGAAACGTGTAGTTGCAGGAAAAGAAATCTCTATCTACGATAAGAGATGTCTGCGTCTGTCAAAAGAAGAAGTACAGAGACGTCTTGATGCAGGAGAACCACACGTTATCCGCTTTAATATGCCGACAGAAGGAACTACGACATTCCATGATGTGATCTATGGAGATATCACAGTTAACAACGAAGAGATGGAAGACCTTATACTGATCAAATCTGATGGATATCCGACATACAACTTTGCAAACGTAATTGATGACCATCTTATGGGAATCACTCATGTTGTCAGAGGAAATGAGTATCTTTCTTCTGCACCAAAATACAACCGTATCTACGAAGCATTCGGATGGGAGATTCCGGTATACGTTCATTGTCCGCTGATCACAAATGAAGAACATCAGAAACTTTCCAAACGTTCCGGACATTCTTCATATGAAGACCTTCTGAATCAGGGATTTGTTACAGAGGCAATCGTTAACTTTGTCGCACTTCTTGGATGGAGCCCGCAGGATAATCGTGAGATCTTCTCACTTCCGGAACTGGTCGAAGCTTTTGATTATCATCATATCAGCAAATCACCGGCCGTATTCGATATTACCAAGCTTCGCTGGATGAATGGCGAGTATATTAAGAAAATGGATCCGGAAGAGTTCTATGAAAAAGCTCTTCCATATATGAAGGAAGTTCTCAAAAGAGATTATGATTTCCGTAAAATTGCCGGAATGGTACAGACCAGAATCGAGACATTCCCGGATATCCCGGCACTGATCGATTTCTTTGAAGAAGTTCCGGAATATGATTCTGCAATGTACTGCCATAAGAAGATGAAGACAAATGAAGAAACTTCTCTTGCAGTATTGAAAGAAGTTCTTCCGGTTCTGGAAGCACAGGAAGATTATACAAATGATCCACTGTTTGCTTCTTTAAGTGCATTTGTCAAAGAAAAAGGTTATAAGAACGGTTATGTAATGTGGCCGCTTCGTACAGCAGTATCCGGTAAACAGATGACACCGGCCGGAGCAACAGAAATTATGGAAATCATCGGCAAAGAAGAAACACTGAAACGTGTAAAGGCAGCAATTGAGAAACTCAGCTGAGAGTAATAAATGATAAAAAGAAATCCATCTCAACAAAGGGCGATCGCCCACCTGTCAGGACCAATGATGGTTCTGGCAGGCCCCGGTTCGGGGAAAACTTCCGTAATTGTAGAACGAACTGCATATATGATAAATGAAGGCGGAATCTCACCTTCTAATATTCTGGTCGTGACTTTTTCCAGGGCGGCGGCAAAGGAAATGAAGGAGCGCTTTTTAAGTTTTACCGGACAGCAGTATACTCCGGTTACTTTTGGTACATTTCATGGCGTGTTTTATGGAATATTGAAACAGGCATATGGATTTACTGCGGCTAATATTCTGTCTGATGAAGAAAAATTCGGCATTTTGAGAGAACTGACGTTGAATTATGGTGGTGATCTGGCAGAAGAAGGAGATTTTCCGGAAGAGATTGCCAGGGAGATCAGTGTGGTGAAAGGAAACAAAATTGCACTGGAACATTACTATTCTTCATGCTGTCCGGATGAAGTGTTCCGACAGATTTACCAGGGATACCGTGAAGCCTGTCAGAGCAGACGTAAACTGGATTTTGATGATATGATCCTGTATTGTTATGAGCTTTTTGTGCAGCGAAAAGATATTCTGGAAGCATGGCAGAAGAAATTTCAGTATATTCTTGTGGATGAATTTCAGGATATCAACCAATTGCAGTATGATATTGTACGCATGCTGGCAAAGCCACAGAATAATTTGTTTATCGTTGGAGATGACGATCAGTCGATTTATCATTTTCGTGGTGCAAGGCCTGAAATTATGCTGAATTTTACCAGAGATTATCCGGATGCGGAAACAGTTACACTGGATGTGAATTATCGATGCAGTGGACAGATCCTTTCAGCAGCGATGCACGTGATCGGAGAAAATAAAAAACGTTTTTCCAAAAAGCTTTCCACACCGAATCAGGTAGGTAAAGCGGTTCAGATACGGGAATTCCAAAATCCGAGAGAAGAATATCTTGCAGTTGTCTCGGAACTCAGAGAACGGATGGAAAACGGAGAGCGTCTGGAAGATACGGCAATTCTTCTTCGAACGAATCAGGAGGCAGAAGGACTGGTAGGTGCATTGATGGAACGACAGGTCCCGTTTAACATGAAGGAAAAACTCCCGAATCTTTTTCAGCATTGGATCTGCCGGAATCTTCTTGCCTATATGCATTTTGCAGCAGGGGAAAAGAACAGGAAGTATTTCCTTGAATTTATGAATCGGCCCAATCGATATATTTCCCGTGATGCCTTGTCATTATCATCAGTTGTATCCTTTGAAGAACTAAAAGAATTTTATAAAGATAAGGACTGGATGTGTGACCGTATCACAACATTGGAAACGCATTTGCGAGTGCTGAAGAGTCTGGCACCTTATGCTGCAATTAATTTTATCCGAAAGGGAATGGGATATGAAGAATACTTGCGTGAATATGCAGAGTATCGTAAAATAAAACCAGAAGAGCTGAGTGAGATTCTGGACCGGTTGACAGAAAGTACAAAAGGAATGAACAGTCTGGAAGAATGGGAATCCTACATAGAAGAATACACAGAAAAGCTTGAAGAGCAGGCACGAAAAGCTGAGCAGGAACGGGAGGGCGTTCTGATCTCTACACTTCATGGGGTGAAAGGTCTGGAGTATGAACAGGTGTATATCCTGAATGTTAATGAAGGTAGTATGCCTTATCGAAAAGCGGTACTGGAACCTGCCATTGAAGAAGAACGCAGACTGTTTTATGTCGGAATGACACGGGCCAGGAAACAGTTGGCTTTATGTTACGTGAGACAGCAGTATGAGAAGAAACGGGAACCGTCCCGATTCTTAAAGGAGGCTGGAGTATGAAGGCGGTTATTTATTTTACAGAAGTTCCACAGCAGTACGAACACAAAAATATGGAGCACATGATAGGGGAGAAACTGCTTGCGACAGGACTCTACAAAGAGTATGGACTGAAGCTGGCATTTGAACCGAGGGCTACCGGTGAACATGGAAAACCATTCCTTACCCTGCAGCCGAGGATCCATTATAATATTACACATTCCGGCAAATATGTAATGTGTATCATCGCAGATCAGGAAATTGGAATAGATGTGCAGGTGCATAAAAAGGTAAATTATGAACGGATGCTGGAGAGAATGGTTCCGGCGGATATGATTCGAGAAATACTGGACAGTGATGAACCGGAGAAAGCTTTTTTTACGCAGTGGGTATTAAGGGAAGCCTATATTAAATGGACGGGAGAAGGCCTGTCCCGAGATCTTCGAACGATTTCCATGGATGATGGAACTTACCTGATGCTGGAACTCGGAGAAGACTATAGTGGCGCTGTGTGGTCGCGTAAACCATTGGAACTGCGATGGGAGCATGCGGAAGTACAGCTGCCATGAAATATTGTGGCTAAAATATTGGAGTGATACAGAATCCCGCGATGAAATCAAAATCGCGGGATTCTTTTTGTACTAAATCCAGACATTGAACATATATTAGTGTAAAAGAGATACAGTCGTTCGCAGTAGTAAAAGAGGTGAGGACGATCAGGGCGGGACAGATTCAGAGTCTTTTTGCCGGAAATATCCGGAAACTTCTGGAAGAATGTGTGATAGATTACGAAAAACTTTATGAAATCAGACTTCGGACAGGCCGACCGGTATTTCTGTGTTATGGAGACGGAGAAAAATTTCTCCGAACCGGAAATGGAATGCCTTATCGGGTAACGAGACAGGATCTGAAAGAAACACTGGAGTATATCAGTGGATATTCTCTTTATGCTTATGAAGATGAAATATGTCAGGGCTATCTGAGTGTACAGGGAGGGCATCGGGTAGGAATTACCGGAAAAGTCATTCTGGATGGGAAACATATCCGGGGGATGAAGTATATTTCCTGCATCAACGTGCGGCTTGCACATCAGGTACAGGGGTGCGCAGATGAAGTGTTGCCGTATATCCGAAATGGAGAGCAGGTATATCATACACTGATCATTGCACCGCCAAGATGTGGAAAAACCACCCTTCTCAGAGATATGATACGGCAGATCAGCAATGGGACAGATAGAATCCAGGGAAAGACAGTAGGAGTGGTGGACGAGAGAAGTGAACTTGCCGGATGCTATCAGGGAATACCACAGAATGATCTGGGGATGCGGACAGATGTGCTGGATGCCTGCCCAAAGGCAAAAGGAATGCAGATGTTGCTGCGTTCGATGTCACCGGATGTTGTGGCTGTAGATGAACTTGGGAAGAAAGAAGATTTTAAAGCGGTAGAGTCCGTGGTCCATTGTGGGTGCAAATTGTTTGCGACAGCTCACGGAAATTCACTGGAAGATATTTTAAGACAGCCCTTTTTTCAGAAACTGAGAGAACTGGAAGTCTTTGAACGATATATTGTTCTTGGAAAAAAAGGACATGCAGGAAGTATAGAAGCAATATATGATGGGAAGGGAAAACCATGCTGAAACTGGTGGGAGCTGTCCTTATTATCTTCGCGTCCGCAGGACTGGGATACTTAAAAAGCAAAGAACTTATGCTACATGAGAAAAATCTTGAAGAGTTTTTACAGGTTATTTTATGTCTGAAAGGAGAGATACGGTGCGGAAACAGCTCGCTTTCGGATGCGCTTCGCGATACGGCATGTCGATGTCGGGGAAGGTACGAGGAGTTTTTAGAAAGGGTGGCTGCATGCATAGAAGCTAACACAGAAGAGAAACTCAGCATAATTTTTCAAAATTGTACAGAAAATTACCTTACAGATTTAAAACTCGATGAGGATGAACGGAGAAAAATAAGTTTGCTGGGAGAGAAACTTGGCTATCTGGACCGGGAAATGCAGATTCGGCAGCTGGAACTATATGAAACAGATTTTCTTTATCTTTTGCAAAATCTGCGGAAAGATAAAGAGGAAAAGAAAAAAATATATCGAAGTCTTGGTGCTATGGGTGGCATCCTGCTTGCAATATTATTCTGGTAATTCCGGAGAAAGGAGAGAGAATGGAAGTTACGATCATATTTAAGATTGCGGCAGTTGGGATACTTGTTTCCATTCTTTCTCAGGTATTGAAACACAGTGGCAGGGATGAGCAGGCTTTTATGGTAAGCCTTGCGGGTTTGTTGATCGTTCTGTTTTGGATCGTTCCGTATATTTATGAATTGTTTCAGAACATCCAGAAGTTATTTGTAATCTGAAAGGAGCAGAAAACGTGGATATTATCAGAATATCTCTGCTGGGAATCTGCGGTGTAGTGCTTGGCTTTTTTTTGAAAGGAACAAGAACAGAATATGTTTCGTTCATAACGATGGGGATAGGTATCATAATTCTGGGACTGGCTGTGGATAAACTGGATTATCTTTTCCGGATGATCGGAAAAATACAGCAGAGTCTGTCGGTGGATCCGGAGTATTTTCTTACGCTGATTAAAATGATAGGAATTACATATATTGGGCAGTTTTCTGCCGGGATCTGTAAAGATGCAGGATATCAGGCAACCGCGTCACAGATTGAACTTTTTTGTAAATTATCTGTCATGGTTCTGAGTATTCCCGTATTGATGGCATTGCTGGAAACGATTCAGGAGTTTCTGGGATGAAGCGCCGAAAACAGAGCAGAAGATGGCGTGGAAAAAAATATGCACCAGTTATGATAGGAATGCTCGTATTACTGATGAATCTGGCGGATCTGAAAATTTCGAATCTGATATCGGGAAGTATTATCTGTCAGGCAGCTGAAAGGCAGTCAGAGAATACAGAGACTGAAAATAATTCAGGAGGGACAGAGAAAGAAAAGATAACGCAGACGGAAGCCAGCACGGTATCGGATATCCTTGAAGAACTTGATCTTTCACGGGTGCAAAGGATGCTGGACCAGATGCTCGGAGAAGAAAGCTTTTCCATGAAGGACATGCTGGATGGTCTGATAAAAGGAGAAAAGGTATTATCTGAAGATACTGTGCAGGAGATGGTGCACAGTTTTTTATTTTCCGGTCTGGAAAAGGAAAAGAGTCTTCTGATAAAAATACTGCTTCTTATTTTACTATCTGCTGTACTGGCGAATTTTGCAGATGTTTTTGAGAGCGGACAGATTGGAGATATCTGTTTTTATATTGTCTATTTGTTGCTGTTTATTCTGCTGATGGATTCTTTTTCATCTGTTACCAGGTCCGTGCAGCAGACGATTACATGGATGGCGGAGTTTATGAGAGGACTTGCCCCGGCATATTTCCTGACTATATCGATAGCGGCAGGGAGTTCGACGGCAGCGGTCTTTTATGAGGGGGTTCTGATTCTTACTTGGCTGATCCAGGAAGTAATATTGAATCTTCTGTTTCCGGGAGCATGCCTGTATGTGCTGATCTCGCTGATCAACAATCTGTCAAAAGAGGAAATGCTTGGAAAAATGGTGGAACTTCTGGACACTGCAGTGAGTTGGGGATTGAAAACACTTCTTGGTATGGTAGTGGGACTGCAGGTTGTGAGAGGACTTATTGCTCCGGTAATGGATATTTTAAAAAGAAGTGCACTGGGAAAGGCAGCAGGTGCGCTGCCAGGAGTGGGGAATGCAGTGAATATGGTTACAGAGCTGGTACTGACAAGTGCGGTACTTGTGAGAAACTGCCTTGGAGTTGTTATACTGTTTGCTTTTGTGGCAGCAGGGGCCGGTCCGGTGATCCATTATGGGATTTTGTCCCTGCTCTATCGATTTCTGGCAGCAATAGCGCAGCCAGTCTCGGAAAAAAGGATCGTAGATTCACTTGCAACGATGGGAGAAGGCTGTGCGCTGCTCCTGCGTATTCTTTTTACGGCAGAGATTTTATGTATCCTTGATTTTGTTATTTTGATGACCGGGATTGGAGGAAGCGGATGAAAGAGGAAATTTATCGATGGGTAAAAACGATTGCTTTTTTCTATATTGTCTTTTCGGCAGTGCTCCATCTGGTGCCGGATGTAAAATATGAACGTTATATTCGTTCTTTCATGGGAATCCTTCTGATCTATATTTTAAGCACACCTGTTTTTAACCTGTTTGGAAATGGGGAAAAACTGCTGCAGGAATTTCGATTAAATTATCAGGAAGAACTGACAGCACTGGAAGAAAAAAATACAGAAAATCTTCAGGCACTTTACCTGCAGGAGAATTACAGCAGGGAGCTGCAAAAAGAAATTTCGAAAAAATGTAAGGAAAATGGAATAGAAACAGAGGATATCGTCGTACATATAAATGGAGATCAGATTACGGCGGTGATCAGTACAGCGGGAAACATTACACAGGAGCAGGAAAGGGGAATTCGGGATGGACTTGCCAGGGACTTCGGAATCGAAGAGAAAAACTGTCAGCTTCTTATGGGGAAAGATGAACAGACAACATTGGCTGGTGATTCTGCTTCTGGGCCTTTTACTGATGGTAATCGCATTTCCCATATCGAAAACAGAGACTGAAACAGAAAATCAGAATTTTTCAACGACGACAGGTGAAAATATGGAAACCAAGACAGATCTTGAGATGAAACTGGAAGATCTTTTGAAAAATGTTGAAGGGGTAGGAAATGTGAAAGTAATGCTGATGACAGAGAGCGGGCAGGGGCTGTATGGTTCTGGGGGAAATGAAGTTACCGGAGTGCTGATCGTTGCAGAAGGAGCAGATAATTCTGTGACGGTCCGGAAAATACAGGAGGCAGTAATGGCATTATTTCAGATAGATGCTCATAAAATTAGAATAATGAAAATGAAATGAGGAGTTAAGACGTGAAAAAAATATTCAAAAAAAATCAGGTGATCATCACATCTCTTGCAATTCTGATCGCCGTAGCCGGGTATTTGAACTTTGCAGATGTAGATTTGGGAATTGGTGATAAAGAGGCAAGCACGGACAATAGCAGTATCCTGGACCAGGTAGAGTATGATCTGAGTGATGAAACAGCAGTAGCAGATGAAAATGCAGAGACTGCTGCGGAGACTGCGGAAGTACCAGATGGAAGCAGTACGCCGGGAGAAGCGGTCCTTACAGGAGCATCGGATTTTGCAGCACAGGCAAAATTATCAAGAGAACAGGTTCGCTCTCAGAGTAAAGCGGATCTGCAGGAGATCCTGAACAATACAGAGGTTGGAGATGAGCAGAAACAGGAAGCAGTAAATACGATGGTGCAGATGACTGAAATATCCGAAAAGGAAGCTGCCGCAGAAATGCTTCTGGAGGCGAAAGGATTTGAAAATGCAATTGTCAATCTGACGGGTGAGACTGCAGATGTGGTTGTTCCGGAGGCTGAGCTGGAAGATGCACAGCGTGCACAGATTGAAGATATTGTAAAAAGAAAGACAGGAATCACACCGGAAAATATTGTGATCACGCCATTAAATGAAGGCAATGATGAAGCGGCAACAGATACGACCTCGGAAAGTGATGGCGAAGAGAAGACAGATGAGCAACAGACTGATACATACAAGGAGCAGGAAACTTCAGGAGAAGATATTGTTACGGAAGGAATCTATGATTAAAATGCGTCTGTATGGTTATTTGCAGACCGTATCCTGCAGGGTAACTGTCCGGACTTTTGAGCCGGGCAGTTCTTCCCTTTTTTTCTTGACATCAGGGTGTTTGATATACTAGAATAAAAAGTTGTATAGAAATTGGATAATTGAGAAAACAGATAATAGACAGGAGGAAAAACGTGTCTAAGTATGCGAAAGAAATAGAAAAAAGAAGAACCTTTGCCATTATCTCCCACCCGGATGCAGGTAAGACAACTCTGACAGAGAAATTCCTGCTGTATGGAGGCGCCATTAATCTGGCAGGAAGTGTTAAGGGTAAAGCTACATCCCGCCATGCAGTGTCTGACTGGATGGAAATAGAGAAAGAGAGAGGTATTTCTGTAACTTCATCTGTACTGCAGTTCCATTATGATGGCTATTGTATCAATATCCTGGATACTCCGGGACATCAGGATTTCTCTGAAGATACTTACCGTACACTGATGGCTGCTGATTCAGCTGTTATGGTTATTGATGGAAGCAAGGGTGTAGAGGCACAGACCAGAAAACTCTTCAAAGTCTGCGTTATGCGTCATATTCCTATTTTTACTTTTATCAACAAAATGGACAGAGATGCAAATGATACGTTTGATCTTCTGGATGAAATAGAAAAAGAACTCGGAATCGCAACATGTCCGATCAACTGGCCGATCGGTTCCGGTAAAAAATTCCGCGGAGTTTATGATCGTAATACACATAAAGTCCTGACTTTCTCTGATACACAGAAAGGAACCAAGGAGGGTGTGATCGAAGAAATTGACATTGATGATGCACGGCTGGATGATATTGTGGATCCGGATCAGAGAGAACAGCTGATGGAAGAAATCGAACTTCTGGATGGAGCGAGTGTGGATTTTGATCAGGAACAGGTAAGCAAAGGAAATATGACACCTGTCTTTTTTGGTTCTGCGCTGACAAACTTTGGTGTGGAAACATTTCTGGAACATTTCCTCAAGATGACAACATCGCCACTTCCGAGAGTATCCGATGAAGGCGAGATTGATCCGATGTCTGATGATTTCTCGGCATTTGTATTTAAGATTCAGGCAAATATGAATAAAGCACATCGAGACAGAATCGCATTTATGAGAATCTGTTCCGGCAAATTTGATGCTTCCCAGGAAGTTTATCATGTGCAGGGGGATAAGAAGATGCGTCTTCTTCAGCCACAGCAGATGATGGCAGAATCCCGTCATGTGGTAGATGAGGCATATGCAGGAGATATTATCGGAGTATTTGATCCGGGCATTTTTTCTATCGGAGATACGATCTGCGCACCTGGAAAGAAATTTGCATTTGAGGGGATTCCGACTTTTGCACCGGAACATTTTGCAAGAGTTCGTCAGATTGATACCATGAAGCGTAAACAGTTTGTTAAGGGAATCAACCAGATCGCACAGGAAGGTGCAATCCAGATCTTTCAGGAGTTTAATACAGGTATGGAAGAGATTATTGTCGGTGTTGTTGGTGTCCTTCAGTTTGATGTACTGAAATATCGTCTCGAGAATGAATATAATGTAGAAATCCGTCTGGAAAACCTGCCATATGAGCATATCCGCTGGATTGCAAATAAAGAAGAAGTTGATGTTGCCAAGATTGTCGGAACTTCCGATATGAAGAAGGTTACAGACCTGAAGGGCAATCCACTGCTTTTGTTTGTAAACGCATGGAGCGTAGGCATGACAGAAGACCGTAATCCAGATCTGGTACTGACAGAATTCAGTAAATAAACGCTTTTATTTTGCAGTCAGATTTGATATACTAAGCCTATAAATAATTGACAGATTCGTTATTGTGAACGGAGTGAACAATAACAAAATTCGATTCGAAATCCGCAGGAGGAATTGGAATGGCAGAAAAAAGAACAACTTATAAATTACAGGATGTAGGTGGGATTGGTGAAGTTAAGATTGCTGATGAAGTAGTAACTGTTATCGCAGGACTTGCGGCCACAGAAGTTGAGGGTGTCGCTTCCATGGAAGGAAATATCACCAATGAACTGGTAAGCAAGCTTGGCGTCAAGAATCTTTCCAAGGGTGTTAAGATCACTGTACTGGAAGGTGTGGTTACCGTGGATCTTACTCTGAATATTGAATTTGGAAAGAATATTCTGGAAGTCAGTAAGAAAGTTCAGGACAAAGTTAAATCATCCATTGAGAATATGACAGGCCTGGAAGTAGCAGATGTAAACATCCGTATTGCAGGTGTTGATATGGAGAATGATAAGTAAAGGAAATTGGAAGAGAGAAAAAAGGAAAGTAAACCTTTCCTTTTTTCTTTAGGAGGAAACATGCGAAGAAGCGAACAGAGAGAACATATTTTTAAACTGCTGTTTATGACACAGTTTAATTCTGAAAATGAAATGTCAGATCAGGTTTCCATGTATTTTGATACACTAGGAGAACTGGAAGAAAAAGATCAGGAAGCAATACAGAACAAATATCAGCATATTCTGGAACATCTGGATGAGATCGACCAGATCCTGAATGAATACAGCCGTGGATGGAAAACTACACGAATGAATCGTGTTGACCTGACTGCATTGCGTCTGGCTGTTTATGAAATGAAAATGGATGAAGAAGTACCGGTTGGAGTTGCTATCAACGAAGCAGTAGAACTGGCAAAACTTTTTGGCGGGGAAGACTCCGGCTCTTTTGTTAATGGTATTCTTGGAAAAATCGCCAGTGGTAAGAAGGACTCCGGTGAGGAACATAAGAAACCACGTCGTCAGACTCATTCTGCAAAGATTATCATTCGTTCATCCAAAAAGGATGGAAAAGCTTCCAAAGATCAGAAAAATCCTGAGAGAGCGTCTGAAGAAAGCACAGAATAATAAAAATGAAAAATATTTTTTCAGTGGGCCAGATCAATCGATATGTCAAGAATATGTTTACACAGGATTTTATTCTGCAGAAGATCTATGTAAAGGGAGAAGTTTCCAACTGCAAATATCATACCAGTGGACACATTTATTTTTCATTGAAAGATGAGACAGGAGTGCTTTCCTGTGTAATGTTTGCCGGACACAGAAGAGGACTGGCATTTCGAATGAAAGACGGTGACCGTGTCGTAGTAGGTGGTGCCGTGGATGTATATGAGAGGGATGGCAGATATCAGCTGTATGCAAAAGAAATTTCGCTTGAAGGAGCAGGTGCACTTTATGAGAGATTTCTGGCGTTGAAGACAGAGCTTGAAGAGATGGGAATGTTTGCACAGGAGTACAAACAGCCAATTCCGGCTTTTATCCACAGGCTGGGAGTCGTTACTGCGCCTACGGGAGCGGCCGTGCAGGATATAAGAAATATTTCACTGAGACGTGATCCTTATCTGCAGATTATTTTGTATCCGGCACTTGTACAGGGAGAAGGAGCAGCAGACAGTATTGTACGTGGAATCCATATGCTGGATCAGGCAGAGGTTGATGTGATTATTGTCGGACGAGGCGGTGGATCGATCGAAGACCTCTGGGCATTTAATGAAGAAAAAGTTGCCAGAGCTATTTTTGAGTGCAGGACGCCCATTATTTCGGCAGTAGGTCACGAAACTGATTTTACGATCGCAGATTTTGTGGCAGATCTTCGTGCCCCAACGCCTTCGGCAGCTGCAGAACTTGCAGTAGCGGATTTCAGACAGATACTGCAGAATATTGCTGGCCTCAGAGACCGTATGCAGAAGGCAATGCAGCGCATGGCAGAACTTGGCCGTGCACAGCTGATGCAGTATCAGATGCGTTTTCAGTATCTGAACCCGGAAGCAAAGCTCAGGGATAACAGACAGCGTCTGGCTGATCTTGATGAATTGCTTCGAAGAGCAATGAAAAACCGCATTGCAGAAGAAAGACATATGCTTGGAATCTATCTGGAACGATACAGAGGACTGTCTCCTTTGTATAAATTAAATCAGGGATATTCTTTTGTTTCGGACAGAGAGGGAAATGGAATTATATCCACAAAACAGGTACATTCCGGAGATCTGTTGGAGATTTCTGTGACAGATGGTGTGATCGAGGCAGAAGTGCGAAGCAGCAGGAAGGAAGACTGGAATAAATGACAGAACAGATTCAGAAAATAGATACACAGAACAGAGAAATAGAAGAAGTCTTTCAGGAACTGGACACCATTGCTGAAAAGCTGGAGAGTGGTGACACATCGCTGGAGGATTCTTTTCGTTTATACAAAAAAGGTATGGAGCTTCTGAAATACTGCAGTGACAGACTGGATACTGTAGAAAAGAAGATGCTTCAGATGGATGAGGATGGGACATTACGTGAATTTTAAAGAAGAATTACAGCAGAGAACAGATTATGCAGAAGAAGTGATCCGCAGATGGCTTCCGGAAGAACGTGGATTTTCCAAAACGATGGCACAAGCGATGAACTACAGCATGTGTGCCGGCGGCAAGAGACTGAGGCCGATCCTTCTTCTGGAGACTCTTCGATTATTTGGAGGGGATGAGAAACTTGCTGAACCGTTTATGGCGGGAATCGAAATGATTCATACACATTCTCTGATACATGATGATCTGCCGGCAATTGATAATGATGATTATCGCCGTGGTCGTCTGACTACGCACAAAGTGTATGGTGAGGCAATGGGCGTATTAAGCGGTGTGACACTTTTGAATTATGCTTATGAGACCATGTTTCGTGCATTTGAACTGACAGATGACAAAGACAGGGTGATCCGGGCTGTGCGGATCATGGCAGAAAAAACAGGTATTTACGGTATGCTGGGCGGTCAGAGTGTTGATGTGGAAAATGATGGCAAACCATTGGAGAAGGACCTTCTCGATTACATTTATGAACACAAAACTTCTGCACTGATCGAAGCGTCCATGATGGCAGGAGCTGTTCTGGCAGGAGCGGACGAGGAACAGACCTCCATGATCGAACAGGCTGCATCGGATATTGGTCTGGCATTCCAGATACAGGATGATATTCTGGATGTGACAAGTACCAGTCAGGAACTGGGAAAGCCGGTACACAGTGATGAAAAAAACAACAAAGTTACTTATGTGACTCTTTTTGGGGTACAGAAAGCATCTGAGCAGGTCAGAGAACTTTCTGAAAAAGCTCTGGCAGTTCTGGACAGACTGTATAATAAAAATGAGTTCCTGACGGAGCTGGTCATGGAAATGGCAACCCGCAGGAAATGAAAGAGGGATACGAAGGATGTTGGAAAAGATCAATAAGCCTAATGATATACACAAGATAGCGTTGGCAGATTTTCCACAGCTTGCAGATGAGATCAGACAGTTCCTGATTGAGTCAGTCAGCCAGACAGGAGGCCATTTGGCATCGAATCTTGGGGTAGTGGAACTGACACTGGCTTTGCATAATGTGCTGGATCTTCCACAGGATAAGATCGTATGGGATGTGGGACATCAGGCATATACCCATAAGATTCTGACAGGAAGAAAAGAAGAATTCAAAAATCTTCGAAAAGAAGGCGGAATGAGTGGATTTCCGAAACGCTGTGAAAGTGACTGTGATACATTTGATGCAGGCCACAGTTCTAATTCAATCTCAGCGGGGCTGGGCTATGTAAGAGCCAGAGATCTGCTTGGACAGAATTATCGTGTCGTATCAGTGATCGGAGATGGTGCACTGACAGGTGGCATGGCATATGAAGCATTGAATAATGCAGCAGAATTGAAAACCAATTTTATTATTGTACTCAATGATAATAATATGTCTATTTCCAAAAATGTTGGTGGAATGTCTTCTTATCTCAGTGCATTGCGTACAGCGGAAGCTTACACGGGAATGAAACTGAATGTGACTAAGACGCTTAAGAAGGTACCGAAGGTAGGTACTGCGGTTGTAGATACCATGCGCAGGACCAAGAGCAGTATCAAACAGCTGATCATACCGGGAATGCTTTTTGAAAATATGGGACTGACGTATCTTGGACCGGTTGACGGACACAATATGCGGCAGATGATGAAACTTTTTAACGAAGCAAAACGTGTGGAAGGACCAGTGATCGTTCATGTCCTGACGCACAAAGGCAGAGGATATGAACCGGCAAGTCTGCATCCGGATCAGTTCCATGGAACTGGCCCGTTTGACATAAAAACTGGCAGACAGCTTTCTGTGAAGAAAGGACCGACGTATACAGATGTATTTTCACAGGCTATGGTGAAACTGGGAAAAGAAAATCCGAAGCTTGTCGGCATTACAGCGGCAATGAAGGAGGGAACCGGACTGAAGGCTTTTGAAAAAGTTTTTTCGGACAGATTATTTGACGTTGGAATTGCCGAAGAGCATGCAGTCAGTTTTGCAGCCGGCCTTGCCCTGGGTGGCGTGATACCAGTCGTAGCGATTTATTCTTCTTTCTTACAGAGGGCAGTAGACCAGATGCTTCATGATGTCTGCATGCAGAAGCTGCACGTGATCTTTGCGATTGACAGGGCAGGTCTTGTAGGAGCAGATGGAGAGACACATCAGGGAAATTTTGACTTGTCTTATCTGACAATGATGCCCAATATGACGGTCATGGCACCAAAAAATGGAAGAGAACTTGAAAAAATGCTGGAATTTGCAGTTCATGCGGCAGGACCATGTGCAATCCGTTATCCCAAAGGCACTGCATATCAGGGACTAGAGGAATTTGACAGCCCGATACGTTTTGGAAAAAGTGAAGTTCTTTACCGTGGAGAGAAAACAGCACTTCTGTCTGTTGGAAGCATGACGGAGGTCTGTGAACAGGTCTGCAAAGAACTGAAGAACAAAGGTGAAAATCCAACATTTGTAAATGTAAGATTTGTGAAGCCACTGGATACAGAGCTTCTTGATGAGCTTGCAAAAGATCATAAATTATTTGTAACAGTAGAAGAAAATGTCAGAAACGGTGGATTTGGTGAGCATGTGGCAGCTTATATGGAAGCATGTCATCCGGAAGTAAGAGTACTTCCGATCGCTATCTGGAATCGTTTTGTAGAGCATGGAGAAATTGCCAGTCTGAGAGCCAAAATCGGGCTTTCAGCACCGGATATTCTTGATGCGATTGAGGAATATGAGGAGCAGGAATGAAGAAAAGACTGGATCTTTTGATGGTAGAGCGTGCACTTGCACCTTCCAGAGAGAAAGCAAAAGCATATATTATGTCCGGAGATGTTTATGTGGACGGACAGAAAGAAGATAAAGCGGGAACAATGTTCAAGGAGACGGTGAAGATTGAAGTACGCGGAAATACACTTCCATATGTAAGCCGTGGAGGACTGAAACTGGAAAAAGCCATGAATAATTTTGGCGTTTCTCTGGATGGAAAGGTATGTATGGATGTTGGTGCATCCACTGGCGGATTTACAGACTGTATGCTCCAGAATGGTGCAGTGAAGGTCTATTCAATCGATGTCGGATATGGACAGCTTGACTGGAAACTTCGTAATGATCCGAGAGTGGTATGTATGGAAAAAACGAATATCCGTTATGTACTTCCGGAAGATCTGCAGGAGCCAGCACAGTTTTCATCGATAGATGTTTCTTTCATTTCTCTGACAAAAGTGCTTCTTCCAGTGAGAAACCTCCTTACAGATGATGGAGAGATCGTCTGTCTGATCAAACCGCAGTTTGAAGCCGGAAGAGAAAAAGTTGGGAAAAAAGGCGTTGTACGTGATCCGGCAGTGCACCTGGAAGTCATTGAAAAAGTGATCGCTTATGCGTCTACAATTGCAATGGAGCCGTGCCATCTTTCTTTTTCACCGATCAAGGGACCAGAGGGAAATATTGAATACTTGCTTCATTTGAAAAAGAGACCGGAAGGGGAAGTGATCCAGTCCTCTATTGAAGTAACACCTGAGGCTGTAGTGCAGGAGGCACACAGTCAACTGGATTAAGGAAGGTCTAGGGGAGATGGATAAGTTTTATATCATCACAAACAGTGATAAAGATAAAGATTTTCAGATCACAAATGAAATTGTTTCTTATCTGAAAAAAAATGGAAAGAAATGTCAGGTTCAGCAGGCGGAACGTAAGTTGGAAGGGGCATACCATTATACAAATCCGGAACTGATTCCAGAGGGAACACAGTGTATTCTGGTTCTGGGCGGTGATGGTACACTTCTTCAGGCTGCCAGAGATGTTGTTTACAGAAAAATTCCAATGCTGGGAATCAATCTCGGGACGCTGGGGTTTCTGGCTGAAGTAGACAGACAGTCGATACATGCTGCACTGGATAAACTGATCGCAGATGACTATGAGATTGAAGAAAGAATGATGCTTACAGGAACAGTCTGGCATGGTGATAAGATCATTGGGCAGGACATTGCACTGAATGATATTGTAATAGGCAGAGAGGGCCCCCTTCGAGTTGTAAGATTTAAAAATTATGTGAATGATGTCTATCTTAATTCGTATAATGCAGATGGAATTATTATTGCCACACCGACAGGTTCTACCGGTTACAGCCTTTCATGTGGAGGACCTATTGTATCTCCAAATGCGGCGATGACGCTGATGACACCGATCGCTCCGCATACATTGAATACCCGCAGTATTATTTTTCCGGAGGAAGATGTTATTACAGTAGAGCTGGGAGAAGGCCGCAGGCAGGTTCAGGAACAGGGGCTTGCTTCTTTTGACGGAGATACAGAAATTCCGATCGTGACGGGAGACAGGATAGTGATTCAAAAAGCTTCAGCCAGTGTGAAAATTCTGAAATTAAATCATTTAAGCTTTGTAGAGGTATTACGGCAGAAGATGGAATAACAGTGACAATGTGATGGAGGTAATGCAGTGAAAAGTGCAAGACATGAAAAGATCATAGAACTGATCCAGGAATATGATATTGATACACAGGAGGAACTTGCTGCCAGACTGAATGAGGCAGGATTCAAAGTAACACAGGCTACAGTCTCCAGAGATATCCGGGCACTGAAGCTTATGAAAGTTGCAGGAAAGGATGGAAAATCCCGTTACGCGATTCTTACAGAACCGTCTGCGGAACTGGGAGACAAATACACAAGGATTCTCCAGGATACACTGACATCACTTGATGTAGGTCAGAATATGCTTGTGATCCGCACTGTGCCGGGAATGGCCATGGGGGTGGCGGCTGCGTTGGATGCCCTGAAATGGAAGGAGATTCTTGGAAGTATTGCCGGAGATGATACAGTCATGTGTGTGGCACGTGATGCAGAGCAGGCAGAAATTGTTGCTGAGAAGCTGAAAGGAATTCTGAAATTATGTTAGTTCATCTTCATGTGAAGAATCTGGCACTTATTGAAGATATTGAAGTAGAATTTGGGCCGGGACTGAATATTCTGACTGGTGAGACAGGAGCAGGTAAATCGATTCTGCTGGGTTCCATGCAGCTGATCCTGGGCAGCAGAATTGCAAAGGATATGATCCGCGAAGGTGCGTCATATGCACTGGTGGAGCTGTTGTTTCAGGTAGAAAATCCAAGAGCTGAAGAAGCACTGGGCAAACTGGGGATTGAGCTGGAAGAAGGACAGGTATTGCTGACACGTAAAATTCTGGATGGCAGGAGTATCAACAAGATTAATGGGGAGACCTGCACGGTTGGACAGATGAAAGCAGTAGCTTCCTGCCTTCTGGATATACACGGGCAGCATGAGCACCAGTCTCTGCTTTATCAGGATAAACAGCTGGAGATTCTGGATGCATATGGTAAAGATGAAATCTATCCGGTCAAAGAAAAAGTGAATCGTGCATATCGTACATATCGTGACAGCCTAAAAAAGTTAAAGTCTCTTGATATGGATGAAGAACAGAGAAACAGAGAGCGTGCTTTTCTGGAATTTGAGATTAAAGAAATTGAAAGCGCGAATTTGAATCCGGGAGAGGATGAAGAACTGGAAAAGCTGTACCGTAAGCTGGATAACGGGAAGAAGATTCTTGAGACTCTGCAGGAGGTGCGGGATCTGACAGGAAATGATTCCGTGCAGGGAGCCGGAGAAGCGGTTGGAAATGCAGTGAAAGAGCTGATGCGTGTCACGGAGTATGACAGCCAGCTGGAATCCATGTCGTCAGCACTTCAGGAAATCGATGGGCTTTTGAATGATTTCAACAGAGAGCTTTCCTCTTATGTGGATGAACTGAACTTTGACGGAGAAACATTTTATGAAACAGAAAAAAGATTGGATCTGATCAACAATCTCAAAGCAAAGTATGGACAGTCAATCGAGGCAATCCACACATACTGCGGCAACCAGAAACAAAAACTGGAAGATCTTGACAGATATGAGGAGAATTTCCGGAGAGCAAAAGCTGAAGTAGAAAAAAGCAGAGCACAGCTTGAAATTGTTTCGGATAAACTTTCTGTTATCCGGAAAAAATACAGCCAGATGCTTACGGATAAGATTATTGAGGGATTGAAAGATCTGAATTTTCTGGACGTACAGTTTCATATTGATTTTCAACGAAAAAAAGAATATACAGATAATGGGTTTGATGATATAGAATATGAAATTTCTACCAATCCGGGTGAGAGCGTAAAACCATTAGGCAGGATTGTATCTGGCGGTGAACTTTCCAGGATCATGCTTGCAATAAAAGCAATTCTTGCAGACAGAGATCAGATAGAGACATTGATCTTTGATGAGATCGACACAGGTATCAGTGGCAGGACAGCGCAGAAAGTATCCGAAAAAATGGCAGTTATCGGAAAATGTCACCAGGTATTGTGTATTACGCATCTTCCGCAGATTGCTGCAATGGCAGATACACATTTTGAAATCGAAAAACATCAGAAGGGTACAGAAACGATCACGGAGATTCATCCGCTGGAAGGAGATGATTCTGTGAGAGAACTTGCCAGACTTCTGGGTGGAGCTGAACTTACACAGGCAGTTTTTGAAAACGCAAAAGAAATGAAAGAATTGGCACGGGTTCATAAAAATACAAGACTGAAATAGCTGTATTCACAGCATAATAAGAGAGGATGATCCAACAGGATCGCTTCTCTTTTTTTTCTGTAAAAATGTTGGTGGAAGAGAGTTTGGTTTTACAAAAGAAAGGATGTGGCAGAATGGACAGAAGAACAAAATACAGGCATCTTCTCTGGTGGATCATATGTCTGGATCTGCTGACGGTGATATGGCTGGGATATCGATATCTTGACAGGAAGATTCCTGATGAGCTTTATGTGACAGAAAGTCAGGAACAGCAGGTGAAGAATGTACTGGATTATCCGCTGCTTTCTTTTGATGATGCAATTACGGTTTCCGGAGATGGAAGTTATCTGTTATCCAGCAGAATTTTGGGAGTGATACCGTTTAAAGATGTCAAAGTAATCCCCACAGACAGTACGACAGTGCTTGTCAGTGGAAGCACTGTCGGAATCTATATGGAAACCGACGGAGTACTGGTAATTGATACCGGTGAGATTATTTCTGAAGAAGGCCGTGCGGAGGAACCGGCAGAAAAAATTATAGAGCCGGGAGATTATATCGTTGCATTTAATGATGAAATTATTGAAACTAAAAAAGATCTTGTAGAAGATCTCGAAAAGCTGAAACAGGATACTGTGGAGTTGCAGGTAATAAGAAAAGGAAAAAAGATTCCTCTGTCGCTGAGTCCGGTAAAAGATATCAAGGGCGAGTATAAGCTGGGTATATGGGTGAGAGATAATACACAGGGAATCGGGACACTCACATTTGTTGATCAGAATGGAAATTACGGAGCACTTGGTCACGGAATCAGCGATGTAGATACCGGAGAGCTTCTTCATATTGATGATGGTGACCTGTATCAGGCACAGATCGTTGGGATCCAGAAAGGAAGCAGCGGAAGTCCGGGTGAACTTTCCGGTCTGATTCATTATGAGGCGGAAAAAATTATCGGAAGTATAGAAAAAAACTGTGAACAGGGAATTTATGGAAAATTATCAGAACTGCCGGAGGAGCTTGGATTGCGAAAGATGGAAGTTGCATACAAACAGGAACTGGAAATCGGACCGGCATCCATATTGTGCTGTGTGGATGGAACGGTACGTGAATTCGATGCTGAGATAACAAGAATTGACATGAATCATGAAGATACAAATAAAAGTTTTGTAATTCAGGTGACAGATTCCGAACTTCTGGAACTGACAGGAGGAATTGTACAGGGAATGAGTGGAAGCCCGGTGATTCAGAATGGAAAATTCGTGGGAGCTGTCACGCATGTTTTTATACAGGATTCTACAGGAGGATATGGTATTTTTGCAGAAAACATGCTGGAAAATATCTGAAAAAGTCGATTCAGGACGAACGAAAATGCCGTATTTCAGCCAGTTTCGGCTTGATTTCGCGAAGGCCTTTCCACTATAATGTCCTTGTTGTAAGAAAGAAGATTTTTGTTGGTTAGGAGGGAAAGGCCTCATGGAAAAATTAAATGTGGCGATTGCAGATGATAACGTTAGAATGGCTGACATACTCGGTCAGATGATCGAAGAAGATAAAGACCTGACTTTGGTCGGAAAAGCACACAATGGAGAAGAAATCTGCAGCATCATCAGAGAAAAAGAACCGGATGTTGTTGTATTGGATATCATTATGCCGAAGATGGATGGACTTACCGTTATGGAACACTGCAGTCATGACAGTTCAGTAAAGAAACAGCCGGCTTTTATTGTAGTATCGGCGGTGGGACAGGAAAGAATCACAGAAGATGCGTTCAATCTTGGCGCATATTATTATATGCTGAAACCTTTTGACAAACAGGTGCTCTTAAGTCGTATCAAACATATACGCAGGGGAAATGAACGAAAAATGAGAGAACCGGTGCGACAGGCGGTGAGAGAGGAACCGGCGCCTTACGGAAAACGGAATCTGGAAACAGATGTGACGAATATTATACATGAAATTGGTGTTCCGGCACACATAAAAGGCTATCAGTATCTGAGAGATGCGATCATTCTGTCTGTTAACGATATGGAAATGTTGAATTCGATCACAAAAGTACTTTATCCGACAATTGCAAAAAAACATCAGACTACTCCGAGCCGGGTGGAGAGGGCTATCCGTCATGCGATCGAAGTTGCATGGAGCAGAGGCAAGATGGATACGATCGATGCACTGTTTGGGTACACGGTCAGCACAGGAAAAGGCAAACCGACCAACTCTGAATTTATTGCACTTATTGCAGATAAAATTCGCCTTGAATACAAAAATCACTCTTTTCAACAAGGTGGTTTTGGAGTATAATAAACAAAAGGTCTGTCACAGACGGAAATGTCAGAAAATAACGAGCGGATGTTCGAAATAACAATAATCTGGCATCGAGATACAAGGAGGGGTATTTACAGATGAAAAGAATTTTATTTGCAACATCAGAAGCGGTACCATTTATTAAAACAGGAGGACTTGCCGATGTAGCTGGTGCACTTCCGAAATGTTTTGATAAGCGCTATTTTGATGTCCGTGTTATCTTGCCGAAATATGCCTGTATGAAACAGGAATGGAAAGATAAAATGGAATACATTACTCATTTTTATATGGATCTGGGATACAAAAACTGCTATGTTGGCATTATGCATATGGAATACGAAGGAATCCAGTTTTATTTTATCGATAATGAATATTATTTCAGTGGACCGAAGCCATATGACAGTGCCCCATGGGATCTTGAAAAATTTGCATTCTTCTCAAAGGCTGTATTGTCTGTCCTTCCGGTTATCGGTTTCCGCCCGGATGTGATCCACTGTCACGACTGGCAGACAGGTCTTGTTCCGGTATATCTGCATGATTCCTTCCAGCAAAATGAATTTTTCTGGGGAATCAAGACAGTTATGACAATTCACAATCTGAAATTCCAGGGAGTATGGGATGTAAAGACTGTTCAGGGAATCACAGGACTTTCTGATTATTATTTTGCACCGGATAAACTGGAAGCATACAAAGATGCAAACTTCCTGAAAGGTGGAATTGTTTTTGCTGATGCAGTAACTACGGTAAGTAATACTTATGCGGAAGAAATCAAGACTCCGTTCTATGGAGAACGTCTGGATGGTCTTCTCTGTGCCAGAGCACATGATCTTCGAGGTATTGTCAATGGAATTGATTATGATGTATTCAATCCTGAAACAGATAAATGTATTACCAGAAACTACAATGCAAAGACTTTCCGTAAGGAAAAAGTTAAGAATAAGATCCAGCTTCAGAAAGATCTTGGACTGAATGAAGACCCGAATGCGATGCTGATCGGAATCGTTTCCCGTCTGACAGATCAGAAAGGCTTTGACCTGATCGCATATGTAATGGATGAACTCTGTCAGGACGCTGTACAGATCGTAGTGCTTGGAACAGGAGAAGAGCGCTATGAGAATATGTTCCGTCATTTTGACTGGAAATATCATGGAAAAGTATCGGCACAGATTTATTATGATGAGCCGCTTTCACACAGAATCTACGCAGCATCGGATGCATTCCTGATGCCGTCTCTGTTTGAACCATGCGGGCTCAGCCAGCTGATGAGTCTCCGTTATGGAACACTTCCGATCGTGCGTGAGACAGGCGGCCTGAAGGATACAGTGCAGCCGTACAATGAATTTGAAGGAACAGGTACCGGATTCAGCTTTACGAATTACAATGCACATGAAATGCTTGCAACAGTCCGCAATGCAGAACGTGTATATTACGATAATAAACGCGAGTGGAACAAGATGGTTGATCGTGCCATGGCAGCAGATTTCTCCTGGAGTCATTCTGCAAAACAGTACGAAGAAATGTACAACTGGCTGATCGGTGATAAATAAGGAGTAAACCAAAATATGATGCAGGGCACCGTGCAGAAACGGTGCCCTTTTTGTCGAAAAGTTTTGCTTGACTTTGCCGACGATTTATAATAGCATATAAGAAGAAAACACGAACATAGGTTTGGTATGAGCGTTTGAAATTAAGAAAATATAAGGAGAATCCATAAGATGATTAATGAAGAGAAGCAGAAAGCGCTGGAGGCAGCTCTTGGACATATTGAGAAGCAGTACGGTAAAGGATCTGTAATGAAGCTTGGGGATTCCAGTTCTAATATGGTAGTAGAAGCGGTTCCGACAGGCTCTCTTGGACTGGATATTGCGCTTGGAGTCGGTGGAGTGCCGAAGGGACGTATCGTGGAGATCTACGGACCTGAATCCAGTGGTAAGACAACGGTTGCATTACATATGGTAGCTGAGGTGCAGAAGAGAGGCGGAATTGCCGGATTTATTGATGCAGAACATGCACTTGATCCGGTGTATGCAAAGAATATCGGTGTTGATATTGACAATTTATATATTTCACAGCCGGATAATGGTGAGCAGGCTCTGGAGATCACTGAGACAATGGTTCGTTCAGGGGCTGTTGATATTGTAATCGTGGACTCTGTTGCGGCGCTTGTTCCGAAGGCGGAGATCGAGGGTGATATGGGAGACAGCCATGTTGGACTGCATGCCCGTCTGATGTCGCAGGCTTTGAGAAAACTGACTGCAGCGATCAGCAGATCCAACTGTGTGGTTATTTTTATCAACCAGCTTCGTGAGAAAGTTGGCGTTATGTTTGGTAATCCGGAGACAACGACCGGTGGACGAGCTCTGAAGTTCTATGCTTCTGTACGTCTTGATGTCAGAAGAACAGAAACCCTGAAGCAGGGTGGCGAGATGGTTGGTAACCATGTCAAGGTCAAAGTTGTTAAGAATAAAGTTGCTCCGCCGTTCAAACAGGCTGAGTTTGATATTATGTTTGGTACTGGCATTTCCAGAGAAGGTGAGATTCTTGATCTTGCATCAGAATGTAATGTGGTGAATAAGAGTGGTGCATGGTACTCTTACAATGGAGAGCGTATCGGACAGGGAAGAGAGAATGTGAAGATTTTCCTGAAAGATCATCCGGAAATCTGTGAAGAAATCGAAAAACAGGTAAGAATCCAGTATCATCTTCTTCCGGAAGAGGAGGCTGCACAGCAGAATCCGGCAGCGCAGGATGCAGAAGAAGAGCAGGAATAATTGAATGACAGATATGGAACAGCAGCAGAAAGAAGTTCGTAAGAAAGCACTGAAGCTTCTGGAACATATGGACCGCACGGAGAAGGGATTATATGATCGGCTTCTCCGTGCCGGCTTTTCGGAAGCTCTGGCAGCAGATGCTGTCGCATATGTGAAGGATTATGGATATGTAAATGATGCGAGATATGCGACGAATTATATTATGTACAGGATTCATGACAAGAGTCGTCAGAAGATATTCCAGGAATTGCAGCAGAAAGGAATTGACCGTCAGACGATCCAGAGTGCATGGGACGAAGCAGCAGAACTGGAGATGCCGGATGAAAGGAAACTCCTTCGGCAGATGGTAGAGAAGAAATATGCTCCAGGTAGCAGCCTTGATGAGAAGGAAATGAGACGGCTGTATGGGTATCTGGCACGACGTGGTTTTCGGTCCGGAGATATTTTTTCCGTATTGGAAGAAATGGATATTTCATAATGGTTCTGTACCTGAGCAGTTATGAGTTAAAAATTATGTAGAAAAACTTGACATAAATCCTAAAAACAGCTAAACTTGTATTGTTGTATTTGTACAATGAAAACTAAATAAGGAGGTGCTCCTGTGGCAATTACAATTATTGTAGCAATTGTCGCTGTAGCGGTCGCACTGCTTATTGCGGTTCCTCTTACTTGCAAGGTTGCGGTTAACAACAAAGCTAAAAAAGATGCTGAAGTTGTTGGCACAGCAGAAAACAGAGCAAGAAGCATCATAGATGAAGCTTTAAAAACTGCTGAGACGAAGAAGAGAGAAGCTTTATTGGAAGTAAAGGAAGAATCCCTCAGAACGAAAAATGAACTTGAGAAGGAAACCAAGGAACGAAGATCCGAGCTGCAGAAATACGAAAGACGTGTTTTATCAAAAGAGGAATCGGTTGATAAAAAAGCGGATGCAGTAGAAAAGCGTGAGGCAGAGTGCACAGCAAAAGTTGCTGAGTTACAAAAAAGAGAAAAGAAAGTAGACGAACTTGAACAAAAAGGAGTACAGGAACTGGAAAGAATTTCCGGTCTGACCTCCGACCAGGCAAAAGACGAGTTACTCAGAAGTGTAGAAGATGATGTCAAAGTTGATGTTGCCAGAATGTACAAGGAACTGGAAAACAGAGCCAAGGAAGAAGCTGGCAAGAAAGCAAAAGAGTACGTGGTAAATGCAATTCAGAAATGTGCAGTTGACCATGTCGCAGAGACTACAATTTCTGTTGTACAGCTTCCAAGTGATGAGATGAAGGGTAGAATCATCGGACGTGAAGGACGTAACATTCGTACTCTTGAAACACTGACAGGTGTTGATCTGATCATTGATGATACACCGGAAGCAGTCGTTTTATCTGCTTTTGACCCGATTCGCCGTGAGATCGCCAGAGTGGCTCTGGAGAAACTCATCGTTGACGGACGTATTCATCCGGCTAGAATCGAAGAAATGGTAGAGAAAGCACAGAAAGAAGTAGAAACACAGATTCGTGAAGATGGTGAGAACGCAGCAATGGATGTTGGTGTTCACGGTATCCATCCAGAACTGCTGAAACTTCTTGGACGTATGAAATTCCGTTCAAGCTATGGACAGAATGCTTTGAAACATTCTATCGAGGTGGCACAGCTTTCAGGAATTCTCGCCGGAGAAATCGGTGTAGATGTCCGTATGGCAAAACGTGCCGGATTGCTTCATGATATCGGTAAATCTATCGATCATGAGGTAGAGGGTTCACATATTCAGATTGGCGTAGATCTTTGTAAGAAATACAAAGAATCCGCAGTTGTCATCAATACAGTTGCGTCTCACCATGGAGATGTGGAACCGGAATCTCTTGTTGCATGTATTGTTCAGGCAGCTGATGCAATTTCAGCAGCAAGGCCGGGTGCAAGAAGAGAGACACTTGAGACTTACACAAACCGTTTGAAACAGTTGGAAGACATTACAAATGAATTTAAGGGAGTCGACAAGTCCTTTGCTATTCAGGCAGGCAGGGAAATTCGTGTAATGGTAGTACCGGAACAGGTTACAGATGCAGATATGGTTCTGTTGGCAAGAGATATCTCCAAACAGATCGAAGCTGAACTGGAATATCCGGGTCAGATTAAAGTTAATGTGATTCGTGAGAGCCGTGCGGTAGATTATGCGAAGTAATCTTTCGGGGACATAGAAGTTCAGAAAGGGTATGATACTGAGAAGTGTCATATCCTTTTTTTATGTTCTAAGTCTGAGAAAAACTCCGTAGACTGGTATGGGGTGAGGAGATGAAACAAAAACTATCAGTAAATAAAAACAGAGAATTACCGGCTTATTATCTGTTTTTTATTGGGTGTGTCATTGGGATTGTGCTTCCGAATCTGATATATAAAATGCAGTGGAAACAAAATACAGTATCTGCATTATATCTTATGGGAATTTATGCAGAAAAAGGGAGCAGAGAGTATTTCTGGAAAGTGCTGAGAATGAGGGGAGGTTTGTTTCTTCTTGTTGCTGGCAGTGGCCTGACGATATTTGGGGTTTTGGTTGCGGTAGGTGGAATGATTTTGTTGGGAATAGGAATGGGTATGTTGATGACCATGTCAATCCTTCAGTTCGGATTTCACGGTGGTTTGATCGGCATAGGACTGATGTTTCCTCAGTTTATTATTTACGTACCATGTTTTTTTGCTGTAAGTAAGAATGTATATGAATATTCGATGAGAATTTGGAAAAACCATAGCTCTTTTTCGGGACAGGTATCGACTTATATAGTGAAAATGCTGATATGTGCAGTTGTCCTGTGTGCTGGAATTCTGTCAGAGGTTTACTGCAATCCGGTCATAATGAAAATTTTAATACAGAATTTGAAAATATTTTAAAGGTTGTTTTACCATATATAGTATTGGTTGACAATAAATCTGCGATATTTTGTAGAAAACACGGAAAAGCCTGATTTTAAAAGGGTTTAGCACAGAAAAAAGATTTGATTTTATGTAAAATTGCAAGTATAATACAGATACATTTGGGGAAGATAAATTTTTAATATAATACGGGAAGTAATGGGAATGGAAAAAGTAATAGAAAATTTTATTGCGTATATGCGAGAGGCAAAGAAGGCATCGCAGAACACGGAGATTTCATACGAGCGTGATCTGAAAAAACTGGCCCGATATCTTCGTAATCAGAAGATTATGGATTTTTCAGAAGTTACCAAGACGGATCTACAAGGTTATCTGAAGGAATTGCAGAAGGAGAATCTGGCATTATCTACAATTTCCAGAAATATTGCATCAATAAGAGCACTGTATCATTATATGATAAGAACAGGGAAAATGCAGGAAGATCCGTCTGAAACACTAAAGCCGCCAAAATTAGAGAAAAAAATGCCGGAAATTCTGTCGGTAGAAGAAGTAGACAGACTGCTAAAACAACCGAACTTGAACACACCTAAGGGTATTCGGGACAATGCTATGATGGAATTGATGTATGCAACAGGAATGAGAGTCAGTGAACTGATTCATTTACAGATTACAGATATTAATCTGCAGATGGGATATGTGATCTGCCATGATTCAGAAAAAGAGCGGATCATTCCAATCGGCAATGTGAGCAGAAATGCAATTTTGCAATATATGGAGCATTCCAGAGGCTTTTTTGTTAAGAACAAAAAAGAATCCTCTTTATTTACAAACTGTTCGGGGAAATCTATGAGCAGACAGGGATTCTGGAAAGTTTTGAAAGGATATGCGGTAGATGCCGGAATTCACAGAGATATTACACCACATACATTACGCCATTCCTTTGCGGTACATATGCTGCAGAACGGAGCAGATGTAAAAAGCGTGCAGGAAATGCTTGGACATTCGGATATTTCTTCTACACAGATTTATCTGGGAATGAATGTAGCAAGAATGAGAGATGTGTATATGAAAGCACATCCCAGACATTAAAAAGGCAGAGTCAGATAAACGGCTCTGCCTTTTGGCGTTCTTAGTAATTAACACATTTCTGCAATTGTGTAAAGCAGTTTTTCGGATTCCTCCCATCCGAGACATGGATCTGTGATGGATTTTCCATAAATATGATTTCCGCCAATCTTCTGATTGCCAGGTTCGATATAACTTTCAATCATGAAACCTTTTACCAGTTTATGAAGTTCAGGATCGACCATACGACTGTGAAGAACTTCTTTGGCGATACGAACCTGCTGTTCATACCTTTTGTTGGAGTTGGAGTGGTTGGTGTCTACGATAACTGCCGGGTTCTGGAGATTCTTTTCCTGATATTTTTCCCACAGAAGACGAAGATCTTCGTAATGGTAGTTCGGGATAGCCTCTCCATGTTTATTTACAGCACCACGAAGGATGGTATGTGCAAGTGGATTACCAGTTGTTTCAACTTCCCAGCTTCTGTAAATGAAACGATGAGAACCCTGTGCAGCAACGACAGAGTTCAGCATAACGCTATAATCACCGCTGGTCGGGTTTTTCATGCCGGCAGGCACATCCATACCACTGACGGTAAGGCGATGCTGCTGATCTTCAACAGAACGGGCACCGACAGCTACATAAGAGAGAATGTCGGAAAGATAACGATAGTTTTCCGGATAAAGCATTTCATCTGCGCAGGTGAAACCGCTTTCCTGAATTGCGTGAATATGCATTTTACGAATGGCAATCAGCCCGGCAAGCATATCGGGTGCTTTTTCAGGATCTGGCTGATGAACCATACCTTTGTATCCTTCACCTGTAGTACGTGGCTTATTGGTATAAACTCGTGGAATGATCAGAACTTTGTCTGCAATTTTATCCTGCACTTTACGCAGACGAAGAAGATAATCACAAACAGCATCTTCGTTATCGGCAGAACATGGACCGATGATTGCAAGAAATTTATCAGATTTGCCTGTAAAGACATCACGGATCTCCTGATCTCTTTTTGCTTTCAATTCCTGAATTGCAGCATCGATGGGATACTGGTTGCGGATCTCGGCAGGTGTAGGCAGTTTCTTTAAAAAAGTGAATCCCATATTTTCCTCCTCGCATCCGGAATTTACCGGACATAATGGTATATTCATAATTGCATATGCGGGGCGTTCCCCGTTTGTCTGACAGCATCGGACATATCGCGTTTATTATAAACGATTAAAAAGTGGTTGTCGATAGAAATGTTATATATTTAACGCAAAACTTTATAAAGTTACCATGTGTAATTGCTAAAATTCCATATGATACAGTGCATAAATATGTAAAAGACTGAGCAGAATTTCACTAAGCAGAAGTCCATACAGATATCCACGTATACCAAGGACGGGGATGGCAAATATTACGAAAGAGATTCGGAGAAGAATCCCGAGAACACTGTGAACGAGTGTTGTTCCGGTTTTTCCCAGACCATTCAAAATACTGGTAAGTGCAATATTTGTATAAAGAAACGGACAGATAAATGAAAGTGTACGAATGTAGAGTCCGGCATCTGTATTATGGAAAAGTATGGTTCCGGCAAAATTTCCCCCAAAGTAAAAAACGGTGGTGCATAAAGATCCGAGAAGGATACAGGCAGTACAGGTGGTACGTGTGATATAGCGGATTTTTTTGTGGTGTCCAAGTGCCTGCATTTCCGCAACAGAGGGCATCAGAATGACAGATGCAGAGCTGGTAACGGTAGAAGGAAAAAGAATGCAGGGAAGAGCCATTCCGGTAAAAACTCCATAGAGACTCAAAGCTTCGGATGGAGAGAGACCATACATACGGAGACACTGGGGAATCAATACAACTTCGATGGCGGCCAGTACAGAGAGAAGAAGCCGGTTCAGAGTCAGGGGAAGTGCCATATGCCCGATCTCAGATATTTTTTGCACAGGTTTTTCTATATGATGTGAAGATACAGAACTGTTCAGACTTATACAGATAAAAGAACACAGAGCAGCGGCAAGTTCTGAGAGAAAACTTCCTGCAACTGCAATCATTGCGGTGACAGCAATATTGCGGGATAGACAGATCTGCCAGAGCAGGCAGGTGGAAAAAATACGGACGAGCTGTTCCAGAATCTGTGTGGCAGCGGGAAAAGAAGCTTTTTTCAGTCCAAGATAGTAGCTATTAACACAGAGATGGACGGAAGCAAAGGGAAAACTTAGGGCGAGCAGGCGAATCAGTGATTCAGTAGCCGGTTCCTTTAAAATCTGTACAGCAAAAAAATCAGAAAAAGTAAAAATGCTCCATGCGGCTATGCCGGAGAGAAAAAGAGCAAGAAAGGTACCAATGCGGAAACAGTCCTGCGCTTCTTTTTTTTCTCCAAGTGCCGTGTGAGAGGATATCAGGCGGGAGAGTGCTGTCTGAATCCCGAAGGTGGTCATGGCAAGAACCAGATGCTGCAGAGGAACAACCAGCTGATACAGACCGATTCCTTCTGCACCAATGGTATGTGAAAGGAATATTCTATAAAAGAAGCCCATAATACGGCTGATCAGGCCAGCAGAAGTCAGAAGGAAAGTTCCTTTGAAAAATCGTTCTTTCGACATGAAAAACGTCCTGTGGCTTTTTTGACAGTATATGCAGAAAACCTCCTTGACAGAACAGAGTGTTTCTGCTAAAGTATGACTTGAAATAAATCCGACGAAAACACTAGGAATTAAAGAGGTGAGTGGATGAAACTGTCAACAAGGGCAAGATACGGTCTCAAAGCATTGATTGATCTGGGTCTGCATTGTGAAACAGAAGCCGTTTCCATTCAGAGTATTGCAAGCCGACAGAATATCTCAGACAGCTATCTGGAGCAGCTTATGGCGAAGCTTAAGAAGGCTGGTCTGGTGGATAGTACCAGAGGTGCCGGTGGTGGTTACCGGCTGGGACGACCGGCAGCAGAGATTTCCGTGGGTGATGTCCTGAGGGTTCTGGAGGGAAGTCTGGAGGCTGCACAGTGTTCCGGAATGGAAGATGAGAGCACCTGTGAGAATCACGATATCTGCGTGACGAAATATGTGTGGAAACGAATCAACGACAGTATCACACAGGCGGTAGATACTATGATGCTGGATCAGTTGATTGAAGAAAGCCGGAAAAAACAACAGGAAAAAATGTAAAATTTCATTTTTTAAGCAGGAGGAAAAAACATGAGTAAATTAATATATCTGGATAACGCAGCAACAACCAAAACTGCTCCGGAAGTTCTTGATGCAATGCTTCCGTATTTTTCTGAATATTATGGAAATCCTTCCAGTATCTATGATTTTGCACAGAAGAGCAAAGAGGCTGTAACAAAAGGAAGACAGCAGATTGCAGATGCACTGAATACCAGAAAAGAAGATATTTATTTTACAGCAGGCGGAAGTGAGGCAGACAACTGGGCACTTAAGGCTACCTTTGAAGCATACAAATCCAAAGGTAATCACATTATTACAACCAAGATCGAGCATCATGCTATTCTGCATACATGTGAATATCTGGAAAAAGAAAGAGGAGCAAAGATCACATATCTTGATGTGGATGAGAATGGAGTTGTCCGTCTGGATGAACTGGAAAAAGCAATCACACCGGAAACCATCCTTATTTCTGTAATGTTTGCAAACAATGAGATCGGAACCATTCAGCCAATCAAAGAAATTGGACGTATTGCCAAAGAACATGGCATCCTGTTCCATACAGATGCAGTTCAGGCATTTGGCCAGGTACCGATCGATGTGGATGAATACAACATTGATATGCTGAGCTCCAGTGGACACAAGATTAATGGACCGAAAGGAATCGGCTTCCTTTATATTCGTAAAGGTGTCAAGATCAGGTCCTTTGTACATGGAGGCGCACAGGAACGTAAACGTCGTGCAGGTACAGAGAATGTTCCTGGAATCGTTGGATATGGTGCAGCAGCAGAACGTGCAGTAAGAACTATGAAAGAACGTACTGCTAAGGAAATCGAGCTGAGAGATTACCTGATCAATCGCCTGACTACTGAGATTCCATATTCCAGACTGAATGGTGACAAAGTAAGACGTCTTCCGAACAATGTAAACGTAAGTTTCCAGTTCATTGAAGGAGAATCTATGCTTCTGATGCTTGACCAGAACGGCATCTGCGGTTCCAGTGGATCTGCATGCACATCAGGTTCTCTGGATCCGTCTCATGTACTTCTTGCGATCGGTGTACCGCATGAGGTTGCACATGGCTCTCTGAGACTTACTTTAAGCGATGAGACAACAAAAGAAGATCTTGATTTTACAGTAGATAAACTGAAAGAAATTGTACAGTATCTGAGAAGTATGTCTCCATTATATGAAGATTTTATCAAGAAACATCAGCAGTAATAAATAAAAGTGTTTATCAAGGGCAGACGATGATAGACCGAAGAAAATAAGAAGAAAATAACAGGAGGAAGTTATATTATGTACAGTGAAAAAGTTATGGATCATTTTCAGCATCCAAGAAATGTAGGAGAAATCGAAAACGCAAGTGGTGTAGGAACCGTTGGTAACGCTAAATGTGGCGATATCATGAGAATGTTCCTTGATATCGATGATAAGACTCATATCATCAAAGAATGCAAATTCAAAACATTTGGCTGTGGTGCTGCTGTTGCAACCAGCAGTATGGCAACAGAGATGGTAAAAGGAAAAACTATCGAAGAGGCAATGCAGATCACAAATAAAGCCGTTATGGAAGCTCTGGACGGACTTCCGCCGGTCAAAGTACACTGCTCACTTCTTGCAGAAGAAGCAATCCATGCTGCACTGTGGGATTATGCACAGAAACATGGAATCGTGATCGAGGGACTGGACAAACCAAAGTCTGACATCAGTGAGGGTGAAGAGGAAGAAGAATATTAATAAATTCGGCTGTGAGGGGGAGAATGCCAACGGTAAAATAGAGAATGCTGTTTGGAAATATTAATTTGTAGCAAACAGTAAATTGTGAGGTGAAATGTTGACAGGACTTACAGATGAACAGGTAAATGAGCGAATCGCAGAAGGCAAGGTTAATGCGGACGAGAATCCGAATACCCGGACCTATAAGCAGATCATAAGAGAAAACACACTGACATTTTTCAACTTTCTGAACCTTGTACTTCTGGTGCTTGTACTTCTGGTTGGCTCTTATAAGAATGCATTTTTTGTATGTATCATTGTTATCAATACCCTGATCGGTATTGCACAGGAGATACGTGCCAAGAAAACAATCGATAAGCTGGCAATCCTTACAGCGAGAAAATCAGTTGTTATCCGTGAAGGACAGAAATGGACCGTTCCGACAGAAGAACTGGTACTGGATGACGTGGTCTGTCTCAAGACCGGTGATCAGGTACCGGCAGATGCGAGGGTGCTTGAAGGCAGTGTAGAGGTCAATGAATCTCTTTTGACTGGTGAATCAGACAATCTTCCCAAGAATGTGGGAGATGAGCTTTTTTCCGGAAGTTTTGTGACTTCCGGAGAGGCAAACTGTCAGATCATCCATGTCGGAAAGGACAACTATGCAGCCCAGATCACCAGTGAGGCAAAAGAATTCAAGCGTCACAATTCAGAACTGAAGAATTCTCTGAATGCGATTCTGAAGGTGATCAGTATCATTATTGTACCGATTGGAGCGTTGTTGTTTTACAAGCAGTACTATATTGTTGGAGATACATTTAAGGATTCTATCGTAAGTATGGTAGCCGGAGTCCTTGGTATGATCCCGGAAGGCCTTGTTCTTCTGACCAGCGTTGCACTGACACTTGGAGCACTTGTCCTTGCTAATAAGAAGACACTGGTGCAGGAGCTCTATTGTATTGAGACGCTTGCCAGAGTTGACACACTTTGTCTGGACAAGACTGGTACGATCACCGAAGGAACCATGTGCGTGGAGCGTGTGGAGCCTTACAGAGTTTCTAAAGATGAGAGTACGGATGCGGAAGTCGATGCAGGACTGGCCGAGATTACGGAATCAGCAGAACTGACAGAAATGGATACGGAATCCAGACAGACAGAAGTACAGGCAGCCGAAGTATTCGATACAGAAATAACAGAAGTTTCTGCAACTGAGGTTTCGGCAGATGAAACAGACGCAGGTCCGGCATTTATGGACGAAGTCGGCGAGATCATGTGCAATATGATGTACGTACTCAAAGATCAGAATGCAACGATCGATGCATTGCGTAAACGTTTTCCGGCAAAGCAGGGTATGACACTGGAACATGTGATTCCATTTTCTTCCGACAGAAAATACAGTGGTGCCGTTTTTGAAGAAAAAGGCACATATTTGATGGGAGCAGCACAGTTCCTGTTTCCAGAAGATAACCAGGAGCTGACAGAACGATGTCAGGCATATGCTGAAGACGGGCTTCGAGTACTGGTTTTGGCGCATAGTTCCCAGATGGTAGAAGGGACAGAACTTCCAGAGGGACTGGAACCGCTTGCACTGATGCTTATGACAGATGTGATCAGAGAGGAAGCACCAGATACACTGGCATTCTTTGAAAGCCAGGAGGTAGATCTTAAGGTCATTTCCGGTGATGATCCGGTGACGGTCGCAGCGATTGCAAAGCGTGCCGGACTTAAAAATGCCGACAGATATGTAGATGCGACGACATTGACATCCGATGAGATGCTTCAGGATGCAGTTGCAGAGTACAGCGTGTTCGGACGGGTGACGCCACAGCAGAAAAAATCGATGGTTCAGGCACTGCAGTCCCAGGGACATACAGTAGCTATGACTGGTGACGGTGTCAACGATGTTCTTGCCCTGAAAGAGGCTGACTGCAGTATTGCCATGGCACAGGGAAGTGATGCTGCAAAGAATATTGCAAATGTCGTTCTTCTGGATTCAAATTTTGCATCTATGCCGCATATTGTAAATCAGGGACGAAGAGTCGTAAACAACATCCGTACTGCGGCATCCATGTTCCTGATCAAGACGATGTTTTCCGTTATGTTGTCATTGCTGACGATCTTCTTTGGAAATACGTATCCGTTTGAACCGATCCAGATGTCACTGATCAGCGCGTGTGCGGTAGGTATTCCGACATTCCTGCTTGCACAGGAAAACAATTACGAGAAGATTGATCATACGTTCCTGAGGCATGTATTTATCAATGCGTTTCCGGCAGCACTCACGATTACATCGTGTGTGTTTGCGGTCATGCTCGTTTGTCAGAATGTATATCATTCCACAGAAATGTTGAATACAGCCTGTGTCCTTGTTACGGGATGGAACTATATGGCTGCATTGAAGACCGTTTATGCACCACTGAATACCTATCGTAAGACGATTATTTACGGTATGCAGTTTATATTCTTTGCGGCGGCCGTTATTTTCCAGAAACTGCTTTCTCTTGGTTCTTTGGATTTTGGAATGATCATCCTGGTATTCATACTGATGACCTTTGCACCGGTACTGATCGATGTGATCACTGTCTGGCTGAAGGGAATCTATGCACGTTCTCTGGATAAAGAAAACCCAGGAAAATTTACTGCATTTATTGATAAATTACGCAAATAGAATAGGAATTCGAATAAAAAGGCTCCGGTCAGATTGACCAGAGCCTTTTTAAATATTTATGTACTTAAAAATTATTGTTTATTTCTGCACAGCCAATAGCATCCGAATGCAGGAATCTGCACACCTTTGGCTTCCATCTCACGTCCGGAGATAAGATCTGTGTACATACCATCTTCTTCATTGATCCATGCAACTTTATCATTTTCGCTGAAATTGTAGATTCCGATAAATTTTTCTTCATCATTCTCACGTACAAAGGCAAGAATGGAATTATCCCAGGTGTCAATGGTATGAATTGGCACATTGCTGTTGAATATACCATGGCTTGAACGGATATGCTCCAGTTTATCAAGCACAGGGAAAAGTTTGCCCTGTACAGTAGCAGGATCATGACGGTTTTCAGCCAGCTTCCAGTCGAATTTTCCTCTGTGAAGATAACGTGAATCATCGGATTTTTCCGGATCATCTTTGTAAGAATAATCATTCACCTGACCAATCTCGTCGCCGCTGTAGATTACCGGGATACCGGACTGAGAGAGCATGAATGCATGCAGTGTAATATCATAACGGACAGCTCTGTCCACACCTTCCTGATTTCCTTCAAATCCAAAACGCTCAATACCACAGAGAGAAGCTGTTGTTCCGCACAGTCTTGCATCACCAAGACGCGGATCATCATTATAAAGTTCTCCTCGTGCAAAAGAATCTGGATATTTTCCTGTAAGGAAATCATTCAGATATTTCTTATGAGGTACTTCCTGAATACCGAAGTTTTCGAGATATTCATAATCCAGTCCCCATCCAATATCGTCATGGCAACGCAGATAATTCTGGAATACATAATCTCTCGGAAGTTCGGAGATGATATCCAGCTGACGGCGAAGCAGGGAGACATCTTTTGTTGCAACTGTGTGCCATGTGCTTGCCATAGTCGTAACGTTGTACAGCAGATGACATTCTGGTTTTTCGACAGTTCCGAAATATGGAACAACTTTTTCAGGAGCCATGACAACTTCTCCGAGAAGAAGAACACCAGGGCATACGATCTCACAGATCATACGCATGATACGAACGATGGTGTGAACCTGTGGCAGGTTACGGCAGTTCGTCCCAAGCTGCTTCCAGATATATGGTACAGCATCCAGACGGACAATATCTACACCCTGGTTAGCCAGGTACAGCATGTTAAAGATCATTTCGTTCAGGACGATCGGATTGCGGTAGTTCAGATCCCACTGATACGGATAGAAAGTAGTCATAACATGTTTATGAAGGTCTTCCAGCCAGGTGAAGTTGCCAGGTGCAGTTGTCGGGAACACTTCCGGGCAGGTCTGCTCATATAATGAAGGAATATCATAATTATCAAAGAAAAAGTAACGGTCCTGATATTCTTTTTCTCCTGCACGGGCGCGTTTTGCCCATTCGTGGTCTTCGGATGTATGGTTCATGACGAAGTCCAGGCAGACGTTGATGCCGCGATTATGGCAGGCAGCAGTCAGTGCTGCAAAATCATCCATGGTTCCAAGTTCTTCCTGAACCTTCCGGAAATCAGCAACTGCATAACCGCCGTCACTGCGTCCCCTCGGGGAGTCAAGGAGTGGCATCAGATGCAGATAATTGACATTGCATTCCTGTATATAATCCAGTTTGGATTCCAGATTGGAAAGAGTACCGGCAAAAGCGTTGACATACATCATCATACCGGTGAGATCGTTGCGTTTATACCATGTCGGATCTTTTTCGCGATTCAGATCAGATTCTTTCAGGGCATCATTTCTCATATCATAGAATTTCTTCAGGACTTTGAGAAGATCATTGAGATGCATTGTGACATATGGGTTATCCTGATACAGTTCACAGTAGAGCCATTTCAGCTCGTCCAGATGACGGGCAAGACGCTCACGATAGATGTGATCATCATCACGCTTATTTTCCAGTTTGACTGGTTCAGCTTTTGTAGTTTCGACTTTGGCAGTCTCTGTTTTTTTAGTCTCAACCTTAGCTGATTCGACCTTAGCTGTTTCAACTTTGACAGCTTCAGATTTTTGCGTTTCAACTTTAGCAGGTTCGACTTTCTTTGTTTCAACCTTGATAGGCTCTGTTTTCTTAGTCTCGACTTTAACAGGTTCAGTCTTTGTTGTTTCAACCTTAATTGGTTGAACTTTTTTTGTAGTTATTTTCGGGGTTTCTGCTTTCGCAGCAGCAGCCTGGAAAGCAGAAGCTTTGGCAGCTTCACGCTTTTTCTGAAGACGTTTTTTTGCCATGATGGATCTCCTCCTTTTGTATCTTTATCTGAAAATTATAATTTGACAAATTCCGGTTTACGGTTTTGGAATACAGTATAGTACTTAAAACCGCAGTCTGCAAGTATTGCAGCAGCCTTATCGAAATCATAGGCAATCTTTTCCGGTCCATGTGCATCAGCACCGATAGTGATGATCTCACCACCAAGTTCGCGATAGCGGCGAATGACTGCACGGTAGGGATTTGGCTCTCCGAGGCCGTAGTGGAAACCGCCGGTATTCAGCTCAATTCCCCGTCCCCTGGCAATGACGGTGCGCAGGATCTCATCAAGAATATCCTGGTAACGTTCATAAGTATAGTATTTATTCTGATTCGGGCCATAGCGTACAATATAATCAATATGTCCATATACATCCATCTCAGAAAATGCATGCAGATTTTCGAGAATGGATTCAAAATATTCCCGGTAACATGCAGATTCTTCGCGCCCTTTAAAATATTCTTTATAATAAGGGTCATATCCATGGACAACGTGAGAAGATCCGATCACAAAATCAAACGGCATTGTTGCCAGAAGCTCGTGAAAGTAGTCGTGCAAATGTGGCTGCAGACCAAGCTCAATACCGAAATGAATCTGTAGTTCCTTCTGATATTTTTCTCGGAGTCTAAAGAGAGTCTTTCTGTATCCATCAAGATCCAGCTCAAATATTTCATTATCCGGTGTAGGTGGGTAATCAGGATCCAGATGCTCTGTAAAACAGATGCCGGTGAGACCCCGGCAGATTGCTTCGCGGATCATATCTTCCATAGATGTGTCTGAGTCAGCAGAAAAAGAAGAATGCATATGGCAGTCCCATAAGATCTGATTTGACATTTTTGTATCCTCCTTTGTATGGATTGACATTATTATAGCATGCAAAAATCGCATATGCTATGGTTTCATTTCCTTTTAAATAGAAATTTCTGATGTTTTTTATAAAATCCCCTTGAATTTTTGTACGAGATTCGATACAATATGCAATAGGTTGACGTTTCTTTAACAAACGCCATAATCAACCATTTATTTCATAGGAGGAATTTATCATGGCAGTAAAAGTTGCAATTAATGGATTTGGCCGTATTGGTCGTCTGGCATTCCGTCAGATGTTTGGAGCAGAAGGATTTGAAATCGTTGCTATCAACGACCTTACATCCCCGAAAATGCTGGCTCACTTATTAAAATATGACTCAACTCAGGGAAGATATGCTCTGGCTGACAAAGTAGTAGCAGGAGAAGATTCCATCACAGTTGACGGAAAAGAAATCAAAATCTATGCAAAAGCTAACGCTGCAGAACTTCCTTGGGGAGAAATCGGTGTAGACGTAGTTCTCGAGTGCACAGGTTTCTATACATCCAAAGACAAAGCTCAGGCTCATATTGATGCAGGTGCTAAACATGTTGTTATTTCCGCTCCGGCTGGAAATGACCTTAAGACAATCGTTTACAATGTAAACCATGAAGGACTTACAAACGAAGATAAAATCATCTCCGCTGCATCCTGTACAACAAACTGCCTTGCACCAATGGCTAAGGCTCTTAACGATCTTGCACCGATCAAATCTGGTATCATGTGCACAATCCACGCTTATACAGGTGATCAGATGACACTTGACGGACCGCAGAGAAAAGGTGATCTGAGAAGATCTCGTGCAGCTGCAGTTAACATCGTTCCGAACAGCACAGGTGCTGCAAAAGCAATCGGTCTGGTTATCCCAGAACTGAACGGCAAACTGATCGGATCCGCTCAGCGTGTACCAACCCCAACAGGTTCTACAACAATCCTTACAGCAGTAGTTGAAGGAAACGTTACAAAAGAGCAGATCAATGCAGCTATGAAAGCAGCTTCTAACGAATCCTTCGGATACAACGAAGACGAAATCGTATCCAGCGATATCGTTGGTATGAGATTTGGTTCTCTGTTCGATGCTACTCAGACAATGGTTCTGCCACTTGAGAACGGCACAACAGAAGTACAGGTTGTTTCATGGTATGACAATGAAAACTCCTACACAAGCCAGATGGTTCGTACAATCAAACACTTTGGAAAACTTCTGAACGCTTAATTAAGTCCATAAGTTAAAGTGTGGAGTAAGTTGTTGCATTTTGCAATGACACAAATAGACTCAGTCAGGGTCCGGTCTGATTTGGACCGGGCCCATTTTTTTATGAATTTGGAGGAATATTAGCATGGGATTAAACAAAAAATCCGTTGATGATATCAATGTAAAAGGCCAGAGAGTTCTGGTAAGATGTGACTTTAATGTACCTCTGCAGGACGGCAAAATCACAGATGAGAACCGTCTGGTAGCAGCTCTTCCTACAATCAAGAAGCTGATCGCAGATGGCGGAAAGATCATTCTTTGCTCACACCTTGGCAAACCGAAGGGGGAGCCGAAACCGGAACTTTCTCTTGCACCTGTTGCAAAACGTCTCACAGAGCTTCTGGGACAGGAAGTTAAATTCGTTCCGAGCCCGGTTGTTGTTGATGATACCGTAAAAGCAGCAGTAGCTGACATGAAAGACGGAGAAGTTATTCTTCTTGAAAATACACGTTATCGTGCAGAAGAAACCAAAAACGGTGATGAGTTCAGTAAAGAACTTGCTTCCCTTTGCGATGTATTCGTAAATGATGCATTTGGTACTGCTCACAGAGCACACTGCTCCAACGTTGGTGTTACCAAATATGTAGATACCGCAGTTGTTGGATATCTGATGGAAAAAGAAATTGCATTCCTTGGAAATGCTGTAGAAAATCCAGAGAGACCATTCGTAGCTATCCTTGGTGGAGCGAAAGTTTCCAGCAAGATCTCTGTTATCAATAACCTTCTTGACAAGGTTGATACTCTGATCATCGGTGGTGGAATGTCCTATACATTCTCTAAGGCTCTTGGCGGACATATCGGTACTTCCCTTTGTGAAGATGATTACCTTGAGTATGCATTAGAGATGTTAAAGAAAGCAGAAGAAAAAGGTGTTAAACTTCTTCTTCCTGTTGACAACAGAATTGGTGATGACTTCTCTAACGACTGCAATATCCAGGTTGTAAAACGTGGATGCATTCCGGATGGCTGGGAAGGAATGGACATCGGACCAGAAACAGAAAAACTTTTCTGTGATGCTGTAAAAGATGCTAAGACTGTTGTATGGAACGGACCAATGGGATGTTTCGAAATGCCGAATTTTGCTCATGGTACAGAAGCAGTTGCAAAAGCTCTTGCTGAGACAGAAGCTACAACTATCATCGGTGGTGGTGACTCCGCAGCAGCAGTAAATATCCTTGGCTATGGTGATAAGATGACTCACATCTCTACAGGTGGTGGAGCATCTCTGGAATTCCTGGAAGGAAAGGAACTGCCGGGTGTAGCAGCAGCTAATGATAAATAAAAAAGGAGATAATAAAAATGGCAAGAAAGAAAATTATCGCTGGAAACTGGAAAATGAACATGACTCCAAGCGAAGCAGTTAAATTAGTAGAAACTCTGAAACCACTTGTACAGAACGATGAAGTAGACGTAGTATTCGGTGTTCCGGCAATCGACATCGTTCCGGTTGTTGAAGCTTGCAAAGGTACAAATATTGCTGTAGCAGCAGAGAACATGTACTTCGAAGAAAAAGGTGCTTACACAGGTGAAATCGCTCCGGCTATGCTGGTTGACGCTGGTGTTAAATACGTTATCCTTGGACATTCCGAAAGAAGAGATTACTTCGGAGAAACAAACGAAGACGTTAACAAGAAAGTACTTAAAGCTTTCGAACATGGCATTACACCAATCATGTGCTGTGGAGAATCTCTTGAGCAGAGAGAACAGGGCATCACTATGGACTGGATCCGTCAGCAGGTTAAAGTTGGTCTTCAGAACGTAACAGCTGACCAGGCTAAAACTATGGTTATCGCTTACGAACCAATCTGGGCTATCGGAACAGGCAAAACAGCTACAAGCGAACAGGCTCAGGAAATCTGCAAAGGTATCCGTGACTGTGTAGCTGAGATCTACGACACAGATACAGCAGCAGCTATCCGTATCCAGTACGGCGGATCTGTAAATGCAGGAAATGCAGCAGAACTGTTTGCAATGGGTGATATCGATGGTGGACTTGTTGGTGGAGCTTCCCTGAAACCAGATTTCGGAAAGATCGTTAACTACAAATAATTATCAATAAGATGATTTTAAGAGTCAGATACTTCAAACCGGCCAGGTAAGAGGTATCTGGCTTTTTTTTTGCTTCCAGAGACGCACAAATGTCCGTGCTTGACAAAATCCGCTTTATACAATACTATTAAACACAAGTGGTAAAATATTCACTGTTCACTTCGTTCACAGTAGCTTGGTCAAAATGCATTCCACATCACCTTCGGTGATAGCATTTTGCCCCGTATGTCTCGGGATTTTGCCATATTCATGGAAAAACACCTCGCGGGATATTACCTGTGAACAGTAATATAAGAATAAAGAGATAAGGGACGAGGAGAAAGGAGCCTATTTCAAAATGGATAAAAAAATCATTCGTGCTGCCCTTCTGGGTTTTGGTACAGTAGGAACAGGCGTATATAAGGTATTACAGAAGCAGAAAGAGGACATGATTCCGAAGTTTGGAAGTCAGATTGAAATCAAGAAGATTCTGGTACGTAATCTGGAAAAAGCTGCTGCAAAGGTTGAAGATCCGGCCGTTCTGACCAACAATTGGGATGAAATCGTAAATGATCCGGAAATTGATATTGTGATCGAGTTGATCGGTGGAATTGAACCGGCAAGAAGCTACATACTGGCAGCATTGAATGCCGGCAAACATGCGGTTACAGCAAATAAGGATCTGATCGCAGTACATGGAAAAGAGCTTCTTGATGCGGCAGAGGCAAATCATGTGGATTTTCTGTTTGAAGCAGCAGTAGCTGGTGGAATTCCGATCATCAGACCATTGAAAGAATGTCTTGCAGGCAACCATATGGCAGAAGTTATGGGTATTGTAAACGGTACTACAAACTTTATTCTTACGAAGATGACGCAGGATGGAATGGAATTCAAAGATGCACTTGCACTTGCAACAGAGCTGGGATATGCGGAGGCTGATCCGACTGCTGATATCGAAGGACTGGATGCAGGAAGAAAAGTGGCAATTCTCGCATCTGTGGCATTTAATTCCAGAGTTGTTTTTGACGATGTTTATATTGAAGGAATTACCAAGATTACAGCAAAAGATATCAAATATGCCAAAGAAATGGGCTGTGACATAAAACTTCTTGGAGTTGCAAAGAATACAGAAGAGGGAATTGAAGCATATGTTTGCCCAATGCTGATTCCAAGCAGCCATCCTCTTGCTTCTGTAAATGATTCCTATAATGCTGTTTTTGTAAATGGAGATGCAGTGGAAAATGCAATGTTTTATGGCCGTGGAGCAGGAGAACTTCCGACAGCAAGTGCCGTCGTAGGTGATCTGTTCGACATTGCAAGAAATATAAAAGCAGACTGCTGTGGACGGATTGGCTGTACATGCTATAAAGAACTTCCGGTAAAGAAGATGGCAGATACTTATAATCGTTATTTTATGAGATTGATCGTAGAGGATCGTTGTGGTGTACTTGCTGAAATGACTGCGGTCTTTGCAAAATATGGAGTCAGCGTAGCACAGATCATTCAGAAAGCTTTCCGTGCAGAAGGAAGTGCCGAAGTTGTTGTTATCACAGCCAAAGTTCGCGAAGGCGATTTCCGTACGGCAATGGAAGAACTGAGTGGAAGAAGCTCAGTACGTAAAGTAAGCAGCATGCTTCGTGTATATGGAGAATAAGATTGTATAGATCAGAGATACCTTAAGTTGCTTTGTGGACGGAGTATAAAATTTTCACAAAAGGGGTTGCTTATGGGAAATATTATGGATTACATCAGTTGGAGAGGGGATCTTTCCTTTGAACAGTCGCAGTTTAACGAAGTGGACAATTTGATTCTTGCATGTTTTTCATATGTGAATCTGGATGGAATTTCGGCAGTGACAAAACAGAAGGGAATCGGACTGAAAAAGCTGACGAAAGAATTTATGAAACTTCATACGATGAAAGAACTGGAGGCGGATAAATCTTTTATCCGCCTGGCTCCGTTTATGATGATGGAAATGGCGAAGTCTGTCAGATTTGGAAAATGTGTGGTAAGAAATTATGTGAATGATATTGTAACGGAAGCTGAGCAGCAGTTTGCTGCAATGGAAATTGTTCTGGAGGACGGCACTTCCTATGTCTCTTTTCGCGGAACGGATGATACGATCATAGGATGGAAAGAAGATTTTAATCTCAGCACAGGTGTAGTTCCGGCACAAAAAAGAGCTATAGAGTATTTGCAGAAAATCTCGGAACATACAGATGGAATGCTCAGAGTCGGAGGACATTCCAAAGGTGGAAACCTTGCGATTTATGGATCGGTGATGTGCAAAAGTGCTCATGAAAAGATACTTGAAATCTATTCTAATGACGGACCCGGATTTTCCAGAGAATTTCAAGAGCTGCCGGAAACGAAAGAAATGATGCCGAAGATTATTCGCATTATTCCGGAGTATTCTATTATAGGGACGCTTCTGGAGCATGAAAAAGAACCGGTTATTGTTGCAAGTTCCAGTAAGGGACTTCTCCAGCATGATGGATTTTCCTGGGAGGTGCAGGGACCGGCGCTGGTACGGCGAGACAGTCTGAATAAAACGGCACTCCGATTTATCGAAATCCTGCACAAATGGATCGATGGTATGGATATGGAACAGAAGAGACTTCTGATTGAAGATCTTTTTGCAACATTACAGGCATCCGGTTATGAGAATCTGAGTGAAGTACAGTCCGGAGGACTGAAAAGTCTGGCTGCGATGGTGAAACGTGTGGAAAAATTTGCTCCGGAATCCCGCGGGATGATGCAGGAACTTCTGACAGCAATCTGCGGAGGCTGGCTCGAACAGCTCCAGGCAGATACGAAAGACAAACTATCCGTACTTCCGTTAAGCTTTTCTGATAAAATCCTTGAAAAATTCTAAATTTTTGGTACTATATAATAGGAAATGATACCAGTAAATACTGCTGTAAAATGCAGAAAAAGTATACAGTAAAAGGAGAACATTATGAGTAAGAAACCAACCGTATTAATGATCCTGGATGGTTATGGTCTGAACGACAAACATGAGGGAAATGCAATCTACGAAGCAAAAACTCCTGTTATGGATAAATTAATGGCAGAATATCCATTTGTAAAAGGAAACGCCAGTGGACTGGCAGTAGGTCTTCCGGATGGACAGATGGGTAACTCCGAGGTAGGGCATATGAATATGGGAGCAGGCCGTATTGTATACCAGGAGCTTACCAGAATCACAAAAGAAATCAACGATGGAGATTTCTTTAAAAATGAAGCACTTCTTGCAGCAATGAAAAATGCAAAAGAAAATGATTCCTCTATTCATTTTATGGGACTTCTTTCTGATGGTGGTGTACACAGCCACAATACACATCTCTATGCACTGCTTGAGATGGCAAAGAGAGAAGGACTTAAGAAAGTTTATGTACACTGCTTCCTTGACGGACGTGATACACCGCCGGCATCAGGTAAGGAATTTATCGAACAGCTCGAAGCTAAAATGAAAGAAATCGGAGTTGGTGAGATCGGAGTTGTTTCCGGACGTTACTATGCAATGGACAGAGATAACCGCTGGGATCGTGTAGAGCTTGCATACAAAGCACTGACAGAAGGCGAAGGCGTTAAGGGAACAGATGCAGCAGCTGCTGTTCAGGCTTCTTATGACAATGATAAGACAGATGAATTCGTCCTTCCGACAGTTATTGAGAAAGACGGACAGCCGGTTGCAAAGATCCAGGACAAAGATTCTGTAGTATTCTTTAACTTCCGTCCAGACCGTGCACGTGAGATCACAAGGGCATTCTGTGATGATGAATTCAAAGGCTTCGAAAGAGCTAAGAAACTGGATCTTACTTATGTCTGCTTTACAGATTATGATGAAACAATTCAGAACAAACAGGTTGCGTTCCACAAAGTACTTCTTAAGAATACATTTGGTGAATATCTTGCGGCTCATGATATGACACAGGTTCGTATTGCTGAGACAGAGAAATATGCACATGTTACTTTCTTCTTTAACGGTGGAGTAGAAGAACCAAACAAAGGAGAAGACAGAATCCTCGTTAAATCTCCGAAGGTTGCAACTTATGACCTTCAGCCGGAGATGAGCGCACCGGAAGTTTGTGACAAGCTGGTGGATGCAATCAAATCTGATAAATATGATGTGATCATTATCAATTTTGCAAACCCGGATATGGTAGGTCATACTGGTGTACAGGCAGCAGCTGTCAAAGCAATCGAAACAGTTGATGGATGTGTGGGAAGAGCAGTAGAAGCTCTCAAAGAAGTTGACGGACAGATGTTTATCTGTGCTGACCACGGAAATGCAGAGCAGCTGATTGATTATGAGACAGGAGAGCCATGGACTGCTCATACAACGAATCCGGTTCCGTTCATTCTTGTAAATGCTGATCCGAAATACACTCTGAGAGAGAACGGATGCCTCGCAGATATCATCCCGACTCTGATTCAGCTGATGGGAATGGAACAGCCTGCAGAAATGACGGGAGAAAGTCTTCTGGTTGAGAAATAATCACAATATCTAAAATAAACAGAACTTTGAACAAACCTCTGAGTCTTAAGATTCAGGGGTTTGTTACTATAATGATGAAACTCTCGGAAAAAGAATATAAAAAAGCAATAAATTAAGGTGCAAAAATACAGAAGTATGTTATAATGGAAACGTTACAGGAAAAAACAGGATAAATAGATGGTTGTATTCAATTGTTTATATTCAGGGAGTATATTAAATGAGCAACAAAGAAATGAAGGACGGACTTCAGGAAGACAATTCTGGAGTGTCGGATGAGAATACAGGCATTGAAGAAGAAATCAATGCAACCATGGATAAAATCATAGTTCCACCGGAAACGGACGAAGATGAGATGGATGACCTTGGAGATTATGATGATTCTGCAGAGGAAGAACCAGATCCACAGCCGGTAAGACATCATCGCAAATCTGCCAGACCAGGTCCGGTTGTATATGTTCCGGTAGATGATATGGAAATGCCGGATCAGACAACTTCCAGGAAGAAAAAATCCAAAAAAACAAATACGCAAAAGAACAGATCAGCAAAACCAGAGTATCAGAATCCTAAACCTGTGAAGAAACACAAAGGGGCGCGGATTTTTGGCCTTATTATGTTGATGATCGTAGTTCTTGGCGGGTGTGCTTATGCGGCTGCAAGTTATTATTTTGCGGACAGATTTTTTGAAGGTACGTGGATCAATGGTGTGAACTGTTCTCAGATGACGGCAGCAGAGGTAGAAAATCTTTTCAAACAAAAGTTTGAGAATTATACCATTGAAGTTTCAGCCAGAGATCAGGCACCACAGACGATTTCCGGAGCGGATATCAGCTATCAGTATCTTTCTACAGGAGAGGTTCTGAAGCTTCTGAAACAGCAGAAGCCATATGAATGGCTCAAAGGACTTTATGAACAGAAAAGTTATACTGTATCCGAGAATACAGGGTATAACAGAACACAGTTGCAAGAACAGCTTAAGACTCTCAGCTGTGCTCAGGCAGAGAATCAGACAGAACCGGAAAATGCATATGTTGCATATCAGAACGGACAGTTTGTGATCGTACCGGAAACAGTGGGAAGTAAACTGAATATCAAAGAAGCATATAAAGTACTGAATGCTGCTGTAGATGCAGGTCAGACTTCGGTAAATTTCAGTGATACACCGGAGGCATATGTGAATGCAGATGTTACACAGGATGATCCGGCACTGCAGTCTGCACTGGAAGCATGTAATAATTATACAAAAGCAAGTATTACCTATACATTTGGCAGTCAGACAACAACTCTGAATGGCGACACGATCAAAGATTGGCTACAGTTTGATGAGAAAGGTCAGCTGATCTGGGACGATAATTCCTTCCAGCAGCATGTTGCAGATTATGTTGCACAGCTTGCAGCTACTTATGATACGGTCGGTACGGAGCGTGAGTTCCAGACCACAAGTGGCAGAACCGTTTACGTTTCCAGCTCTGTATATGGCTGGAAAATCGATCAGGCTGCCGAGGCTGCTCAGCTGAGCAAGGAAATTCAGTCTGGTACACAGACGACCAGGGAGCCTGTTTATTCACAGACGGCCAATTCTTACGGAGTGAATGATCTGGGTGACACTTATATAGAAGTAGATTTAAGTGAACAGCATATGTATTATTATCAAAATGGTTCCGATATCTTTGAGTCAGATTTTGTATCTGGAAACATGAGTTATGCTGATCGTCAGACACATGCAGGTATCTTTACACTGTACTATAAGAAAAGTCCGGATGTACTGAGAGGAACCATGAAAGCAGACGGAACTTATGAATATGAATCAGAGGTACAGTACTGGATGCCATTTGATGGAGGTATTGGGTTCCACGATGCGTCATGGAGAGATGAATTCGGCGGTGATATTTATCTTACAGGCGGATCTCACGGATGTATCAATCTTCCACCGGATAATGCAGCAGTTCTGTATGATATCATACAGTATGGTGTGCCAATCGTATGCTTTTACTAATATATAATTACAGGAGATAAAAAATGGACAGATCATTTGATTTTATCCTTGCGGGAATAGCATTGATCGTTGGAATCATGCTTCTGACAGGACATGGTGATATTTTTCTGAAGGGTGGAAACACAAAACTTCGCAAAGAAAAGTATGATGAGAAAAAAATGACTAAGGGATCCGGAGTGACATTGATTCTGTTTGGTATCGTGACATTTATAGATTCCTACACAACAAGTCTTACTGCAAAGATTATTTATATTCTTGCAATTCTTGCGATTCTTGTAGGATTTGTGGTATACCTGAAAAAGAAATGCATCAAGAAATAAATACAAAGATAAAACAAGGCATGGGAGATAAAAATCTTCCGTGCCTGTTTTGTTTGAGAGAATTTATAAAGAAATATTGACAAGATCCATTGGTTTGCAGATGCGTGCATCCGGTTTTGGAACTTCTCCGAATCCGTACTCAGCAAAGATAAAGGGAACATTTGCTTTCTGGCATGCCTGGTAATCGCCAAACGTATCACCGACATATACGGGGGATTTCAGATCATATGTGTCTGCAAGTTTACGGATATTGGAGCCTTTGTCCAGACCGGTATCTCCATTACAAAGATGACCTTTGAAATATTTTTCAAGACCTGATGTCTGAAGAAAAACTTCAATATAGCCACTCTGACTGTTACTGACAATATAGAGTGGATATTTCTTATACATGATCTGCAGCATTTTTTCAAGATCCTCATAAAGTGGGGCACATTTTTTTAAGAGAGCTTCATGTTCGGCCTGGCAGCATCCATCAATAAGGCGAAGCTGTTCTGCTTCTGAACAGTCAGGGAAAATCTGGCGTGCGATATCAGACAGAGTCTGCCCAAAAAGTGTCACCAGACGGGCTGATGTCAGGGTAATATCCATATGTTCTTTTTCCTGCAGATATGCGGTCCAGGACTGAGCAACACTTTCTGTTGAATCCCACAGAGTTCCATCAACATCAAAAATAATACTGTCCATAATAGGGTCCTTTCGTATCAAAAATAATATTAATTTTAGTAATGGGAGATAATTATTTACAGGTATAATCCCAAGTAATAACATTCTATCCGGTAAAATAAAAAAAATCAACTGGCATTTGGCTGAAATTATGTTATACTAAAACATACTGAGGGTAAAAGATGAAAAATGATCAGATAAAAGACAGAAGCATGCTGAATGAAATCGTACAACCTCTTACAGACTGGTACAGACAGAATAAACGGATTCTTCCCTGGAGAGATCAGAACAATGCCTACTATACGTGGGTATCGGAGATTATGCTTCAGCAGACAAGGGTTGAGGCCGTGAAGCCTTATTTTCAGCGTTTTATCGGAGAGCTTCCAGATGTCCAGGCTTTGGCAGAATGCCCGGAAGAGAAGCTGATGAAGCTCTGGGAAGGTCTGGGATATTATAATCGCGTCCGTAATATGCAGACGGCAGCCCGGACGGTAGTTTGTGAATACAAGGGAGAACTTCCGGCTTCTTACGAAGAACTGCTGAGTCTGAAAGGAATCGGGAATTACACAGCAGGTGCGATCGCATCCATTGCTTATCAGATTCCGGTACCGGCAGTAGATGGAAATGTTCTTCGTGTGATATCCAGAATTACAGAGGACAGACAGGATATTATGAAACAGTCAGTACGCCGGCAGATTGAAGAAAACCTTTTGGGGATAATGCCGGAAGAGACACCAGGAGATTTTAATCAGGCGCTGATGGAACTTGGGGCAGTGGTTTGTGTACCGAATGGATCAGCACGCTGTGAAGCATGTCCGGTGTCGGAGTACTGTCTTGCATACAGACACGGGACAGTAGAGGAGCTGCCGGTCAAAGCACCGAAGAAGGAGCGTATTCTGCAAAACAGGACAGTGCTTGTGATTCAGGACGGAGAGAAAACTGCTATACAGAAACGACCGGAAAAAGGTCTTCTTGCCGGATTATATGAGCTTCCGAATCTCCTGGGCCATCTTACACGGGAGGAAGTGCTGGATAAGGTAAAAAATATGCAGCTGGAACCGCTTTATATTGAGAAACTTCCGGATGCGAAGCATATTTTTTCGCATATTGAATGGAGGATGACCGGATATCTGATTCGGGTGGCAGCGCTGGACACAGACAGAGGATTGCCATTTATTTTTGCTGAGAAAAAACAGTCTGAAAAGCAGTACGCGATTCCGTCTGCATTCAGAGCTTATGTAAAATACATGAAGGAGGAATCTGGAAAATGAAATTGTTGAGTATAGCAATTCCGTGTTATAATTCAGAAGCATATATGGAGAAATGTATCGAATCTTTGTTAAAAGGTGGAGAAGAAGTGGAGATCCTTGTGGTCAATGATGGTTCTTCTGACCGAACTGCTGAGATTGCGGATGCTTATGCCGAAAAATATCCGACGATCATAAAAGCTATTCATCAGGAAAACGGTGGTCATGGTGAAGCAGTAAATGCCGGAATCCGTAATGCGACAGGCCTTTATTTCAAAGTTGTTGACAGTGATGACTGGGTAAATGAAGAGGCATATAAACAAATCTTAAAAACACTTGAAGAACTGACAAGAGGACCAAAAACACTGGATATGCTGATCAGCAATTTTGTATATGAAAAACAGGGTGCTTCCAGAAAAAAAGTCATGCAGTACAGACATTGTCTTCCGGTGAATGAAATTTTCGGATGGGACAGTGTGCATATGTCAAAAGGTAAATATCTGTTGATGCATTCTATTATTTATCGTACAAAACTGCTTCACGAATGTGGATTGGAACTGCCGAAGCATACATTCTATGTGGATAACCTGTTTGCATTTGAGCCGCTTCCGTTTGTGAAGAACATGTACTATCTGGATGTCAATTTTTATCGTTATTTTATCGGAAGAGATGATCAGTCTGTCAATGAAAAGGTAATGATTAAGAGAATTGACCAGCAGATCCGTGTCAATAAATTGATGGCGGACGCATTCCATAATTGTCAGTTTGACAGTAAACATCTTAAGAAATATATGCTCAGCTATCTGGATATCATTACGACCGTGTCCTCGATCATGCTGGTACGTGCAGGTACTCAGGAAGCACTGGATAAGAAAAAAGAAATGCTGGAGTATATTCGTGAACAGGATCTCTGGCTGTATCATAAACTGCGTTACAGTATTCTGGGACGTGCAGCCAATCTTCCGGGCAGAGGTGGACGCAAAATGTTTGTAGCTGCTTACAAAGTATGTCAGAAATTCTATGGATTCAACTAAAAAACTTCCCCTTTATGGGGAAGTTTTTTGCGTTGCGGAAATTACTTCTATGAGATCATATTGATTTGTTTCGGTTCCATACATACAGAAAAATCATGCAAAAGACCAGCGGATTCTCCGTCTTTATGTACGGCCAGTCTGGCTTCACTGTGGATATCAATTTTTTTACAGCGAAAAATGTGGATACCATTGAAATGTGTATGTTTTCCGAAGAAAGCAGTAGGAAGACAACATATTACTTTGGGTTTGCTCAAACTGTCTACAACGATCACATCCAGATAGCCGTCGGAAGGACTGGCATCGGGACAGAATTTGAATCCACCGCCTTCGTATTTCTGATTCATGATGGCAGTAAAATATACTTTGGAAAACTCTTCTTTTTTATTGTCATCCATGAGCAGTGTCATAGAAGATGGCTTCAGGAAAAGCAACTGTTTCAATGCGACAAAGAGATAGACCAGTTTGCCGAGGCCGATTTTGTTCAGGACTTTTTTCATAGGAGTGACGCCAACTTCATGGCATACCGCTGCGTCAAAACCGATTCCACAGCTGATCGCGAAACGACTGCTGTTGGAACCACAGGAAATATGAGGAACGTCCATCAGATGTGGACGTTTATCGGAAAGAATCAGTTCGAGTGCCTTCATAGGATACTGTGGAAGTTTCATACTGCGGCAGAAATCGTTTCCGGATCCGGTGGGAATGTAGCCGAAAATGACACGGGAAATATCTTTTACTCCGCTCAGGACTTCCTGTATCGTACCATCACCGCCAACGGCAATCAGCTTGATTTGACTATCTTCCGGAATCGAGGCAGTAATGGAAGCAGAAAGCTTAACAGCATGTCCTTTATATTCTGTAAAAAAAGTTTGGTATTTAATATTCCGTTCACGCAGAATGTTCTCCAGATCCCTCCAGATCAGAGCACCTTTGCCGGAACGGGAGTTGGGATTTATAATAAAATAGTACATGAGTTCCTCCCTTATGTTCTCTTTATCATAGCATGTTCGACAGAAATTTACAAACATTTAACACTGTGCAGGCCGGAAATTTAACGTTCATTTTTTATACTTTGCAAAAAGATAAAAAAGAACCTGTTTGTGAAGAAACAGACAGGCAGGAGGAAATAAATGATCTATCTTGTAGAAGACGATGAGAGTATTCGTGAACTTGTAGTATATACATTAAAGAGTCAGGGAATGGATGCAAAAGGATTTGAACGACCGTCCCTGTTCTGGAAAGAACTGGAGAAAGAAGTGCCGGCATTGATCCTTCTGGATATCATGCTTCCTGAAGAAGACGGAATATCGATTTTACGAAAACTGCGTACCAGACCGGACACACGCAAGATTCCGGTAATCATGCTGACGGCCAAAGGCACAGAATATGATGTGGTCATGGGACTGGACAGCGGTGCAGATGATTATATCCCGAAGCCGTTTCGTATGATGGAGCTGATCTCACGTATCAAGGCACGGCTTCGTCGGGCAGAGGATAAAGGCGCAGAAGAATATCATCTGGAAAACCTGTATCTGTGTCCGGGAAGACATATAGTGACGGTGGATCAGGAACCTGTTAATCTGACATTGAAGGAGTATGAGATGCTGGTGCTGCTTCTGAAAAACAGCGGAATGGTTTTATCAAGAACACAGCTTCTGAATCAGATATGGGGATATGAATTTGATGGTGAAAGCAGAACTGTGGATGTACATATCCGGACACTCAGGCAGAAGCTGGGAAGCGCCGGAGATCTGATTGAAACAGTGCGTGGCGTAGGATATAAGATTGGAAGGTGACATACCTTCCTTTTTTTGTTGGGATATGATATACTCACATCAAAGCAGATTTAACTGAAAGCTTGCTGGGAAAACAGACAGCAACGGATAATAACCTGAGAAAGAGGCAGAAGTATGAAGTCATTGGTAATAGCAGAGAAGCCATCTGTAGCAAGGGATATTGCAAGAGTACTCCATTGTACCCAGAAGGGTAACGGAATCCTTGAGGGCAAAGAATATGTTGTAACATGGGCCCTGGGACATCTTGTGACACTTGCAGATCCGGAAGAATATGATAAGAAATATATGAAATGGGATATGGAAACTCTGCCGATGATGCCGGATAAAATGAAACTTGTCGTTATCCGACAGACTTCCAAACAATATCAGGCAGTGAAGACACAGCTGTTCCGAAAAGATATCGGTGATATCATCATTGCAACCGATGCCGGAAGAGAGGGAGAACTGGTTGCCCGCTGGATTCTGGATAAGTCCGGATGTCACAAACCAATTCGCCGTCTGTGGATATCTTCAGTAACCGATAAAGCAATTCGTGACGGATTTCACAATCTGAAAGACGGCAGAGATTATGATAATCTTTATCGTGCGGCAGTTGCCAGAGCAGAGGCAGACTGGCTGGTTGGAATCAATGGAACAAGAGCGCTGACCTGTAAACATAATGCACAGCTTTCCTGCGGGCGTGTACAGACACCGACACTTGCAATCATTGCGAGAAGAGAAGAAGAAATACGTAAGTTTAAACCAGAGGATTACTTTGGAGTAACTTTGCAGGCTGGTGGAATACAGTGGACCTGGAAAGATGCGAAGAACGGAAGCTATCGAACTTTTCAGAAAGAGCGTGCGGAGGAGATCCAGAAGAAGATTTCCAATACGGATCTGGAACTTGTATCTGTGGACAGAAAGCCTAAGAAAACAATGGCTCCCGGACTTTATGATCTGACGACTCTGCAGCGGGAAGCAAACCAGAAATATGGATTTTCCGCAAAAGAAACACTCAATATCATGCAGAGATTATATGAGAATCATAAGGTACTTACGTATCCGAGAACGGATTCCCGTTATATCGGCAAGGATGTTGTCCCGACGATCAAAGAGAGACTGAAAGCCTGTGGAACCGGCCCATATCGAAAACTTGCCGGTGCGCTGCTTACTAAACCAATCCATACAAACGGAAGTTTCGTGGATGATAAAAAGGTCAGTGACCATCATGCGATCATTCCGACAGAGCAGTTTGTACAGCTGCATCATATGACAAATGAAGAGCGCAAAATCTATGATATGGTTGTGCGGAGATTTTTGAGTGTTCTTTATTCTCCATTTGAATATGAACAGACTTCCATGGAAGGGAAGGCAGCGGGACAGAGTTTTGTGGCAAGTGGCAAGACGGTTGTGAGTGCTGGCTGGAAAGAAGTTTACGAAGGCGGAAGCACGGACGATGACGAAGAAGAGCAGACACTGAAAGACCAGAAGCTTCCGGTATTGAAACAGGGAGAGAAGCTTCCGATAGGCAGTGTTCGTCTGACAACAGGTAAGACCAAGCCGCCGGCACATTTTACTGAGGCAACGCTTCTGGCGGCAATGGAGAATCCGGTGAAATATATGTCCTCAAAAGATACACAAGCAGCAAAGACGCTGGGAGAAACCGGTGGACTTGGCACAGTTGCCACCAGAGCAGATATTATTGAAAAACTTTTCCACACCTTCCTTATGGAAAAGAGAGGCAATGAAATCTATCTGACTTCCAAAGCAAAACAGCTTCTGGACCTTGTACCGGAAGATCTTAAGAAACCGGAACTGACAGCAGACTGGGAAAAGAAACTGTCTGATATATCCAAAGGCAAACTGAAACAGAAAGTCTTTCTTGATGGAATTCGCGAATATACCGAGGAGATCGTTGGTGAGATCAAGACAGGAACGGGAACCTTCCGTCATGATAATCTGACGAATAAGATCTGTCCGAACTGTGGTAAACGAATGCTTGCAGTAAATGGCAAGAACAGTAAGATGCTGGTATGTCAGGATCGCGAATGCGGATACAGAGAGACGATTTCACGTACAACAAATGCACGATGTCCGAAATGTCACAAGCGAATGGAGATGCTGGTCAAAGGCAAAGAAGAAACATTTGTATGTGCATGTGGATATAAAGAGAAACTGTCATCTTTCCAGGCTAGAAGAGCCAAAGAAGGAGCCGGTGTCAACAAAAGAGACGTACAGAAATATCTGAAAAAACAGCAGAAAGAAGCAGCAGAACCAGTAAACAATGCGTTTGCACAGGCACTTTCCGGGATTAAACTGGATTAAATTTCTGCCGGAAGTTTCACAGATAATAATTGAATAAGGTAAAAATAGAACTGCTGTAAATGGCAGTAATAAAAAGGAGTGTGGGCTTTATGGAGTTACAGAAATATCAGAAATGTTCAAAAGTAACCCGTGGACTGAGAAAAGCAGAATTTGTACTGAAAAATGCCCGTATTGTGAATGTTTTTACCAGAGAGATCCTGGAAGGTGATATTGCGATTCAGGATGGAATGATCGTTGGAATCGGAAACTACCAGGGTGAAGAAGAAACAGATCTGGGCGGCAGGTATGTCTGTCCGGGATTTATAGACAGTCATCTGCATCTGGAATCTACACTTGTGATTCCGGCAGAGCTGGTAACAGTGGCGTCCAGGCATGGAACGACAACGTTTATCGTAGATCCACATGAATCGGCCAATGTGTCCGGATTAAAGGGCATTGATTATATTTTGAATCAGACAGAAGACGTGGATGCTAATGTTTTTGTTATGATGCCATCCTGTGTTCCGGCAACTGCGATCGACGATAATGGATGCACGCTTACTGCACAGGATATGGAACCTTATCTTTCAAAAAAAAGAATTCTCGGACTGGGTGAAGTCATGGACTACATATCAGTTGTAAAGGGTGATGAAGCCATGCACCGGAAACTGGAACTGTTCAGTGATAAAGTCAGGGATGGACATGCACCATTTCTTTCTGATATGGATCTGCAGGCATATGCGATGGCCGGAATTGCTACAGATCATGAATGTTCAGATTTTGCATATGCGATGAGAGAGCGTCGAAATGGCATGATCGTACATATTCGTGAAGGGAGTGCTGCAAGAAATCTGAAAGCAATTGTGAATGGAATCGTAGAGAATCAGATGAATGGAGAGGGATTCTGCTTCTGTACAGATGATAAACATATCGAAGATATTGAAAAAGAGGGTCATATCGACCATAATGTACGTAAGGCTATCGGACTCGGAATGAATCCGGTAGATGCAATCTGTATGGCAACCATCAATTCTGCAAAGTGTTATGGATTAACACATCTTGGGGCGATTGCACCTGGATATCAGGCAGATATGCTTGTTGTGGATGATCTTGAAAAGATGACGATCAAGGATGTTTACTATAAGGGCAGAAAAATTGATCAGGACGGAGAGATCATTGTAAAAGAATGTCCATCAGAACTGAAAAATACAGTTCATGTTGGAAAATTTTCAAAGGAAGACTTGCGGCTGGAATCTCCGGATGGTATATTCAATGTAGTCGGAATGCAGGAAGGTGAAATTACAACTGTCCGTAAAAATGTACAGATACTTCATGAAATGGGAGTATTCACCGCAGATGAACAGTATCAGAAGATTGCGGTGGTTGAAAGGCACAAAGCAACTGGAAAAACAGGTGTCGGTGTTGTGAGTGGATTTGGTATTCAGGGTGGCGCAATTGCGTCAAGTGTATCCCATGATTCTCACAATATCATTGTAATTGGTGACAATGATGAAGATATGTATCTTGCTGTACAGGAACTGATCCGTACGCAGGGCGGTTATACACTGGTTGCAGATCATCATGTATATGATACACTGGAACTTCCGGTAATGGGACTGATGAGTGATGCAGGTTTTCAGTACAGTCATAGAAAACTGGAACGAATGATCCACAAGGCACACGAGATGGGTGTGCCGGATGCTATGGCGCCATTTATCACTCTGTCCTTTATGGCTCTGCCGGTCATTCCAGAGATACGCGTTACTCCACGGGGAATCTATAATGTGTGCAGCGGTGAGTTTTATCAGAATTAAAGACAGATAAATGATTACAGATTCATGGTAATCATTGCAACAATACAAACAATAAAAGAGGAGCAGCAGTTTATTATGCCAGTATTTGATTTCAGCAACAGCAAAACAGAAAAGAAAGATCCGGAATGTACTTATACGACGTTCCAGTCGAATGAAAAAGTACCGTCACCGGAGAAACCGATTCTGATCATTGATAATAAAAGTCGTCAGTGGAAGCATCATTCCTGTGGTGTCTTTTCCAATCCAAACCAGAAATCTTCTTTTGAATTCAAAGAACAGGACGGTGTTTTCCCGGCAGATATTCTCAAAATTGATGCACGTTTTGTGAGCCTCGTAAAATGGCTGGGCGAAAACCATATTAGTGTACGATTATCTGGACAGAATACAGAAGATGGATATGCAATCTATAAGATTCGTGAAACTGCGTTTGGGGGAGCCGGAAAACTTTCAGCAGAAGATGGATTCCTGCAGTTTATGATCGAACGTCTTCTGGCAAGTAATGCACCGACAGAGCTTCCGGATGGAGATGAGGAAGATGAAGACGGCGATGATATGAAGCTGACCAGTATTCAGAGCATCACGGATTTTATGACCTGTGCAGGAAGGACCATGCCGGATAATATCCGTCTCTGGGCAAGAAGAAACCTTGCTGTTGCGAAATCTCATGAGGTGTCGCAGGAAGAACGCAGACATGCACAGAGAGCACTGTCCATTATGATGAATATTCAGTGGAAAAATAACTATTTTGAATCCATTGATCCAGTAGAGGCGCGCCGTATTCTGGATGAAGAACTCTATGGAATGGAAAAAGTAAAACAGAGAATCATTGAGACAATCATTCAGATTAACCGTACGCATACACTTCCGGCATACGGGCTGCTTCTGGTTGGTCCGGCAGGAACCGGCAAATCCCAGATTGCTTATGCAGTTGCACGTATCCTGAAACTTCCGTGGACAACATTGGATATGAGTTCCATTAATGATCCGGAGCAGCTTACCGGAAGTTCCCGTGTCTATGCCAATGCAAAGCCTGGAATCATTATGGAAGCATTTTCCATGGCAGGCGAGTCCAATCTTGTATTTATTATCAATGAGCTGGATAAGGCAACCAATGGCAAGGGAAATGGCAATCCGGCGGATGTACTTCTGACACTCCTTGATAACCTTGGATTTACAGATAACTATATGGAATGTATGGTTCCGACTGTCGGTGTTTATCCGATTGCGACAGCCAACGACAAAGCACAGATCAGTGCTCCGTTAATGTCCCGCTTTGCGGTCATTGAACTTCCGGATTACACAGCAGAAGAAAAGAAAGTTATTTTCTCCAAATTTGCACTTCCGAAAGTATTAAAACGCATGAGCCTCAAAGAAGAAGAGTGCGTAGTGGCTCCGGATGGACTTGATGCAGTGATCGATCAGTTTGCTGATACGACCGGTATCCGTGATCTGGAACAGGCGGCAGAACATATTGCTGCAAATGCTCTGTATCAGATTGAAGTAAATCATGTATCTTCTGTGATTTTTGACGCGGATATGGTGAAGAAGTTATTTGAATAAAATCGGTAAATACTTATTTCATACACAGTAACTAAAATTTTACTCCGGAATGTAAAAATATACTTGCATTCCGGAGTCCTTTTTGTTATACTACAAAAAGTTTCATAAGTAGATTTTTATGAAATGTTTTATAAATTTCATAACTGGTTCGAAACCCTCCCAGTATAAAAAACTAGGTCATGCAGGTATCTTCCGATCGTCGATACCTTTTTCTGTGGAGGATTTTTATAAAAATCACCTGGAAGAAGGAAAGGTTGGAAGTTTTTTTATGCGTAAAATTATTATAGACTGTGATCCGGGAATTGACGATGCACTTGCGATCATGCTTGCTGCAAATTCTCCGGAACTTGATATTCTGGCAATCACAACAGTATCAGGTAATGTGCCATCTGATATGGGGGCGGCTAATGCACGAAAGGTTCTGAAGCAGCTTGGCAGAATGGATATTCCAATCTATATTGGAGAAGAAGTTCCGCTCCGGGAAGAATATATTGATGCGAGGGATACCCATGGGATGGATGGACTTGGAGAAAGCTTTTTTCCGGAAGTGGAAGGTGAATATGAGAAGAAGAATGCAGTTGATTTTCTGACAGAACTTCTGGAGAGAGAAAAAATATCCATTATCGCACTTGGTCCGATGACGAATCTGGCAAAAGTATTTTCGAGAAAGCCGGAACTGATCGCTAATGTAGAAGAGATGGTATCCATGGGAGGAAGTTTCAAGAGTCATGGAAATTGTTCGCCGGTAGCTGAGTATAATTACTGGTGTGATCCGGATGCAGTTGCCGTTGTGTATGATCTTTTTGCAAAGGCAGGAAGCAAGATTCATATGATTGGACTGGATGTAACGCGTGAAATTGTCCTGACACCGAACAGGCTGGAATATATGTGCCGCCTGGATCCGGAGATGGGAGAATTTATTCGTAAGATCACAGGATTTTATATGGATTTTCACTGGGAACAGGAGGGGATTATTGGTTGCGTGATCAATGATCCACTGGCAGTGGCATATTTTATTGACCGATCCATGTGCGATGGATTTGACAGTTTTACAGTCGTTGCAACTGACGGAGTTTGTCGTGGTCAGACTGTTGTAGATTCTATGAACTTCTGGAAAAAAGAACCGAATAGCAGGATTCTTACAGAAACAGATTCTGAAAGATTTTTTGCATTCTTTATGGAACGTGTACTCAGAAAAAATGATGGAAGCAGATGGAAGAAGGATGAATTTAAACTTCTGCATGAGCTGTAAAGAGGTGACAGAATGAAGATGACAATGAAAAGAAACAAAAAAGATTATTCAGAAAACAAGATCAATGTTTACCAGATCTGTCTGGTGGCACTGGCAGTAGGAATCAATATTGTCGGGGGACAGATTGCACTCTTTATGAAACTGCCGGTTTATCTGGACAGCATTGGAACTATTCTGACAGGCGCAGTTCTGGGACCGTGGTTTGGTATGCTGCCGAACCTGATCAGTGGAATTTTTATGGGTATGACAGTGGATATCTATTCGTTATATTTTGCACCTGTGGGTATGATCACAGGTATCATGAGTGGACTTGTTTTTCGTAAGTTATCCGTAAAGAAAGTAAAAGTGCTGTTTGCTGCAGTACTGATCACTGTACCGGGAACGATTGTAAGTTCTGTGATCAATGCAGTATTATTTGGAGGTGTGACCTCATCAGGATCTTCGATTCTGGTCCAGCTTCTTTCCAGAACACCGCTTGGACTGACTGGAAGTATCTTTGCAGTACAGTTTCTGACGGATTATCTGGACAGATGCATTTCTGTATTTGCGGTAAGTGTATTTGTGACGATGCTCGGTGGAGAATTGCGACAGAGACTGACGGGGAATGTGCATAACAGAGCAATATAAAAGAAAAGAGGAGTAGTCACACGAAAATTGTGTGAGATACTCCTCTTTTTTTGCATCGCTTAAGAAAGAATTGTCGATTTGCGATACAGTATGCCTTTTATAATATGAATCAGCAGAAGCTCTTGAGCCAGTTGACCAGAGAATCGTGCCATATATTGTCATAAACTGTTTTCTTCATCTGATCGGTGACGGGACCGTTGTTTGCCATCTTTGCGAGGATGCCAGCCTGGAGCTCTTCGGTGGACATGTCTTCCGGAGCTTTGTTCGGATCGAAATTGACAGGCTCCTTTTCAGCAGAGGCAGGAGTTCTATCGGTGTCTCCTTTTGTACTTGCAGCTTCCGGTACAGAGGAAGCTGAGGCTGTTTTGTTTTCTGTAGATTCTTCGTCCTGGACTTCTTCCTGAGTAACAGGTATTTCTTCGACGATAGGGTTCTTGTTTTCAGAAAATGTTTCAGGAACAGATTTTTCTTTTACTGGTACCCAGATTTCGCCACTGTTTGCTCCTACGCATACATTGATGCATCCACCTTCGACAGCAACCTTCTGACCAGTCAGAGTGCCAACGTATTCTGCAGCGTTTCCGGCAGGAAGATTCATCCAAGCATCGTTGTCGTCGTTGTTGACCGTTATGATTACACGCATATTATCCAGATCACGGGCAAATGCATATTGACGGTTGGTAAGTTGCAGTTCTGTGTAGCTTCCATAGCTTAATGCAGGTGTATGCTGTCTGATTTTACCGAGGGCGGTGATAAGTGCAGTGCATGGATTGGAAGTAACAGCATCCTTATAATCGGTGATATTCAGTGCCGGTCTCAGACTGTC